>Ga0207019_1004_pt1 | contig 75449 bp, 57 predicted proteins | sample Alteio_BWMinCont_50_FD_153483 | JGI IMG/M metagenome (GOLD analysis project Ga0207019, IMG submission 153483) | Enriched cells from forest soil in Barre Woods Harvard Forest LTER site, Petersham, Massachusetts, United States -... | ecosystem: Environmental > Terrestrial > Soil > Temperate forest >...
AAAAGCTTCAAAGTCGCAAGTGTCAGGCACCGACTTACATTTTGTGAGTACACACAAAATCAATTCAAAATTTAATTCAAACCAAAAACCAATGTTTATGAAAAAGCTAATTACACTTTTTGCAGTCTTCTTTTGTTTAAATAGTAATGCACAAATTATTACAACTTTTGCAGGTACAGGTACTTCAGGTTATAGTGGAGATGGGGGGCAAGCTATCTTGGCAACATTTAATGGCCCTGTTTCTGTTACTACAGATAATTCAGGGAATAAATATATAGCTGACCAGAGTAATAATGTCATTCGTAAAATAAGTACATCAGGAATTATTAGTACGGTTGCGGGAAATGGAAATTTTGGCTATCTCGGAGATGGTGGACAAGCTACATCTGGTCGTTTAGCAAGTCCGGCAAGTGTTGTTTTTGATGCTGCCGGAAATATGTATATAGCTGAGCAAGCCAGTAACGTAATACGTAAAGTAACTCCTGCTGGTATAATGAGTACTATAGCTGGTTCAGCCAGCGCAGGAAGTTATAGTGGCGATGGAGGGCAAGCGACCGATGCACGGTTATATTATCCTACAGGGTTAGCATTTGATGGAGGAGGTAATTTATACATAAGTGAGTTATTTAATCAAGTAATACGTAAAATAGATATGTCGACAGGTATCATTACAACAATTGCCGGTAGTGGAGGAAATAGTGGTTATAGTGGTGATGGAGGACCAGCAACAGCAGCCTTACTATCCAGACCAGATGGAATTGATATTGATGCCCAAGGAAATATTTACGTTGCAGACAGCTATAATCATCGAGTGCGCAAAATAAATACTTCGGGGATTATAAGTACTATTGCAGGAACTGGAAACAATGAGTACACCGGAGATGGTGGGCCTGCTACTTCAGCTACATTAAATACACCAAGTGGAGTTACCATAGATGGCACTGGAAATATATATATAGCCGATGCGCTTAACGATGCAATAAGAAAAATAAACACAGCCGGTATTATGAGTACCATAGCTGGTAATGGAACTGCTGGTTATAGTGGTGATGGAGGCCCAGCTACTTCGGCTCAATTGAATTTACCTTACAGTGTGAGACTTTCTATTGATGAGTCAGATAATTTATACTTATCTGATTATGGTAATAATGTAATTCGTAAAGTAGGTTTAACTCCTACCGTTACCCTTGGTAGTTCAAGCAGTAACCCAATTTTAGTAAATAATGTTACTAACCAAACCGGTAATTCTTTTTCCGGTAAAATAAATTTAAATACTATTTGGTTTTCATTTACTGCACAAAATGATTCAACCGCCATAAGGATAATTAACAGCAATCAAAATAAAAATGATGATTACCCTTTACTTAATATTTATAGTGGTTCTACCAATAACTTAATTTTGGTAACATCATACAATGCTTTATCAGGCAGTAGCTCGGATTCTATGTATCAAGCATTAACAAAAAATTTAGCTGTAGGGCAGACCTATTTTATTGAATTAACAAGAAAACAAGCAAGCAACGATTTATCTACATTATCATTACGAGTTTTCCCTTATCAAAAAGTGCAAGGAGATGGAGGCACGGATCAAACCTTTTGTTTTCTTGCTGGAGGTCCTTTTAACAACACTCCAATATTTACTATGTATAGTTGCGCAGGTGATCCGACCCCAGGATGCACTTACTCCCAAACAGGTTTAGCAATAACTTGTAGTGACGATGGTGGTGGAAATGGTGGCAATTTGAGTTTTGATGTGTTGCTTACTTCATATGATGGCACTCATTGTTCAATACCCGTTTCTGGTTCTATTAACGGTTCCTATTCCTCTGGCACCATATTCCAATTTAGCTCTCAATCTTGTTTAGGAGATAATTTTAATGTTACTATAACGAATATACACTGGAGTGGATCTGCTGCAACTCTTAAGTTTGACTTTTATGTAGGAAACGTATATAGTTGTGGAGATGATGAACAATGTTCGGATGTGGAGGTGGACTTTGTTTTTAATGATGCGGCTGTATATATAAATCAAATTGCTACTACGAGTATTAGTAAATGTCCAAACCAACAAGCAAGTATTCAAATAAAAGGGTTAGATGGTCAAGATGATCAGACTAATCATTATACATTTGATTGGACTAGGCTTACCACCCCTTCAGGAAATGCAGGTAATGGAAATCCTTTCTCCACAGCTACAGCAGGAACTTACGAGGTTACAATTGGTACAGCTCATCAATATTATAACAACTCTGGATGTAACGAAACTATACATAATATTATTATTACTAATCTTCCTGCTCCAATAGCAAGTGTTTCTCCGAATACAACACAAACTATTTGTGACGGAAGCCAAATAACATTGTATGGATCCGCATCGGGTGGTAATGGCCAACCCTATACTTATCAATGGAGTGGAGGAAGTAATTCAACATCACAGAATATAACTGTGGGTCCAGCAACTAATACAACATACAATGTTACAGTAAAGGACAAGGACGGCTGCGCTTCATCGTCTCCTGCTGCAGTTACAGTTGATGTAAAACCTGCTATTGATTTTTCAGTAGCTGCAAGTACACAGTTTCTTTGCCTCAACAGCCCTGTTACATTGACAGTTACCGGCCCTAGTAGTTATACATATATTTGGACCACTAGTAATGGAACTTATATAGGTACTGGCCAATCAATCCAAGATTCACCACTTAATACAACTACTTACGTATGTTCAGTAACTGCTAATGGTTGTACGGCCAATCAAAATATTACTGTTACGGTCCTACACCCTACTCCTGCCGAGATTTCAGTTCCTTATGCCTTTCAGTGCGAGGGGGCTAATGATGTTGTAACTATTTCTACACCTGCTAATATTTTTTATCAAAGTTTCTCTTGGTTAGCTGATAATGGAGCCACGGTTGTTAGTCATGGTTCATCTGTAGATGTTAACTGTGCTAATGCAACAGGAGATGTTACTTTAATTCTTACAACCGTATCAGAAGGATGCACTACTAAAACTTCTATTCCTATAAAACAATGTTGTAAAGCAGGCAGGAGTACACTAACTCACGTTGTTGAGAATATTGGTGCGCCCAGCGACCCAATTAACCCTACCTATACTTATATTCAAAATGCTAATATCACAAAACCCTACCCCGCTGCTATTACAACATATTACGTTACAGGTAATTTATATTTTGAGGGCAATTCAACTATTAATGACGTTAATTTCATAATGAACCCAGGTTCAAGTATAACTGTGGATGCCGGGGCTACTTTAAATATAATCAACTCGCATATTTATGCTTGTACCGATATGTGGCAAGGCATTAATTTTAATGTATTTTATAGCCATAATACAGGTACATCACAGGTTCCCACACTTAATGTGACTAACTCATTAATTGAAGACGCTATAACCGGGGTTAACATTGCTTATTCAAGCTTTGTTAAATCTAATTTTCTTCCTTCAGCAACTCAACCTGTTGTTAACTTAAACAATGCTTGGTTTAACCGTTGTACCATAGGTGTACTTGCCGATTATGACCCTATACATCCTGACTCAACAACAAATGCTGCAAATAATTTTACCTCAAATAAACCTCAGTATTTTAATGGTGGTGTTATAACGGCTACAAACTCGGTTTTCTCTTGTTTAAATGGAATAACGATGACAAGAGTTGCAAATCAAAATTATAATACTACAGCGTTGGCGACTGACCTTTTACATAACTATTTATTACATCCTAATTTTTATTCATTTTGCGGCATAGTAGCTAATAGTTCGTCGCTCGTTAACAGTACTATTAACTCATGCTACTTTGATAATTTGATGGATGGTATTGTATCTTATGATAATCCTGACCAGTCGGGAACAGATTTGTATACAACACCTACAAGTAATTTAAATGTTACCTCTTGCTCTTTTCAGCGTACACATTTAGATGACAATTCTGAAAACTTTAATCTTATAAATAACTTTGCTTATGCAAAGAGCGGCTATCCTAATAATTATTTTCGTGGTGGAGCTTATTATTATCCGTATGCCACTAATAACTATGCTTTTACTACATTAAATGGTAGTACAGGTGCAGGCATAAACTTTTTGGGTTCACAACTAAATGTGGGTGGAAGTACGGCAACAAGTTGTACGTTTAAAAATTCTGACTATGGCATTCTTGGATTTACTGATGGAGGTTCTCCTGTTACCATTTCAACCAATAACTTTAGTGGCACAACCAAAAGTGGCATTTATATGAGCGATGCAAATGGTGATATTGGACAACCTATATCTATAATAAGTAACACTTTTAAAGACCATTTTCAGCAGGGTGTTAATTTAAAATTTTTAAGCCTTTACGATAATAGCAGTATAGGTGTAACCGGTAACAACTTTACTATTTCTGCCGGTAATAATTCATATTGGCAATCTTTCTATCAAAATCCTGCTACTTATATTTATGCACCTGAAGCTATATGGGTAACAAGTTTTGGCCAAGCATCGTTTAAAGGAGGTTCTGATACTTACGAAACTTTTAATATTAGTAATAACACAATACATGGCTATGAAAAAGGCATTAGAGGTAGTACGGCTTATTATACCAATATACAAGAGAATACAATTGATGGCATTCCTGATGATGCCAATTCAAATTATTCTTATGGCATATCGTTAACTAATTGCGATTATTCGACTGTAACTTTCAATACGGTTAAAGCTGAGTTTGGTAATGGTACACCATGGAATTACAATCAGTTTGGTGTTTTTACTGAAAACAGTACCAATAGCCAAATATTGTGCAACGATATTAACGGACCCGATGTATCGCTTAAATGCCAAGGCAGCAATAATGTATGTAATATAGAAGGCAACACCTTAAATAATGCAGCACCTGTTAATTTTTGGTTAGATGTTAATGGTTTTGTAGGCATACAAGGTGCTGCTAATTTCGGTAGTGCTAATAAATTTGGATTAGATAATATATATGGAACAAATCTTTACGCCGGACATGGAAGTAACAACCCTCAATCTCCATCTGCTTTTTATTATATAAATTCTGGGAATCAACGCCCTTTAACAAGTGGGAGCGATTATCCAACTTTCCCTTCGACGGCTATTCCTATAGGTGGTGTTTATGCTTTACCTACCAGGGACTTCTATTTTAAATGTAATTTCGGGAAAATAGGACCTCCCCCAATTATAACAGAGCCTGTATCTAACAAAATAGCTTTAGATTCTGTACAGTTTACAAGCAATAATACTACTGCAATGTATGGTAACCAAAAAGATTTGTATCGTGCATTAATAGATACGGGTGCAGCTTTTTACAATGCTGACCCTGTGCTTAGTGCTTATATGGCAAACATGGTTGGATCATCACATGAAAAGCTTTTAGCAACTGATACTTTGTTAGCAAACGCTGGTACTGATAGTAGTAAAATAAACCACGCAATAAGCATAAATAATAGTTTTTCTCCCACAGGCAATTTTGATACTTATTTACAAAAAATAAATAATCTGTATGCCGCTTATAAAAAGGCTAAAAAACACTTGAATATGGCACAAATACAAGCTGTAAGAAGCATTGCCATGCTTTGCCCTTTTGGATATGGTGAAGGAGTGTATAAAGCTCGTGCTTTATTGAGTTTATATGATACAATTAACTATGTAAACCCTTGCGAAATATTTACCCCACCTAATATAACTAATGGTAGCAGTAACCGTATAGCAGCTATTGAAAATACGGTTGTAAATGAGCTAAATGTTACAGTGTACCCTAATCCGGCTAACAATACTATATATATGCAAGGGTTGCAACTGAAAGAAAACGACAAAGCTGAAATAGTGATTTATAGCAGTATGGGGCAATTGGTGTTAAAAACAGAATATAACAAAGCCATGCAAGCTGCTGACATAACTAATATAGATATAAGCTCGTTAAATAGTGGCAGCTATATGTATAAAGTATTGTTAAACGGTATGGTAATGCAGTTAGATAAATTAATTATCATAAAATAAACAACCCAAATAATAAATAAAACAAGGCGGCATTACCGCCTTGTTTTATTTTAAGATATTTGTAATGTGAAACGCATATTATTTATAATCATTTGGCTTCTATTCTTTTTTACTAAAGCCCAAAATTTCGTGCCCAATGGTAGTTTTGAAAATATTAGTCAATGCCCAGTTAATTGTATAGGAACTACCACTTCTACGTTAGCAATTGGTTGGATAAATCCTAATATAGGGTCTTCAGATTTATTTAGTACATGTGATATTGCAATGTGTGGAGGTGGATGGAATAAACCATGTCATGGAGTTCCCCTTAACTGTTGGGGTTTTCACACCCCACACACAGGAAATAATTATGCAGGATTAGCGGTATATGGAAAGTATCAGGCCAATGCGCGAGAATATGTAGAAACACAAACTATTAGTAGCTTGTTAACTAATAAAAAATACTGTGTATCTTTTTACACTTCAATTGCTGATTCATTTTCAGGATATTCTACTTCAAGACTTGGGGCTTATATTTCTTCTGCATCAGTTACAAGTTCAAGTTCATTTTTATTATCTGCAACTCCACAAGTAGAAAACCCATATAATAATTTTTTAAATAATTACACGGGTTGGACAGCTATACAAGGAACTTTTACCGCTAATGGCGGTGAGGATTACATTACTATAGGGAATTTTTATGACGATATGAATACAGATACATTATCTTTTTTAAATCAATCTATAACATATCCAGGAAGTTACTATTATATAGATGATGTAAGTTTATTTGAGTATGGTAATGCTTATGCAGGTGGAGACACAACGATTTGTAAGGGTGTAGCAGTAAACTTAGGCAATAACAATGTAAGCTTTAGAGCAAATTATAACTGGAGCATTTTAAAAGGAGATAGCAGTAGTTTAAAATATAACGATACACTTAGCTATAACATAGCACAGCCAAAAAAAACTACTACTTATGTTTTGCAAAAAAAACAATGTGGTATTTTTAGTTATGATACGCTTACTATACATATACCAACGGCTGTTATGGCAAAAGCAAGTAATGATACAACTATCTGTATCGGAGATAGCGCATTAATAAGCTCATATAATCTATGCAACTGGTGTACTTATAATTGGCAACCTATGCAAAACCATAATACACAAGTTATAGTTAAACCGCTTGCAAGCACAACCTATATTTTATCGGTAAAAGATAGTTGCTTTACCACGTACAGTAATGTTACTGTAAGTATCGATTATTGCCAATCGCCTATTGTAGTTATGCCTAATATTTTTACCCCAAATACCGATGGCATAAATGATGCGTGGCAACCTTTAATACAAAACGCTTTAAGTGTATTAAATTATAAATGCACTATTTATGACCGTTGGGGAATACAAGTTTTTGATGCCCCAACCACACTTAACAATATTGCATGGGATGGGCATAGCACATCGGGTTTAGAATGTAGTGCGGGAACTTATTATTATGTACTAAGCTATACGGATGGTAAAACTAACGAGCAAAAAAACTTGAAAGGATTTTTGGAGCTGGTGAGATAGAGTGCGAAAATTTTGCTACATTTAATTATTCTTATTCGCATTTATTTATTAAACAATCGATGAAAAAAAACTTTTTTAGCGAAGCCCTATTATTCTTTATCGGATTTTTTATAATTAGTAGTTGTAAAAAAGATAGTAGCAACACATCTACCGGAACAGCAAGTAGCTTTACCATTTCATCTGCTGGTGACCCAAGTGGCACTTATAGTGGTATTTTTACTGAAGCTGACCATGGTGGGGTTGAAGATGTAAGTTTTTATATTACCCCTGTAGCTCTTCATTATAGCACAAGTGCACGGCCAACAGCCACGGGTACAGTTCCTGCTTTATATTTAAATAACGTTAAACTAAAACAAGAACCCGTTTACCTAAGTTATAGTGATACAACATTTGCTGCAGCTCAAACTTCTAATGTATGGATGTTAAACGGAAATTCTATTTTTCCTTCTTTTACATACACTTATGCCACACCTTGGCCAACATATAACAATGGGGCTAATTTACCTGCGGTTATTAATAGAGCTCAAAACCTTACCATTCCAACAAGTGGGGCTTCGGGTTATGACCAAATATTAATAAATATAGCCGATTCGATTGAATATACTACATCTTACCAATGCGTATCTGCAAGTGCTACATCAGTTATTTTTGTAAAAGATACCCTTGCTAAATTAACTCCAACACATGAAGGATCAATGAATGTATATTTAATAAAATATCATCCACAAACGCTGGCAGGTAAAAATTATTTATTTACAGCAACCGTAAACTGCTATAAATCAAATATAGTTATCCAATAAATGGCACTTTTTGCATCAAAAAATCTCATTCATTTTTTCATCAAAAATTCGGTGATTTTTATGGTTTCAAAATTTTGTTACGTTCAATTTGTAATTGATTGATTTTTAATAATTTATAATTAATTGATATTTAATTGTTTGTAAAATAATGCCTTGAAAAAAAGCGGGTTTTTGCATTTTTGTAACTAATTGATAATCAAAATACATCTCTCACACATGAGAGCACAGCTACTGTGTTACTATACGTAGCTGTGCTGTGAAAATTTTGAAAATAAATTAATCTTTTTCTTGGGCAAAAAACCTAACTGAAAAAATTAGGAGTACCGTTTTCTGGCAGTGTGTTTAAACAACAACAAGTTTTAATTAAAGCTTAAGCGAATCTATTAGCCTTAAATAACAACCAATGCTTAGCAGAACACTTGAAACTTATTTTGATTGCTCTAAAGGCAAATAAAGAGGTTTGTTGTTGATGAAATCTTAGCGCATTTTTTTTGCTCATTTTTAGGTAATTGCTTTACTTCCGTTAACCTCTTCTTATTAATTCTGTTGCAGGGTGCCGTAAACCGCCACTCCTTTCACGCCATTTGCATACAGAAGCGTTTAACCAAAGTAAAGAGCATAAAGGTCTTAGAGAATCTTTAAAATTTATACTTGAAAAATTGATGTTGTTTTTTTTAAGATACTCTTGGGTTTTTAATTTGTTTTGGCTCTCGCTTTTCCTGCCCCAATCAAATACCAAGCTCAAAGGCTTTCGGAAGGAAGCTACGCTTCCACTTCCCGATGATGGGTGCTTCGCACTCTTACCCCTCTTTGCTTATGTGTCCTTTGGACACGCAGAGGGGCGCTCTCTTTTAATGAGTAGTAGCCATCTAAACCAATGGCTATTTTGCTCCTTTAAAATTAGTAAGTTCTTTTAGCGGCATTTTTAAAGCTCTTGCTAATGAAATCATAACATCTAATGTTACTGTGAACTTTGCATTTTCAATTCTTTGAACAGTAATCTTTGCCACATCGGCTATATCTGCAAGTTGTTGTTGGCTAAAATCCCTTTCCTCTCTTAGTTTCCTAAGATGCGTTCCGAATGCTTTAATACTGGCAGGATTTTTCACTTACCAAAAGTCGGCTTCTCAAAAAATATTATGGATACATTTGTGTATCCAAAAGAGAAAATTTACTTTTGAGATTATAATCAATAAAAATATAATTAATGGAAACAATCAAAACGACAGCAGGACAGACTGCAAAAAAACTGGCAGCAATTGTTGTTGCTTGCGGTTTCATTTTTTCGTCTTGCGCAAAAGATGGAGCAACCGGACCACAAGGGCCTGCTGGAACAAATGGTGCTGCAAATATATCTGTCAATAATGTTTATGCTATGCCGGGCAATTGGATAGCAGACGGTAACGGTGGTTGGTATAATATTGTTACGACTACAAGTTTTGGTACTGGCATTGATTTAACAAAAGGCTCGGTTAGTCTTTTTTTGTCGGCTGATAATACTACTTGGACAGCAATGCCTTTTGTTGGATATATGAACGGGCAAGGAGATGTAAATTATACGTTTAACTCAACTACTATTACAATATACTATGATGCACAAACAGGGGTAGCTTCTATTCCTCAACCAACCAACAACATATATATTAAAGCGGTTATTATTCCGCCTGCTATGGTAAAGCCTAATGTAAACCCTCACAATTATAATGAGCTAAAAGCGGCTTATAATTTATGGAAATAAAATAAAGCGGTAGAAAATTCAAAAACAGTCGGGCAATTTTGTTCGGCTGTTTTTATTTTGCGGAATTATTTTTTTGGATAGTAGTGAAATTACGTTGCTTTACGGTTTCCATTACTTCGTCGGGTTTATATAAAACCCGTGTGCCAATGCGATAGGATGTTAGTGTGCCGTCTTTTGTCCATTCGTTTAAGGTCGGTAATGAAATATGTAAAAGCTTGGCGGTTTCTTTTCGGGTAAAGTATTTGGCTTCTTTAGCCGATTGGGATACTTCTTTTTTAGATTGTCCTTTTTGTTCGTACACTTCTTTAATTGTATCAGTAATGATTCCTTTAAATTGTACTAAGGTTAAACCGCTTAAAATTATTTGCTCCATTTGAAAAACTCTTTAATTCAGATACAAAACTACCACAGGTAAAATTTACATTTTGGCGAGTATACCAACAAAAAAGATAAGTACTTGATAATTAAGCTAATGAATTTAGTTTAAAAAAGCCATTTATTTGAAAAAAGAGTGATTAGTCAACTTGTTTGCATTATCCTCCTGACTGATTTTGATATACTTTAAAAATGATTTTTCAGTTTTGTGTCCGGTAATTTTCATGATAGAAATTGTCGGTATATCTTTTAAGTAAGCGTTTGTAGCAAATGAACGTCTTGCCGTATGTACACTTATGAGTTCATATTTTTTGTAAGGTTTAGTTTCTACAACGCCACCTTGTGTAGTAGAAATTAAAACATTTTCTTTTATGCCCGCCAGTTCGCCAATGGTTTTTAAACTTTCGTTCATGGCTTGGTTAGTGATTTTGTATTGTGGTATGCCGCCATGTTTTTTTATGATGTCTTTTATATAGGAGTGTAGCGGAATAATAACTAACTCGCCTGTTTTTTCGGTTTTTATACGGAGCTTGGTTTTTCTGTCGATTAGGTTTTCATCATTAACGCTGAACAAATCAGAATAACGCAAGCCTGTATAACAGCCGAGTATAAACATATCTCTTACTCTATCTAAAGTTTTCTTTTTGGAGAAATCTTTTTGGTAGATTTTGCTTAGCTCGGCTTCGGTTAGGTAGATGCTTTCGGATTCTTCATTTACTTTTTTGAATCGACGGCTTTTAAACTCCATATTGGTGGTTAGCTTTTTATCTAAAGCCTCATTCATATATACTTTGATGTTTTTAATAAAAGTGCCGATGGTGTTGGTGGAATAGTTTTTATCTAAGCAATACTTCATAAAGTCCTCATAAAACTCCAAGTCTATATTTTCAAAAGTCATTTCTCGTTTATACTGTGCCTTAAATTTTACTAGTTGGTTTAGGGTGTTTGTGTGAGATAGTATGGTATTTGGTCGTTTAACGGAGTTTTTGATGCCATCTTTTATAAAGCTAATAAAGTTATTTTGCTTAGCGAGTTCGCCAACGAGTAGTTTTTTGTTTAATTCTTTGCGTAATCTATCAGTAGTAGGTACGATGCTATCAACAAGTAGCTTTCTATAGGAATCGAAAACCTTGTCCTCTATCTTTTGCAGCAAGGCATTAAACTCGCCATGTTGTTTAAATTTCTTGGTTTCCCTGGCTCGTTGGTTCTCAGGATTCCAAAATTTGGGCAGTATTTTCTGCCCGGTGGAGTATTTTAACTTTTGGTTCTGATACCGGAACAACAAATAAACTAATGTCTTATCTTTGCTCTTGGGTTCTTTTAATACAAAGGTTGCGCTTGCCATAGTGCAAATGTAAACTAAATAAAATAAATCGGGGGACGGATTCGGGGACGGATTATTTTAATTTAACCTGTTTTTCCTTAATTTGCCTTAACTCCGAAAAACCTATAAATACTAGTGTTTATAAGCTATTGAGGTACATTTGGGTAAAACTAAATAAGGTGGATTCAATTCGCGTTAGGGATTGCAACGAAAATCCTTTTTACTGTAATCGGTAAAAAGATTGAAGTGTAAAGCCCGACGCTTGTAACCAAGCGGAACGCCCTAATGTTACACTATTGTACTTGTTGGTTTTATTTTATGTAAACGTTTGTGCTAACTTGTAGCTGGCTTATAAACCTGTAGGTTTTGCCGGAAATAACCTGGTCGTTAAATTTTTGAAAGTTAAGTTCTATGCTGCCGGGATAATGGGTGCTTGCAAAAGGTGTAAAGCCTGCCATTGATGATGCGGGAATGATAATTGTATTATTGGTTGAAACGGATGCGGTATATTGAGTTATAAGATGTCCGGATGAAACGGATGTGCCATCATTTAAAATTACTTCGACAAGGTTGGCTCCGCTTACTCCGTTTATTTGTAAACTTAGGTTTTGCAATTTGTATATGGTATCGGGTAGGGATGCGAAACCGGTATATGTGGGCAAGCTATCGTTATTGGTGTACGTAAACGAAGGAATTGCATTTGCACCTACAACACGCCATGTGGTTGGGTTTATGCTTAGCATTTGTGTGGTATCGCTATAGGTTATAATATAATTTTGATAGCTAAATTTTGTTTGACCCACCCAAACACTGCCCACCGAAACGTAAGACGATATATTATTGGGGCTGCTAAAAAAATAGGCAACACCGGTGTTGCCGGCAGTAAATAAACTATTGGTAAGCGTGTTAATTTCGCATTGCCTGGTAGCTATTAAATAACCGGTAATGGGGCCTGAATTAGTGGTGTTTGTATTATTAATGCTGCTGCCGGTTGTTGTACCATTGTTTTTTTTGCAGGAAATAAATGAGGCTAAAATAGCAGCCAGAAAAATAATTATTTTGTATTTGTATGTACTATTCATAAGTTGCTTTTTTTAATTGTTTTTATAGTAGGTTTTAAATTGCTGCAATTGGTAGGTTTTAAAAATATAATAAAATGATGTTGCCACCAAATAAAGCCTGACGGCGTTGCCAATTAACCACAAAAGCGAAAGTGTGTACAGTTGGTTTTTATACTGTGCAAGGTTGTTGCCAAAAAATAGTTTTGTGTTTAGTTGTGTTATAATAATTATGGATATGCCAATGGCAAACAAACCATAAATGGCTGCTTTTTTTAAAAGTTGTTTTTCGGCTTTGTCGTTTATTTTAAAATATAACAGGCAAAATACAAGTATGGCTACTATGGTAATGGGCACGTAGTAATAAATTTGGTTGCTTACGGTAAAGTAACTTTGCCAATGGCTTAAGGCGTTAAAAGGGTCTACTAAGTTATTGGGGGCTAAAACAATTTCTTCGTACAGGTTGCCAAAAAACCAATGAGCCATAAAAAATAGTAGAAACAATAGTTGGTTATTAACTGTTTTACTTTGCATGGTACCAAATTTTAGCTATGTAAATATACAAATGTTTTAGCTGCGTTTTTAGTTGAAATGCTGTGGGGCAACCGTATGGCAAAAACCGTTTACTCAAAAAAACATACGGTTTACTCAAAAAACCTGCAGCTTTTAAAAATAATGTGATAAGGTGTTTATTTTGTAATTACACTTGTATTAAATTTAAAAACAAGTAACATGAAATTATCAAACATCTTCGGTAAAAAAACCGTAAAAGCAGATTCTTCTAAAATTGAAAAGTTAGAAAAAAACCAATTATCAAACGTTGTAGGTGGTGGTGCACCACTTAAAGGCATTGATGTTAAGTTGGGCAAAAACCCGGGCGGTGGTTGCGTAGCCGGCACTGACCCAGGAACAGGAACTACACCAGACCCAGGTGTGATTGGTGGTGGTAATTAATTTATAACCGTAAACTAACTATATTAAAAAAGCCGATGCAGTGTTTGCATCGGCTTTTTTAGTTTTTTTAAATACTGTTATTCTTTTTCGGTGGGTTCCCAAAGTTCTATTTTGTTGCCTTCGGGGTCGAGGATGTGGATGAACTTACCGTAGTCGTAAGTTTCCATTTTATCTACTATGGTTACGTTGGCTTTTTTAAGTTCTTCTACCAGGGCTTCTAAATTATCTACGCGGTAGTTTATCATAAACTCTCTGTCGAAGTATTTTGAGTTTTGGGCAAAGGGTGTCCATTGGGTTTGTGCTTTTTTGGTGGCATCGTGGCCTTCGTACCACTCGAACGTGGCACCATAGGGGTTGGTGGTTAGGCCTAAGTTGTTTTTGTACCACTCGGTAATTTCTTTTGGGTTTTTACATTTAAAAAAAACGCCGCCAATGCCTGTTACTTTTTTCATGGGTTGATTATTTGATTTTTTTGTTGTTACTGTTTTTACCGCGAAACCAAAACAAAATGATACCGCGATGGCTGCTATTATTAAATTGTTTTTTTTCATTTACTTTTTAGGTTAGGGCATTTATGGTTTTTTGTGCTTATTTATTTTTTGCAACTCTTCTACATCAGCTTTATCTATATAAATAGATTTGCTTTTTTGTTTGCTTAAAGGATAAACGCGCAAAATAAGCTGTACGGTTTCTCTAATACGCTCAATAGGGTTTTGGGCAGCAATGTATTTAGCCTGCTCTTCATGCACCTGATTTGTATCGATAACAATGCGGCTATTTTTTTTATACGTCATTTGGCCTACTACTATATTAAACAAATATACAAAATAGTTGTTGCCCGTGTTAGGGAAAGGAAAAACTGAAAATAGTATTTTATTACTTTCTTTTTGGTAAGGTTTGTTCTTGCCTAATTTTGTTTTCTTGTTTGTTAACTTGCCCTTCTTGCAACGGAATAATTATTTTTGGCGGGTTTGGGTTATAGGCATTACGCTTGCGGCAATAGGTTTTAAATTCGGCAAAGCTTAGGGTAAAACCTACGCAACCATTTATGGTTTCTACTTTAAAATTATAATTTAGGGTAAGTTCTTTTTTATTTGCTGCTGCACATTTGTAAGCATAAGCCATGTAGGCATAAGCCCTTATAGCGGCGAGTTCGGTTGGGCAGGCAAGTATTTGCAATAGCTCGGTATCGGTGGCGGTTTTACAAAGTTGTATGTAGTTTTTAAATTTATTGGACGGACTACTCCCCTCGCCTATGTACTGAAATTCTACCCGATAGGTTTTTAATGAATCGAATTGGATTAAAACATTTTGGGTTTCGGGCGATAATGATTGCCGATAGCCTTTAACCAACATATTGTACCATTGTTCTTTAGAAACCACATAACCATTAACCGTGTGTTGCGCAAAGCTTGTGGTGTTTATGCTTATTAGTAAAACAAATGGAATTAAAAAACGGTTCATGTTTTTTACAAAAAAATAAATTACTTAAGCAAGTTACATTTTTTTGGGTGGTTGAAATAGTATTTTCTTACTTTCTTTTTGCTTGACCAAAAAGAAACAAAAACTGCTTATTTATTTAATGTTTACAATTTTTTCTTTACTAAGTACAGTAGCGAAAAGAAAATTTTTACCGCCAATGCTTTGCGCATTAAATTTTGTAAGAATTACAAACATAGCTACACCTGTAACCGAAGTAAACCTAGTAAGTGAATCGGCAGGAATGATTATAGAAGATACCGTGTTTGAAACTGAATAATTTATATAATTATGATAAGTTGTAGTATCATACAAAGATATACTAAGCATATCATAACCGCTTGCGCCGTTTACATGCAATATTAAATTTTGTTGTTGGTTTGCTGTATCGGGCAATTGCCCAAGCCCACTATACATTGGGGGTGGCGTGGGGTTGGTGTATGTAAAGGATGGTATAACTGAGTTTCCATTAACCTCCCATTTACAGGGTAACGATATTCGGGTGTGTGAAGTATCTAGATAAGAAGAATTAAGTATCCCAAACTTACAGTTGTTTACTATTACCGAATTTACCAAAGTGCTTGTATAGTTTTCGTAACCCAATACCGCATATGGTTGAGGCGTATTATAAAAATAACAAAATTCATTAGTTCCGAAATTTTGAGGCCCATAATAGATTGAATCTGCATAAAACAAACCGCTATAAGTGCCACTGGGGCGGCCTTGCGCATCTAATGTATAACTTAGGGTTGTTGTAGTATTTGATTGAATTGAGCCTGATGTTGTTGTGCCATCTTTTTTACAAGAAAAAAATAAAAGCAGTGCGGCAATGGTAATTAGAGTGTATTTCATAAGCTGGAATTAGTACAACGAAGATAAAAATTAATTTATGCATTAAAATATTTTAAACGGCACCCAACCTATACTTTAGGTTTGGTGGTACCAAAAGAAAATAAAAAGGCAAGGGCAAGCAGTAGTGTTTTCATATAGCATATAAAAGTTAGTTTGCTTTTTTGATGATTTAAACCCGATAATTAAAGCGGAGGGTTTATGGGTGTTTCGCCAAGCCAACTGGCTGTATAAGGTGGTTGAAGGCTTGCAGGGGTTTGGTTATTATTTAAAATTACACCGCCATTGTTTCCGTTATTATAATTGAGATAAAATAAATTAATAAGGTTGTTATTGTTAATGCCGGGGGTTAGTTGCTTAGCGGGGCTACCATTTAAAGGATATTCGGTATTAGGCCAAGTGGCTTTGCCGTTTGCATCTAATGTTTGAAACTGATGGTAAATGAGATGGTTTATATTATCGGTATAAAAAACTTCTAAACGCAAATCGCTGTGTTGTACCAAAAGCATTTCGGCAACTTGCTGGTGGCTTGTAACAAAAGGTGGCTGTTGCCAAGTGGTAGCGCCTGTTTGTATTAAATGATTGGGTTTATTGAAAACATCAACAAAAAACAATTCGAAATAACCGGCTTTGTTTTGAGCTACGCTTATTTGTTTTGCAGTATTAATACCGGGAACGTTTACGGTACCCCAATTATTGGCTTGTACTTTGTAATGAATTGTGTTATCGGTGTTGTGTATATAAAATACAACTAAGCCGGCAAGTGTTGGTACAACTTGTATTTGCGAGGCGGTTGTTTCATCTAATTCGTTTTGTCCGCTCCAAGGGTCACCGGTTAAATTTTGCCAGTTATGATACAATTGATTATTGGTGCCAATATAAAAAAGTTCGATTCTGTATTTTCCAATGGTTACGATGTTATATCCTAAATCAATTTTTAGTGCCGAGCCGCCCAGGCCTTGTTGCCCGTTCCAGGCAAGACTGTTTGGTGCTGATTGCCAGTTATGGTACAATTTGTTATCGGTGCCAATGTAAAAAAGTTCGAGTTGGCCACTGCTGTCGGCACCTGCCTTAATTTGTATGGCGGCTGTGTTGGGTTGCAGTTGGGTGTTTAAAACCCAGTTAGCCGATGAGTTGGCTATGGCTTGCGTGGTGCTATAAATGGTGTTGTTAAACTTTGTGTAAAATAGCTGTGATTTTTGATTTAGATTTTTTATAACACTTATTTGTGTGCCAACAATGGCTTGTATAGGAAATGCAGTGTAGGCATCTATGCTTGAATTTGGAGCAAGAGGATATTTGTAGTTAAGTAAGGCCATAAAAGTAGGAAAAGGGTCGGCGCTATCGCCGGTAAGGTTTTTATATACATTAACCAAGGTTGCGGCATTTGCACCTTTAGCAACAATTTGCTGCACGGTAAACCTAAGCTGGTGTTTTAAATAGAACATAAATAAAATAGCACAGCCGATACTTACTTGATAATTAAGGTTTGATGTTGGAACAGGGGTTAAAAAATTGGGCCTTGAACCATCAATTAACCACTCATTAGGGTACTGGTAAACATCCAAAACATGAATTTGATTTTGTAAAACGGGAGTTGTATCAACAAAAAAGGTGAAATTATTTGAATGATAAAATTCAGTAGCTAAAACGTAGCTAAGAGCTTCTTGAAAACTTGTTTCGCTGTTGTCGCTGTTGTCGTATACCCAACAACTTCCGGCAAAATCTACCATAAAATAAAATGATAATCGGTAGACAAGGGCATAACGAATAAATTGAGCACATACATCGGTAGATGCTTTAGTAGTGTCTATACCAAAAGTTATAGTAAGTATATTATTTTCATCTGTAGCCGAACCGAAAGAAAAATTACCAGGAGTATAATTAATTACAATTAGAATTTGCGAATTATAAGAAAATGGTACGTTAGTAGGGAACCAAGATACCAGGGTAGTATAATCTGCATGGCTGGTGGTTGAAAAATCGCTTTCAATAGTTTGTCCGATTGCTGATGAAAAACCATTTGTAGTAACTGAAAATGTAACTGGCATAATTTTTATTTTTTAATGTTTGTTTAATCAAACTTACATTAAAGGTTCGGTTAAAAAAATACAATTTTCGAGAAAACCTTACATCAAAACCATGTAAGGTTGTTTTAATAACTATTTCGGTAAAAAACTTTCGGGTTTAAAATCAATGGGTTAAAATGAAAAAGGGCGTTGTTGATATTTTTGACAGCATATTGATGTCATTTGACAGTATATTTGTATCACACTAATATAACAAAGATATAACAATGTTGCAAACTACCAAAAACCTGATACTAATAGCCGATGCCTTGCCGGATGGGGCTATTTCGGAAATAGCACGGAGAACGAATTATTCGCAAGCATATGTAAGTAGGTTTTTTTTAGGACAGTATAATCTGTCAGAAAAGAATATTAGGATACTGGATGAGGCGGATAAAATACTGGAAACCGAAAAGGCTTTTGATATAGAGGCGCAAAAAAAGTTGAACACGCTATTATCTAAAACCCGCGAATAATGCTGTGCCTGTTGTTAAGCTACTTATGTATTAGTAGTACGTGCCTGATGTGCGCGCTGTTTAAAATTTTAAAAAAGTAAATGAATGATGCTGATTTATACGCGGGTGCAAGTTGGGAGTTTGACAGAACTCAGCGGAATGCTAAAACGGATGAGCCGATGTTTATAATAGAACTTCCGCTTTGTTACCACTGCGGGGAGCCGTATGAGCAGGAGGATATGAGTACGGGTGTGTGCGAGGGCTGCACGCGTTAGGGATTGCAACGAAAAGCTTTTTATGTAATCATAAAAACTTGCAGTGTAAAGCCCGACGGCGTAACCGCCGTAACGCCCAATTAGTTTTGCTTTAACTTGCCCATCCAATGCCATACTTCTATGGCGGTGTAAAGCATGTAGTAGCTCATGGTGCAAATGCCAAGTGCCAAGCGGTTTTCTTTAGTAAAGTATAAACCAAACAATAAAATAAATAAGCAACTAAACATTTTTAAAGCGGTTAAAGCTAAAAATGAGTTGGTAAATTTATTTTTGTTAGCATCTTGTAAAGCTGTTTGCAGTTGCTTGTTTAGTATAAACGAAAAGCCTGTAAAAAAAACGCTTAATAAAATAACATAGTATAACGAAATGCCAAATTTTTGTCCCGCTAAAAATGCAGCCGCAAAAATAAGCACGCTAAAGGCAAGCAGTTTTACCGGATAAGATTTCATTTACTGGCGTAAAAAATCGGTGTTGGCATATATCATTAAGCCCAGTATAATTACCAAACCTACGTAGTTGGCGTAATACAAAACTTTATCGGACACCTTGCGACGGCTTACCATTTCTATTAAAATAAATACAATGTAGCCGCCATCTAACATGGGCACAGGCAGAAAATTCATAAAGGCAAGTACCAGTGAAAACATAGCGGTGCGTTTCCAAAAATATTCCCAATCCCACTCATCGGGCAGGGTTTTATACATGGTGTAAAAACCACCTACTTGTTTGTGAGCATCTTTAACGGTAAACACTACTGCCAGTTGTTTGGCTTGCATAATAAGGGTTTCGTACGCATCATCTAAACCTTGCACAAAACTTTGGCCAATGCCGTAGCTTATATTTTCAGGATGAATAAATTTAGCGTGTTCGGCAAAAAAACCAATGGTGCCTTCTTTGCTAACGGTGGTTTTGGTGGTAATGGTATCGTTGTTGCGCAGTAAAGTTATCTCAGCTGTTTTGTCTGCATTTTTTCTAATCTGGCCCTGAAACTCATCAAAAAACGGAGTTGGCACTTTGTTTATAGATAGTAACCTATCGCCATGTTTTAAGCCTGCTTGCGCAGCAGGCGAACCCATAATAACAGAATCGACTTCGGTTGGTACGCGCACGCCAATAAAATCGGAGTGCTTTAGGTTTTTTAGGAGCAAACCTATTTGCTCGTTTGTAATAGGTAAATCAATTGGTTTGCCATTGCGCTCAACCTCAACAGTTTTGGCGCGGTTCATTATAATCTCTAAGGTAACGCGGTTTAATGAGGTAACGGGTTTGCCATCAACACTAATTACTTTATCGCCGTTTTTAAAACCCATTTGCAATGCCAGCGAATCGCAACTAATGCCATAGGTTAGGTTTTTTACAGGCAGGGTTTGTTTGCCCCAAAAAAATAGCACCATCCAATAAATAAAAATGCCTAAAAATAAATTCACTAAAATACCACCCATCATTATTAGTAAACGTTGCCAAGCCGGTTTTGCACGCATTTCCCAAGGCTCAGGCGGGCGTTCGGTAAGGCTTTTATCCATTTGCTCATCAACCATGCCGGCTATGCTTACATAACCACCAAAAGGGAACCAGCCAATGCCATACTCGGTATCGCCAATTTTCTTTTTAAAAAGCGGGAAGTTTAAAACGCCTGCAAAAGGAAAAAGGAAATCGAAAAAAAGATAAAATTTATCGACACGGCATTTAAAGCGTTTAGCGAAAAAGAAATGCCCAAATTCGTGCAGGGTAACTAATATGGTTAAACTTAAAAAGAGTTGTAGCAGTTTCATGTGTTGATTTTGTGTTTTTTAGAACGTGCAAAGGTAACAATTTAGTTGTTAGTTTATAGGCAATAGTTAGTAGGGAAATTATGCGTGATGAGTGGTTGGTTTAAGGCTTTTTAAGGGTTTTTGTTATATTTGTTTAGAGCCAAAAAAATGGAAACATGAAAAAAATAACAATTCTTCTTTTACTAATTTCTTTAAATGGTTTTTCGCAAATAAAGGTTGATACGAGTTTTAACGGCTTTAAAACTGAATATTACAATAATGGAAATCCAAAAAAGAAAGTAGAGTATAAAAAAGGAAATCCATGTGGACTTGTTATAACCTACAGAGAAAAAGGAGGGTTGAGTGAAGTTGGTACTTTTTGTAATAAAAGATGGATTGGTGAGTATAAATTTTATTATGATAACGGGCAGGTGCAGCAAAATTTTAATTTTGATAGCAACGGGAAAAGGGTAGGATACCAAAAAACTTATTATGAAAATGGTTTAATGCAAACTATTACTGCCGCCTATGATAATGACAAGGACGCATACTCATTAGAATTTGACACGCTTGGAAATATAGTTGGTACACTTGGATTACGAATAGATGGATATGTTATATATAAAGACGATAAAAGATATGATAATTACAAAGGCATGCAAGAAGTCTTGTTAGAGTTAGTAAAAAAAGAAAATGAAGCTACCTTGCGATTAAAAAATAAATAATAAACCATGACAAAAGAAATTTGGATAAACCTGCCGGTAAAAAATATTGAAAAAGCTAAAGCATTTTTTGCTGCGCTGGGTTTTGAGTTTAATAAAAATTTTGGCAACAGCCCAACATCGGCGTGTTTGCTAATTGGCAGTAAAAATGTAATTGTGATGCTTTTTGAAGAGCCTGCTTTTAAAAGCTTTATACAACATGAAATTGCCGATGCTACAAAAGGCAGCGAAGTTTTATTTTCGATAGATGCCGAGAGCAGAGAAGAAGTAGATGAAATGGTGAAAAAAGTTACTGCCGCAGGCGGTACCGTTTTTGCCACGCCGGGCGAAAAAGGCGGTTGGATGTATGGTTGCGGCTTTTGCGATTTAGACGGGCACCGCTGGAATATGCTTTATATGGATATGAGCAAAATGCCGAAATAAGTTATTGAGATTGTTTCGTTGTTCCTCCTCGCAATGATATTAAAGATTCGTGCCTAAGAGAAAAGAAGAACGGGTTAGGTTACTTGTTATCGGAAAACGCTACGCGTGTACTATTTTTAGCAACAGCATTGGTGAGTTTTAAATTTTCTTTGTACGCTTGGCTATTACCATCTAATTTAGCGGCTTTGTAAAAATCTTTATTAGCAGCATCGTAGTTTTTTAAATTATAATATGCTTTGCCTCGGCAAAAATAAAGTTGCGGGTTTTCCCAATCGTGTTTAATGGCTTGGCTGTAATCGCTAACGGCACCTTCAAAATCGAGTGTAATGTATTTTGCATTGGCACGGCGCGTATATGCATCAACATACGATTGGTTATACAAAATAGCGGTATCGCAATCGGCAATTACCAATTTATAATCTTGATTATGAAAATTTATAACACTACGAAAATAATACGATTCGGCATGATGAGGTTCTAAAGTAACGGCTTTGTTTAAATCAGCAAGTGCGGCTTTATAATTGCCCGAATAAAACTCGCATAAACCTTTGCAGTTATATGGTTTTGCATAATTAGGTCGGTTATAAATTACAGTATTAAAATCGGTAATGGCATCATCAAACTGATGCGCCCTGTACTTAGCAAGGCCACGATTATAATAAATATCGAGAGCATTGGCATTTGAAGTATAGTTAGGCTCATTTAAGGCTTTGGTAAAATATTCAATTGCCTTTTGATAATTACCCAAACCTAAATAAAACTTGGCTCTTGAATAATTGCTTCTCATATAGTAACTACCACGAAATTGCGCTTTTGTTTGCAGGATAAAGAAGAAAAAAATAACGAGTATGAAAATTAGTTTTTTCATGATTTTGTTTAGCTATACTAAGTTATACAAGTATAATGCCACATACGTGCTTTTTACATTGTTTAACAAATATGGGGTGCGTTAGGGATGACAGTGGAAAGCTTTTTATGTAATCATAAAAACTTGGAGCGTACAGCCCGACGGTACGTGTTTACAAAGCACCGTAACGCCCAAAGGTCAATAAAGAAAATAATAAGTTATTTTACTGATTGATTAATGCACTACAACCAAGCGTTTATTTACTACACCCTCGTTAGTAATTAAGCTAAGGTTATATAAACCTGCGTTTAAATTACTGACATCAATTATAGTTTTACCAAATATGCTTTGGGTTAAAACAAGTTTACCGTTTACATCAAACACTTGCAGGGTTTGTTTTTGGGTTGTATTGGTTTCAATAGTAAAATTGTTTTGTGCAGGGTTAGGATATACTGCCATGTTACTAAAGCTTGTGTTGCTTTTTATGGCTTCGGTACTATTTTGAAATACCTGAGTTATTTCAGTTGAAGTTAATGCTCGGTTCCACATGCCGAAATCATCCAGCTTGCCAAAAAAAGTTTCGGTAGCAACCGTTGAATCTGTTTGACCAATAACCATTTTACAAAAGTTACTTATTACTGAAGTAGATGTTGTATAGGTGTTATCTAAAACTCCATTAATGTAAAGAGAGTACGTTGTACCATTTTTTACCAAAATTAAATTATTCCAGGTGTTTGTTGTTACACTATTAGTTGAAAGATCATCACTAAAAATATTCCATCCGGCTGAAGGAGGATTTGAGCCGGCCCATACAGAATATTTATTAGATTGTCTCCAATTAAAATCTAAAGCAATGCCTTGATGTGGTCTACTATTAAAAATACATTGGTTTGTGTTATTGTTATTTGGGTTACTTAAATTGCTGGTGTTTAACCAACAAGAAATTGTAAAACCACTCCAACCAATGTTGAAAAAATTAGTTGGGATACTTATATGGTCTAAAATTCCATTAAAATAGTATGCAGCATTATTGGCTCCAAACCTATCGGTAGTAAGAGTTGCACCAACTACAATTCCGTTGTTACCGGCTCCGCTCATATCGTTGGCGTTGCCTGTAAATGGGTACCAACCAACAAGTCCGTTGCTTGGTATATAGGACGGTACAGATTGAGCAAAAGTACCAGTTGTGCAAACAAGACAGCAAAGGATAATTAGTTTTTTCATGAAAATGTTTTAATGAAGTTACACAAATAAGCTTTATTTTATATAATAAACAACTTACTTACTGTGTATTTTGAGTGAACGGTATGGTTTTTTGAGTGAACGGTATAATGTGTCTTCTAATAAACAAAAACGCCATCATCTTCATCGGTGTGCGAACCTAAAAAATAAGTTGGTTTTTCGTTACCGAAACGGTAAAAATTATAATCATCTATAAAAGCGTAGCATAAAAAGTAGCGGGTTAAATCAATAAAATGCCCGAAGGGCTGATAGGTTTTACCGGTATCCTTATCGCGGATGGTTTGCTTATCAATTTTTCCGTTGGCATCTTCTTGCGCGTTTTCAAAATCGCGGATGGTGGTTTTGCAGTTTTGGTTTACGTGAAAATGTAATTCATTAAAATTTTCTTCTAACACGGTATTAAAAAAATCTAATGATTGTCGGACAGATGGGTGCGATTTTAAAACCCTGAGTTCGGGATTAAACTGTTGCAGGTGTTGTTGCATAATAAAAAACAAATGCTCGCCTGCTTGTAGTTTTACATCTTCTTTCTGGCTTGCCGGGTCGCCATACAAATACATTTTTTGTTTATGATGACGGTAGCGGCGTTTAATTTCGTTAGCTACCCAAGCGGTTTTGTTGTTAGGGTGGTAACCCACAATTTCATCTATAAAGTAAATGTTTTTATCATCTACCTGAAACACACCACAAGGGAAATAGGGGTTTACGTTTTCATCGAAACTAATGTGCAAAGCTAAATTTGGGTTGTAGGCATAATGCCCTACATGTTTTTCAAACTTAAAACATTTTAAAACCTCGCCGCCGCTTATGCGTTTGCCCCACAAACCCAATGTATAAACCTGGTAATAATAGGGGTTGGTGTTTTTATAACTCTCGTGCCGGGCCATGCGCGCGGGTGTGCAGTGTACTAAATTAGCGTGGTAGGTGGTGTGGGTGGCTGTTATGCTGCGGTAATAGGTGCTGCCATTGGGCATGATGAAGGGAATGTTATCAGTAAAACTGTACTCGTTTTTTTTAATGTGCTGTGCAAAGTAATTTTTATAGAGCCAAAAATCGTGATAATCGCCCAGACATTCAGGATTAAAAGAAAACCACTCCTGCACATCGCCCCTGTTATTACGCAGGGTTGTGCTGGCAATTAAATAATCGGTTTCGGTTAGCTGGTTACCCTCTTCGTACCAGGCATGACTTGGGTTGCTTATTGATTTTAGTTTAGCGGCATCATCGCAACCACGGGCTATAAACTTGTTGCCGTTAAAGCAATGTATTTCTAAGGGTTGTTGTTTAAAGGTAAAGAGGTGGTCAATTTTCCAATCGGTACAAATATCTTTTATTAGTTGCCACTGACTATCTTTTATACTCTCGAACGTTTTTTTAAACAGAATGCATCTGAAATAATCAGTTTGTAAACAATCTAAAATTAATTTTTGCGCAATGAAGTAGGATTTACCGCTATCGCGCCCACCCCATAAAAAATTAATGCTTGCCTTGCTGTGCAGCAAATGGCGGTAGCAGGGCAGAAACAACTCTTCATCTATTTGTAAATTAATCTGCACTAATCAGCTTGCTTTTTTACAATAGAAATGTTTACGGTGTTGGGTTCTAACAATTCCTGTAAATCATCGGCCGTAATTATTTTTACTGCCAAAGGGTAAAAGGCCGATGGGTTTGCTTTGCCCCAAGCCAGCAAGCTACTTTTTGGGTCGGTTTGCATTTGGGTAAAGGCAAATTCGAAAGCTTCTTTAAGGGTGGGTGGTTTATTATCTTGTGACATGTGGTAAAATTTGTATTACCCAAAAGTACAAATAATTTGGAAAAGTACAAATTTAAGATGAGTGTATTTTTTAATAAAACCTTGTATGTATATGTAAGGTTTTGCAAAACTTTGTATTTGCTTTTTACAAACCAATTTTGTAAATTTAGTTAACCCTAAAAACCAAGCCATGTTGTACAAATTAATTTTAGAAGATTGGACGGAGTACGACGATAAGAAAAAACGAATAAAACAAAACCCACAAAATTTTAATTGCACCGAAGCGTGGGAACGCATTTACCTCATCCAAAAAATAAAACAGCACCACCCCGGCATAGATGAGAAAGAAATTGCTACGGCCATACGCGAGTGTTGCGTGGCATTAAACTCGCCTCACCCGCGCGAATCGTTTGTGCGGTTTGTGTGCCTTAAACTTGATATTGGCATTTTTAGCGAGTAAACTTGGTTGGCATACATTAACATTTTTGGCAGGCAATAATTATTACATTTACCGCCAAACCAATTGTATGAAAAATAAATTTGTTGCCGGCTTATGTATTGCAGTTTGTATGCAAGCACACACTATGCTTGCTAAAAACGATAGCACATCGGTAGTTAAAAATGGTATAGGCATTAGTGTAGCACCTATGCTATCGGCACCCAGTTTTGTAAACGGCAGCAATTATAGCAGCAACTATTTAAAAGCCGGTGTAGGTGGCACAGCCGCCCTTTGCGAAAACATAGTGCTTAGCAAAAAGCAAAACTTTTATTTGTATGCCGAATTGGGTTACCAAACAAGTGCCTACATTAATAACAATGTACCCAACACACTTTATTTAGTAAATGCTAACGGCAATGTTAATTACAACAACCTTACACACTTTACGCTTATTGATAGATATAACTACGGTTACTTTTCGTTATCGATACAAAAAGTGTTGTTTCATTTCGGTAAAAAGGTTGGTGTTTTTGCCGGCATAGGCGCACAGGTAAATTACTGCTACTCTACCAGCACGCTTGCCAAAAATTTGTTAGATACTACGGGTAAAAACATTAGCAGTCAGTTTTCGAGTACAAGTTACTCGGTGCCTACAAATGTTCAATGGTCGGCTTCGGGGGTGGCGCGTTTGGGTTTAATGCTTAACCCGCTTAAACACCTAAACTTAAACATAGCACCCGTTTTTAATTATGGGCTTAACCCAAAATATGTTTTTACCAGTAACAACCCCGGCTTTAACAGCTTTGGGCTTAATGTGCAAGTAATATATAGTTTTTAGAGGGCTCTTCTAAATTAAAATTCAATATTTCTCTAAGGCTTAGTTACGCTTGGTTGTAAGCGGTAAAAGTTTATCATTATTAATTAATGCGTAGTTTTATATCATCTATGAAAAAAGGCTACCTGTATTTATTTGTGCTATTATTTATTTTTACGTTTACTAAAGCTCAAAACCGTTTCGATTTTGGCGTGAGGCTTAACCAAGCCGTAATGCAAAAACTAACGTCCGATGCCGATAAGCGTGTGTTTTTTGCAACCGATTATACCGCATTTTTACAATTTGGCGCGGTAGGTGTTTTTGCTGGCGTTACCGCTTTAAATAATTACAATACTGTGCCATTGCCCGTGGGTCAGCATATAGAATGCTTAACCGGAGGTTTGTTTTTAAGGCTTACTCAACTAAGTAAAAAAGGCAGTCTTTATTTATACTTGTACGATGTATATTTTAACAGCCCCATTTATGGTCAAACTTTAGATGTTATAACCATTAACCCTCGTTACCATTACAACCTATTAAAAAACCTTTTTTCGGTAGAAGCAGGTTTAACCATAGGCTTAACCCGCGATTATTATTCGTTACGCATTCCTGATACTTATTTGCGCCCCACCATAGGTGCCAACATTAGTGTAGGTTTAAATGTGTTGGCTTTGTTTGCCAAAAATTAATTGCAAAAAACATTTATATCTTTAATAAAAAATTTATGCGCATAAGCACTTATATAGTAATGCTGTTTTTTTGTACAAACTTGTTGGCACAAAAAAGTAACCTGTACCAAATTTTTGCTGATGATATAAACCAACAAATTTTTATTGATAAACACGTAAACCACATAGACCGTAAGTTTTATGATTATGATACCATCACAAAAAAATTAAAACCGAGCGGTTCTGTAAAAATAGATTACGACCCCGTTAAAAAACTTTGCACCACCTACAACAGCATTTATAAGATAACGGATTATTGGAAATCGGACAGCAACGGAGTAAATAATTTCAGTTACGATAAACAAGGCAAACGAGTTAACTTAGAAGAGCAAGATACATCGCCACCTGTGTTTGAAAAAGGTCGCGCAAAAATAATTTACAACACATTGCTTTTTTATAACGCGCAAAATAAAATAAGCAAGGTTATGACTGATACCCTGTCTGAAAACATAAACCCGTATCATTTTATGCAGTGTTATTATACGTATAGGCACGATAGCATAGTGGAAGAAAAAACGTACAGCTTTCGTTACATTCCTAAAAACACCGACTTTACAGATACACTATCAAAATCTATATTAAGCCGCAATGCGGGAGGTTCGCAAGAAATTATTTATGAAAAAAACAACGTTATAAAAATACTTAAGTACACCAAAAACAATGTAGATTTTGAAGACACGGTTGTTAATGGTTTGCTGGTAAGCCGTGCCGAAACTTATTATGGTGTTGCGGTAGCACCTAAGGGTAAATAGCAGCAAAAGTGCTGTAACTTTTCATTCAAAAAAAATCCTTTGTAATTTTTACAAAGGATTTTTTTTGATTGTTATTGTAATTTTAATGAAGTTGTGTGCTTATTTACTTGTTGGTGCTTTTTTTATGAAGGTCTATTTCGGTACTCCAATTGTAGCGGTCGAAATAAATTTCATCTCGGCATATTTTATTGCCACGCATTTCAACAAGGTCTACTCCGTAAATAAGAAACGCTTTATCTAACACGGGTATAATGGCTTCCCATTTAAGTGTGAAACCTTTTTCGGTAGGAAAAATTTCGATAATTTTCCATTTCCAGTTGGCATTGCGGCTGAGTAGTTTTGTAAAATACGTTTCTAAGTTTGCTTTGCCTTTTATGCCATCCTGATTGGCGGGGTCGAGATAAAAAACATCATCGGTGTAAAATGATAATAATTCTTTTGGCCGGTTTCCCGTCCACGAGGAAAGCCACTCATCTACAAATAAATATAAATCTTTTTTGTGCATGTTTTTTAGAGCTAAAATATTGCGAGGCAAAAATATATATTCTTCCGGTTTAACGGAAGGTTTTTTGCTATTGATACTAAGAGGGGGGAAGTGAATGTCTTTGATTTGCTTTGTAATGCCGCAAGCTTACAAATAATGCGGAGCGAAAATTTACCTTACTATAAGGTAAATTAGTAAACACACATACAAAATAGTAAGTGCGTTCATAATAATTAAACTGCGATCTTTTTCCATATCGAAGGCAAACTTATAATACGTTATTTACTGCAAAAATGGTTTTCGATGAACGGTTATTTGCCGTCGGTAAACGGTACTGCTTTTTGTATAAATTCTGTAATTCCTGCCTAAAATGGTTAAATCGTTGTGAGGCAAGGTTTTTTATTTCCTATTTGTTAAGGGGTACTATAAAGTAGGAAAACAAAAATACTTTGCGTAAATTTAGTACAGTTAAAACAGTTAACTATGACGCGGATATTTTTAGCACTGCTTGTATTAGTAATGGTGGCTTGCACTAATAACAGCAACCAAAAAATAAACGCCACCGTTGCAGATGATTATATTATACCCGATACCGCCAAAGCAAACAACAACACACATTTAATTGTTACCAAACATGCCTTAGTGGCATTTAAGCAAAGTGCTTGCAAAAGCAACACACAGGCTCCTGATAAAATTTTGCATAAAGAACTTAGGGCTGATACACTTGTAATAAAAGTACGCAGCACCCAAATGTGCGATGCAGCATACAAAGGCGATTTTAATTTTGCCGATAACCATTTAAACTTAAGCTTAACGCAACTGCCTCAAATTATTAAACGCAAAAACGGACAAACGGATACCATTTACACAACTACTGAGTGTTATTGCGTGTATGAATTTACCTATACCATAAGCAACACCCATGCTGTACCACAAACAATTATACTTAACGGTAAAACAGTGAACTAAGCCAACTCTTTGGGTTACACAAAACCTGCGCAACTAAAAAACAGAAATAGTAGGGCGTATATAAAGCGTTTTTGTTTTGAGTTATCTCTTTCTATTTGATGAAAAACTGATACAATTATATTGATAAATAAAGTTAAGGTTGTACCTTATTTATTAAGTTATACAATTGTGCGGAGGCAGTGCTATCTTTAAGTTGCCAGTAGCTCATATTAGTAAGGTTAATTAGTTTGCTTTGTTGGTTGTTACATTCTATTACATATTTATTTTTTCTGCCGCCGTTATATACTATGGCATAATAATTATCATTAAGCAATGTTTGTTTTCTAAAATCTTTTCGTTTAGGTTTTACAAGCAGTTTGTTTAACTCAGCAACATTAGTATTACTTAATTTATTTTTAGTGGCTTTGGTGGAATCTAAATAGCTAAGGTTTTTCTTTATTTGTTGCGTTGTGCCTTTAGCTATGTAGTTGCTGTATATAAAAACCGAATCGGCAGTAAAATGTTTTGGGGCGTTGGCTTTGTTCCATGAGCCTAAAACTACACTTAAACCAATAAAAAAACCACTACCACCAGACCCTCCAATTGCAATTATTGGCATGATCTGAGCTAAATGTATTCCTAAACCAATTCCGTTACGTGCCAGTATAAACATTTTTAATTCAAGCGGTATGGCTAAAGTTGGCGCCGGGTTCCAGTTAATAAGATTAATTTTTGGTTCATTTCCACTTTCTCTCGAAAGTGATAGGCCTGCTGAAAGCGAAACAAGCAGATATTTAAAACGCAAAGATTGCCCATATAAAATAGCTGCGTAATGAGAAGATGCCCATGTATCTTTATATTGTGGATCAGGGTTACCAACTTCTTTATCAGCTAAGGTGGCAGAAAACACATGCTTTTTGTATGCTAACGAATAACTTATCATAGTTGTTGTACCATATACGCCCCATTGTTTAGCCGGAGTAAAACCAACAGAAAAATAATGACCAAAATCTCTAATTGTTTTTGTAGCGCTATCTTTTATAGTTGTATGGTAAGGTGTGTATCGGTTATCGGGTAATATAAATTCGTTTTTGGTAGATTGCGCTAATAATTTGCCTGCCAAAAAAAACAATAGTACAACAGCAAGTTTTTTCATATACTTTAAATATAATAAAAACTTCATAAAATAGATAGCTTTATTCTATCATGCAACGCTTACATAATGAGGTTTTATTTTAACTACTCAGGAAAACCGGTCCCGTTATTAATTAGTTTGATTAGGCTGTCTTTAATGTGGTGGGTCCAACCTGGTTTGCAGCTTTCGTAGCATTCAACATCGGGCGTTAGACCTTTGTGTACAAACTCAACGTGGGTTTTTCCATCTTTTTCGGTAAGTGTCCAAATTACTTCGTTGTTTTTCCATTCTTTTTTATTGTTTACCCAATGCAGGTTGCAATCGGTTACGAGCCAAACAATTTTCTTTTCGGGAATAACCTCGGAGATTTTAAAATCTACAAACGTATCTTTTGGTCCGCCAAAATACACAGCGAATGTATCGTTTAGCTTAGCAGCTTTGCCTTTAAATTTTTTTGCCCACCATAAATCAACCTCGCTAATGCCTTTCATAGTTTGAGCTGCCGAAGCATTTACAGTAAAGTTGTAGGTGAAGTGTTTTTGATTTTCCATGTTATTTTGTTTTTTTTGATTTGTTATTCATTATACTTTGTAGTTTTCTAAGTTTAGTATCCCAAAACTTATCGTAATAATTTATCCATTTTTGCAGTTCGTTAAAACCATCTTGCTTAAGCGTGCAGTGGCGCTCACGGCCTACATCTTCAATAGTAATAAAACCCGACATGCTTAGTATTTTAATGTGCTTTGATACCGCGGGGCGGCTCATATCAAAATTTTCGCCTAACTGATTTATGGTTAAGCTATCTTTTGATAGCAGGTGCAACATGGCTCGCCTGCTTGGGTCGGCTATAACCTGAAAGGCATCTAATGTTTGCGGCGCCATTATGCAGTAGTGTTTAACGTGTTTATAATTTTAATAACATTGGTTTCCCAACCTTTGTTCATGGCTTGGAACAGCATATCGTGTACAGGACTATTAAAGCCGGTATGCTCTAACACAAGTTCGGTGCCTTTGCCTTTGGGGTTTAAAGTCCATGTAACTATAGAGTCGAAATTAATGCTGCCATCGGTTGCTCCGCTTTTCCAACTGTATACCAGTTTTTTTTGCGGCACAATTTCAAGTACTTCGCAATAAATGTTTCCATCAAAATTAATTTCGCAAACGGCGTTTGCCCAAAACCTGAATTGATGCCCCACTATGGGTTTAAAATCGGTTTTCATTAACCACTCGGCCATTAGTTCTGCCTCGGTTAAATATTTCCAAACTTCTTTGGCCGGCTGTTTAAAATCAAATGTGTGTTTAATTATTTTTTTCATAATACGTAACTTAAAAGTTACGCAAATATATAGGTAACTTTTAAGTTACCCAAATTTTTTATAACAAAAATTAAACTTTTAACGTTTACGTGTAACCTGTAATAAATTATGGCGTTGGTGGTGTTTTAGGTTTAAGCCTGTGTTGCAAGGCATTAATAAATAAATGGCTTAGCGCTAAATTGTATCCCACTCCATTAGGAGCCGTACTGTTTTTAAAATCTGCAGTGGCATGGCAACCAAAACAGTTTAACGACCCAAGCTTATAAATGCCCGAATAATCTAATTGCGTAAATGTTTCCATTGTTATGTTAGATACTGCCCTTGAGCCTCGTAACGATGTGTTTGTAAGAAAATATATATTAGCATTACCGGGCCCAAAGTTTGTAGTATCGGGGGCATGTAACCATATAGACCCTTTATAAAAATAATGTTTCCATGGGCCGCTTACTTTTTCTAACTGCTGGTGCACACTTTTATTAAGCGCTACAATGTTTAGGTTATTAGCCGAATCTGCCTGCGATGGTGCCACAAACGTTGTATCGGTAAATAACTGGGCCATACCATATTTATATATATTAAACACACTGCTAAATTTTGATTTTGTAGGTATAACGGAGTCGTTGTTCATAGGGCAATTATTAATAGATGTATGGTTATTATAAAACACATAATCGTTAACGCTTAAATAACCTTTACTGATGGTATCTCCTTTCATATTTTCCCAATCGTAATTAGGTACCAGCGAGTCGTGTTCGAAGGTTGCCCAAATAAGCTCCGGGTGGCTGGCTACTCTGCCTAACACATGCATGCCTAAAAGTGCTACGCGCATTACAGATGTGCCTGCTTTTGTAGTAACCTTTGCACTTGTTGTGTAGTAGTTTACCGAATCTGCTTTTAAGGATGATGTTAGCATCCACGATGTTTTAAGCTCTAAACAACCCACCGGGTAGTTTAATGTATCTAAATTTTGACTGTGTAAGTTTGATATATATTTTGCAAACGCGGGCAAATATTGTTGCTGAAAATCATACATCCGTCTGTTTACAAAAATGGCATAATATATAGCGCGGTTAGTTTTATCGTACAAAACCCCTCGGCTCGCTGCCTGAGAACTATCGGTTAGTATTAGTATAGTGCTATCTCGTTTATTAAGGTCATTATCAACTTGTACTAAATTTTCGAAAGGCGCTTTACTGCTTGCCGAACGGGTTAACGATAAAAACTTTTGCCATGCCCATAAATGAAAATCGCAATTAGTAGTTGTGCTTGTATCAACAAATGGTCCGTAATTATTTGGTGCTACAGTTGTATCGGCAGTAAACCAGCTTGCGGGTGCATTTATACAATTTGGGTCGGGTGCTAAAGTCAAGTTATTTTTAGTTGGGTTGTTACCCGAACTGCCACCACATGCTTGTTGCAAAACGGCAATGGCCAACAGTAAAACTGTTTTTAATTTGTAAAAATTTTTCATACGCTTTTTTGTTTTTCATATTAGATATTACAAACCTAAAAAATTTGCATGTATTGTAATTGAAATGATAAGTACAAAATAGTACAATTTTTTTAAAAACCTTACATATGTAAGATTTTGCGAAAGATTGTATTGAAAAAAATGCACACTTAATGTTTTGTTAATGTGGCAAATTATATCTTGCATAAAATTAATTCACTAAAAAATCAACACTTAAAAACAAAAAAATTATGGACGAGTACATGGGAATTATCAAAATTTTTGCAGGAAATTTTGCGCCTCAAAACTGGATGTTTTGCACCGGACAACTTTTACCTATTAATCAGTACAATGCTTTATTTGCTCTTTTAGGAACCACCTATGGTGGCGACGGAAAAACTACTTTTGGCTTACCTGATTTAAGAGGCCGTGCACCTATTGGGTATAATATGGGCACTACACCTCCTACTAACGTACCTAATTTAACAGAAGGTGCAATTGGAGGTACGGAAACACAAACTCTAACAATAAATAACATGCCGGCGCACACGCACGCAGCAACTGTTACACAAAGCACAGCTACACTTAATGTTAACTCAGCTGATGCAAGCATAGCTGTGCCAACAGCAGGTTCATCTATTGCAACTCCGGGATCAAATAGTGGCAGAGCATTTGCAAGTACTTTAGGTTTTAATACTACAGCGCCTAATGTAGCTTTAAATAGTTCATCGGTAAGTTTAACGCCAGCCAGTGTATCTAACGCAACAACGGGCACCGGTACACCAATTAACACCATGCCTCCATACTTGGGCATAAGCTACATTATTTGCGTAAGTGGTTTATTTCCACCACGTCCGTAGTTTATAAATTAATAAAAAAGGAGAGACAATTTATCTCTCCTTTTTTATTTTAAGGTTGCGTTATTTAATAAGATGAACAAATAATTTACCTCTGTACTTAATTTGAATAACTTGAAATGACAAAACATAAAATAAGTACAAATTAGCAAACAAAAAAATTTTCCAAAAAATTTTTGTTTTTAATTTAGCTATCCTAAAATAAAAATAAGTAAAAACCATTTTTTAATAATATACGTATATAGCTCACAAATAAAATAAAAATAGACAGCATAAAATACATAAACCCTAATAACAATTAAAACATGATTAAAAATTACCTTTTAGCTACAATTACTTTTTTAATATTGTGTGTAACCACTAAGGCGCAGACTTATACAGAAACATTTGAAAGTTATACCAGTGCCGCCGGTAAACCCACCACATTTACAACAGGCGGGCAGCCGTTTACGTTGGTATCTGCCGATTGTACAACCGGAGGCACATTTGGTATTTTTATACCAAACCAAACGTATACGCTTTGCGGTAATGGTAGTGGTAGCGGTGTTACAAGTGGATCGGGTGCTTATGGAGTTGGTACAACTTGTACAGCCGGAAACTGTACCGGGACATCAAACAATTTTATTGATAATGGGGCAAGTAGCCCAAGTAGCAGTACCAACCAACAATATTCTATAAAAACAACTAATGCGGCATTGTTTACTATTAAAAACCTGCAAATATATGTTTCGGCCGACGCAGGAACTGACCCTGCGTCATCGGGTGTAGTTTTTGTTGGTAAAAAAGCCAGTGTAGGTCAGTTTACTGTAACTATGGCATCAGGGTTAAATACAAGCTTTAGTACAAACAATGGATTTACGTATGTAGATTTTACAACGCAAGGTGGCAACAACAGTACCACTAATATAGATGAGCTTCAGATAACAGGATCGGGAGGAGAGAATTATATAGCCGTAGATAACTTTAGTTTTGGCTCGGCGGTTACGCCTTTATCAGCCACAACATCACAAACAAATATTGCTTGCTTTGGCGGTAGCACTGGTGCAGCAAGTGTATCGGCATCTAACGGGACTCCTTCTTACTCGTATGCTTGGGCACCAAGTGGTGGTACCGGTGCAACTGCAACAGGTTTAACCGCCGGAAATTATACCTGTACTATTACAGATGCGGCATCTACTTCCATTACAAAAGTATTTCTTATTACACAACCTTCGTCAGGCTTAAGCGCAACAACTTCATCAACCAATGTTTCTTGTAATGGTGGCAGCAACGGTAAAGCAGGTGTAAGTGTATCGGGCGGAACGCCAAGTTATTTATATGCTTGGGCACCAAGTGGTGGTACCGGTGCAAACGCAACAGGTTTAGCTGCCGGAAATTATACCTGTACTATTACAGATGCTAATAATTGTACGTTTTCAAAAATAGTTCCGGTTATACAACCAAGTGCCATATCAGCTACAACAAATTCAATTGCAGTTTCTTGTTTTGGCGGCAGCAACGGTTCGGCACAAGTAACACCATCAGGCGGAACGCCAAGTTATTTATATGCTTGGGCACCAAGTGGTGGCACAAGTCAAACGGCAAACGGTTTAACGGCCGGAAACTATACGTGTACTATTACCGATAATAATAGTTGTACGTTTGCAAAAGTGGTTACGGTTTCTCAGCCTACGGCTGCTTTATCGGCAACAACTTCGTTTACCAATGTTTTATGTAACGGAAGCAGTAACGGTAAGGCTTCGGTTAGTGCATCGGGCGGAACGGGTACCCCTACGTATGCTTGGGCACCAAGTGGTGGTACCGCTGCAATAGCAAGCGGTTTAGCTGCCGGAAATTATACCTGTACTATTACAGATGTTAACTCATGCTCTGTTACAAAAGTGGTAACGGTTTCTCAACCAACATCGGCAGTAACTGCTTCGAGTTCGTTTACTGCGGTATCTTGTTTTGGCGGCAGCAACGGTATCGCTTCGGTTAATGCGTTTGGCGGAACAGGTACACTTACGTACTCATGGTCGCCAAGTGGTGGCACGGGCGCAACCGCAAGCGGTTTAACAGCCGGAACTTATACTTGTGTAATTACAGATGCCAATAATTGTACAAATACAAAATCTGCTGCGGTTTCTCAGCCTACGGCTGCAATATCAGCATCTTCTTCTTCTACAAACGTTTCATGTTTTGGCGGCAGCAATGGTACGGCAGGTGTAACCGCATCAGGCGGAACACCGGGTTATAGCTATGCTTGGGCACCGAGTGGTGGCACAAACGCGACAGCAAGTGGTTTAGCAGCAGGAAGTTATACATGTACTATTACCGATAATCGTAGTTGTACATTTACAAAAGCGGTAGCGGTTTCTCAGCCAACAGCTGCCGTATCGGCAACAACTTCATTTACCAATGTAGCTTGTAACGGTGGTAGCAATGGTGTGGCAAGTGTAAGTGCATCGGGTGGAACTCCTTCATATAATTACACATGGACACCAAGCGGTGGTAACAGCGCAACCGCAAGCGGTTTAACTGCGGGAAGTTATACCTGTACTATTACCGATAATAATAGCTGTACAGCAACAAAAGTGGTAGCAGTTTCTCAGCCTACGGCTGCCATATCAGCTACACCATCATCAACCGGTGTTTCTTGTTTTGGTGGTTCTAACGGAACAGCAGGTGTAACAGCATCAGGTGGTACACCTTCATACTTATATGCTTGGGCACCAAGTGGTGGTACCGGTGCAACCGCAAGCGGTTTAACAGCAGGTTCTTACACGTGTACTATTACCGATAATAATAGTTGTACAACTACAAGAGTAATTGCGGTTTCTCAACCAACAGCTGCCGTATCGGCAACAACTTCGTTTACCAATGTAGCTTGTAATAGTGGCAGCAATGGTGCAGCAAGTGTAAGTGCATCGGGCGGAACACCTTCATACTTATATTCGTGGGCACCAAGTGGTGGCACAGGTGCAACAGCAAGTGGTTTAACAGCAGGAAATTATACTTGTACTATTACCGATAATAATAGTTGTACGGCTACAAAAGTAGTAGCGGTTTCTCAGCCTACGGCTGCTTTATCGGCAACTACTACACAAACTAACGTAGCTTGTTTTGGTAACGCAACCGCTGTGGCAAATGTAAACGTAAGTGGTGGTACAACTACATACGGTTATGCTTGGTCGCCAAGTGGTGGTAGCGGTGCAACAGCGAGTAGTTTAACATCAGGAAATTATACGTGTACTATTACAGATGCGCACAATTGCTCTATTGCAAAAACATTTACTATTACACAACCATCAACAGGTTTAAGTGCCATAACCTCACAAACTAACGTAGCTTGTAACGGTGGTAATAATGCAATAGCAGGTGTAAGCGCAAGCGGTGGCACAGGTACACTTAGTTATGCTTGGGCACCAAGTGGTGGCAGTAATGCAACCGCAAGTGGGTTAACGGCAGGCAACTACACGTGTACCATTAGTGATGCAAGTGCTTGTTCTTCAATAAAAACATTTACCATTACGCAACCAAATGTTTTAATGGCAAGTGCAACAGCCGGTGCTGTTTCTTGTAATGGTGGCGTTACAACTGTAACAGTTAGTGCAACAGGTGGTACAACAAATTACACAGGTACCGGTACGTTTACAACAACAGCAGGAACTTATACATATAACGTAAGCGATGCTAACAGCTGTGCAACTACTACTACACTTACTATTACACAGCCAAATGTTTTAATGGCTTCTTCAACATCGGGCACTATTGCTTGTAACGGTGGTGCAACAACTGTAACGGTAACTGCAACGGGTGGTACAACAACCTATAGCAACACAGGCACCTATACTGTTACAGCAAACTCATACACCTATACTGTTATAGATGCAAACCAGTGTACGGCAACAACCACTATTACCGTTAGCCAACCTGCTTTATTGCAAGCAAGCGCAACAGCGGGTGCTATTTCTTGTAATGGCGGTGTTACAACTGTTACAGTTAGTGCAACAGGCGGTACAACAAATTACACAGGTACCGGTACGTTTACAACAACAGCAGGAACTTATACATATAATGTAAGCGATGCTAATAGTTGTGCAACTACTACTACACTTACTATTACACAGCCAAATGTTTTAATGGCATCATCAACATCGGGCACCATTGCTTGTAACGGTGGCGCAACAACTGTAACGGTAACTGCAACAGGTGGTACAACAACCTATAGCAACACAGGTACCTATACTGTTACGGCAAACTCATATACATACACTGTTATAGATGCGAACCAGTGTACAGCAACAACAACCATTACCGTTAGTCAGCCTAATCCCGTAGATGCTTCGGTAAATGTTAGTGGTGGTACTATTAGTGCAAATAATGCAAGTGCAACGTATCAGTGGGTTGATTGTAACAACAGTAATGCTCCTATATCGGGTGCTACAAGTCAAAGTTTCTCTCCGGTATCAAGTGGTAATTACGCGGTTGTGGTAACCGAAGGTTCTTGTTCGGCAACATCAACTTGCACGCCTATTAGTACAACAGGCATTGCGCAAAATAAAACAGCAAACAGTTTACAGGTTTATCCAAATCCGTTTAGTAACCAACTTACTATTGTAAGCAGCACAAAAACAACGGCTATGTTATTTGATATGTTGGGCAACCAAATAAAATCATTTGAATTAGAAGCAGCAACGCAAACAATTAATGTGGGCGAGTTAGCACCGGGCATGTACTACTTACAAGTTGATACACAAAAAATAAAAATTATGAAGCAGTAGGTACAAAAAAGTACAAACTTTTCTTTCGAAACAAAAACGCCGCTTAATTTTAAGCGGCGTTTTTGTTTATTGTTAGTTAGATGATTTAACCGTTTACTCAAAAAACCATACCGTTTAAAAAGAAAACCCCGCCGTTTAATAAATAGGCGTTTTTTTATATTAAAGACTGTATACTTTAGCCCAAAATATTTATATGAAAAAGTTAGTACTTCTTTTGATATTCGTTATCAGTCAAAAATTGCAGGCGCAAACCTGCCAGGCAAGCTTTATATATTCGCAGGGTGCTAATGGTGTAGTTACTTTTACAAACACATCTACAGCTACATCTGCCCATACAGGTTACTATTGGATGTGGGGCGATGGCTATCGTGAAACCACCCTTGTTAATGATACTATATTATCGTACATGTATTATTATAATCAAACATACACGGTAAGCCTTACCATTACTGACTCTACAAACGGTTGCAGTAATTCCGTAACCAACACAGTTGTAGTTACTACTGCACCGCCCTGCAATATTCATGCAAGCCTTGGCACTACATATAGTACCCAACCAATACCGGATACTACACTCCTAATGACAACAATAGTGTTTAGTAACACATCAACCGGTGTAGAACCTGATGCTTCGTATACTTATAATTGCGGAAATGGAGAGATTAGTAGTGTTATCGGCGGACCAGGCGTATCAATTGGCGCAGGTTATCCTTACAGCGGGCAGTATATAGCTACATTAATCGTAACAGGTGGAGGCTGCATAAGTACTGCTGCCGATACATTTAATGTTACCGGTGGGCTTACCTGTAGCTTAACGGCAAATTACACCGACACCTTGCGCAGCAACGGCCAAGTAGATTTTTACAATATAAGCACAGGCGTTTTATTTAATATGAAAGCTATTTGGTATTATGGCGATGGCACTTTGCCCGATACTACAAACACGCCTTCGCATAGTTATGCGTATAATGGCACGTACCGTGTAAAACTTTATATGCTCGACTACTATCACCAATGTAAAGACTCAATTGTTAAGCTAATTACCGTTACCAATGCCCCAAATACTTGCATAGGCGTAGCATCCCCCACATATACGTTAGCACCTGCACCTAATGGGGTACCACATACTTGGTTTGCGATACCAAATTATTCATCACAAGTTACCCATGCTGTTTGGAGCTGGGGTGATGGCACCTCAACCGCAGGTTTGTATCCATATCATATGTATGCAGCTGCCGGCAATTATAATATTTGTGTTAAAGTATATTTTGTTTGTGGCGATTCGGCAAGTTATTGCCAAACAGACTCACTATCAAGAGTTTCATCAACAAACCAAATAGTACAAATATCGGTTGTTAGTAACATTACGGGCATTAAGCAAGCAATAGAAACAAATAATCATGTAGTTATTTATCCTAACCCAAGTAACGGTACATTTACAATTGAGGCATCTAATTATACTGATAACACCGTGCTAACTATTTACAATAGCATTGGACAGTTAGTGTACACAACCAAACTAAGCCAACAAATTGAAACAATAAGCACTAAGCTTGCACCAGGCATATACAGCGTGCGTTTACAAAACGCACAAGGAACAGGCGTGCAACGAATAATTATTACAGAATAGTGATTTTGAACCTTACCTATAGCAAAACGCCACTTAATTTTAAGTGGCGTTTTTGTTTTGTATAAAGTACATACAAATTAACGAACAAAAAAATTTCTGAAAAAAATGTTGTGTTTAATTTAGCTACCCTAAACAAAAACATTAAACGCATGATAAAAAAATTACAATTGTTTATTGTGGGTATATTACTGCTTGGCAGCGCCAGTGTAGTAAGCGCCCAAAGTTGCTTTACTGAAACATCTCAGGCCGATTTTCAGGCCGATGTATCTAACAATACAGATTTAATAACCAGTCCGGGTGATGTGCTGTTAAACCTTGTATCTGTAGATCAACAAAACACTACGTTAGGTACCAGTGGTGTAGGCATAACTACAACTACCTGGGGCGGACAAACATTTACACCCGCCGCTACCGGAACCCTTACACAGGTAAGTATAAATTTATTTTGTTCAGGTTGCACGGGTACTGCACCGAGTTTAGTTGTTCAAATAAAAGCAACCTCCGGTGGTTTGCCAACCGGTGCAGCACTGGCAACGGGTAGTATTACAGGTTTTAATAATGGTGCGTCTGCCTATTATACGTCTGCAGTAACACCTGTTGTGTTAACCAGCGGCACTCAATATGCTATTACCGTACACCCATCAGCTAACCCCAGCCCCGGCACATATGCTCTTACACGCAGTGGCACAGCTACAGCTGGCTCCGATGTGTATGCAGGCGGAACACGTATTACAGGTGCAACCACTGGCACGGTGTGGTCTATTCCTTTAACCGGAGGTGTAAGCACTGATGCCGGTTTTAAAACTTATATGACAGTTAATAATATAGCAGGCAACATAACCTCACAAACCAAAGATGCGGGTTTACCTGCAAACTGGTCTACTTTATCATATACTGCAACAACTTCGGCTAACCAAAGTGTTGAGTTTCAAATAGCAGGTAGCAATAGTCCAACAGGGCCTTTTAATTTTGTAGGACCCGATGGAACGGCAACTACTTATTATACCAGCAGCGGTTCATCGCTTAGTCAGTTTAGCAATGTAGAATACTTACAGTATAAAGCATTTTTAAACACTACCGATGGCACAACTCCTGTGCTTAGCGATGTACAACTTTGCTACAGAACCTGCAGTACACCTACCGTAACCCTAAGCGGCGACACCATTATACCAATAGGCGGCACAACCACCTTAACAGCATCGGGGACACCAACCTTTACATGGAGCACCAACAGTACCAATAGCTCTATTGTAGTTAGTCCAACGGTTACTACTTCTTATACCGTTATAGGCACAAGTGCAAGTGGTGGTTGTACAGATACGGTAAGATTTTCAGTACATATGAGTGGCGCAGCTTTAAATTTTGATGGAGTTGATGATTATGTTGATGCGGGAAATTTTTACCTATCGAGCTACACAAAAGAGGCATGGGTTTATACAACCGATGCTACAAAGGCAAACAATGTTATTAGTTCTAACAACGCTCCGTTTTGGCTTAATGGCGGAAATCTATCAGCAACTAATAACTTTGGGGGAGGAGTCGTAGTTAGCGACCCCGGCACAATTTCTGCCAATGCATGGACACACGTTGCCGTTACCTACGATAGTGCAAGCTCTACTATGACTTTATACAAAAACGGAATACAAGTTGCACAAAACTCATCCATTCAGCTTATTGGTACCGCTGAAGATTTGCAAATTGGCACATATGTTAATATTAGCGGAACTAATTTTGTAGGGAATATGGATGAAGTGCGCATTTGGAAACGTGCTTTATGTGCAGCCGAAATTCAAAACAACATGACCGGCGAAGTAACCAAAAATGCACCCGGTTTAATTGCTTACTATAAATTTAACCAAGGTGTTGCCGGTGAAAATAACACAACCATTAGCACGGCTACCGATTCATCAATCAATGCCTTTAATGCACCACTAAATAACTTTGCACTTACAGGCACTACATCAAACTTTGTAGCACCGGGCGCGGTAACATCGGGTAGCTTTGTTACTGTATTTACAAATTCGCTTAGCGCTGTGGCAACACAAACCAATGTAAGTTGTTATGGTTATAGTGATGGTGTAGCATCGGTTGCGGTAACGGGCATAGGCTCTCCGTTTACGTATGCTTGGTCGGCAGGTGGCACCAGTACTACTACCAATACATATACAAGTTTATCGGCGGGTAACTATACTTGCACCATTGGCAATGGTTGCGGTACCATTACAAAAACATTTACTATTACTATCCCTACACAATTAGTGGCATCATCAACATCGGGTACCATTGCTTGTAATGGTGGAATGACCACTGTAACAGTATCGGCAACAGGCGGTACACAAAATTATGGTGGCGATGCGGGTGTTTCAACAAACGTAACAGCGGGTTCGTATACTTATACTGTTATAGATGCAAACCAATGTACAGCAACAACAACACTTACCATTGGTGAGCCTACTTTATTACAAGCAAATTCGGTAGCAGGTACAATTTTGTGTAACGGTGGTGCAACTACAGTTACCGTATCGGCAACAGGTGGTACAGGTACTTTAACAGGTGAGGGTACATTTAGTGTAACAGCAAACTCATATACTTACACCGTAACCGATGCTAACACCTGTACTGCAACAACTACTATCACAATTAGCGACCCTCCTTTATTACAAGCCAGCGCAACAGCGGGTGCTATTTCTTGTAATGGCGGTGTTACAACTGTAACAGTTGCAGCAACAGGTGGTACACCAAATTTAAGTGGCACAGGTATATTTGTTGTAACAGCAAACTCATACACCTATACTGTTACCGATGGAAACAGTTGCGCAGCAACAACCACTATTACAGTTGGTGAACCTACTTTATTACAAGCAAGTTCAACATCGGGTACTATTGCTTGTAATGGTGGCACAACTACTGTAACTGTATCGGCAACAGGTGGCACAGGTACTTTAACAGGTACTGGTACATTTACAACAACGGCAAATTCGTACACCTACACTGTTACCGATGCAAACCAATGTGTAGCAACAACTACTATTAATATTGGCCAACCTACTTTGTTACAAGCAAGTGCAACAGCAGGTGCTATTTCTTGTAATGGCGGCGTTACAACTGTTACTGTTAGTGCAACAGGCGGTACCACAAATTACACAGGTACCGGTACATTTACAACAACAGCAGGAACTTATACGTATAATGTAAGCGATGCTAACAGCTGTGCAGCTACTACTACACTTACCATTATACAACCAAATGTGTTAATGGCATCGTCAATATCGGGCACTATTGCTTGTAATGGTGGTGCAACAACAATTACAGTTACTGCAACAGGTGGTACAACAAACTACAGTGGCGATGGCGTAATGACAAACATAACAGCGGGTTCGTATACATATACTGTTACTGATGCAAACCAATGCAGTGCAACAACAACCATTTCAGTTAGTCAGCCTAATGCGGTAGATGCATCGGTAAACGTTAGTGGTGGTACTATTAGTGCTAACAACGCAACCGCAACGTACCAGTGGGTTGATTGTAACAACAGTAACGCTCCTATATCGGGTGCTATGAGCCAAAGTTTTTCTCCGCCATCAGCGGGCAATTATGCGGTTGTAGTAACTGAAGGTTCTTGTTCGGCAACATCTACTTGTACACCTATTAGTACAACGGGCATTGCACAAAATAAAACGGCAATCAGCTTACAGGTTTATCCAAATCCGTTTAGCAACCAACTGACTATTGTGAGCTCTGCAAAAACAACCGCTATGTTGTTTGATATGTTGGGTAACCAAATTCGTTCATTCGATTTAGAAGCTGCAACGCAAACAATTAATGTGGGTGAGTTGGCACCGGGCATGTACTACTTACAAGTTGCTGCACAAAAAAATAAAAATTATGAAGCAGTAGAGAATAAATCATTTCAAACAAAAAGCCTTTCGGGAAACTGAAAGGCTTTTTGTTTTATAGCAATTTGTAACGTATCACTTCTGTTTTTTTGTCGTTCACATACAAAACTCGGTAGTTTGCACCATTTAACAAGTGCTGCGCTTTCTTTTTGTTACTTTTAGCTTGAACTTACTTTTTAAGTAGTAATCCTAAACTAAAAAATAAAATATATGAAAAAAAAATTATTTACACTTGCCTTACTTGCTTTACTAAGCTTAAGCACCCAGGCACAACTCGACACCTTGTTAACTTTTAATGGTACAAATGGAAATGACCCTCAGGGTTCGTTATACAGCGACGGAACTTATTTGTATGGCGTGACATGGAAGGGTGGTACACATCACTATGGAAATGTTTTTAAAATAAAACCCGACGGTACAGGTTATGTTGATTTGTTAGATTTTAACGGCACCAATGGAAAATATCCTCAAAGCACGCTTATAAGCGATGGCACTTATTTATATGGCACGACAGAAGCGGGCGGTGCAAATGGCGATGGAGTTGTATTTAAAATAAAACCCGACGGTACAGGTTATGTTGATATATTAGATTTTGCCGGAACTACTAATGGGGCTAACCCTTATGGCTACCTTGTAAGCGACGGCACTTATTTGTATGGCACGACTACGGCTGGCGGTGCAAATGGCGATGGAGTTATATTTAAAATAAAACCCGACGGTACAGGCTATGTTGATTTATTAGATTTTGCCGGAACTAATGGGGCTAGTCCTTATGGCTCACTTATAAGCGACGGAACTTATTTGTATGGTATGACAAATAGTGGTGGTGCAATTGGCGGTGGAACTGTATTTAAAATAAAAACCGACGGTACAGGTTTTGTTGACTTATTAGATTTTGGCGGTGCCGGAATTACTAATGGGGGTGATGCTTATGGCTCACTTTATAGCGACGGAACTTACTTGTATGGCATGACTTATGCCGGTGGTGCACATAATGACGGACTTCTATTTAAAATAAAACCCGACGGAACAGGTTATACTGATTTATTAGATTTTGCCGGAACTACTAATGGAGGTTCCCCGCAAGGCACACTTATAAGCGATGGAACTTATTTGTATGGTATGACTTATGTTGGTGGTGCAAATCATAACGGAACTATGTTTAAAATAAAACCCGATGGTACAGGTTTTGTTGACTTAGTAAATTTTGACGACAGCGACAATAATGGATCTTACCCTACGGGCGACCTTTTATTAATAGGCGGTACGTTTTATGGAATGGCCGGCGGTGGTGGTATAAATGGCGACGGTACTATATTTAAATATACCGAACCAAAAGGAGCCGCTTTAAATTTTGATGGCGTAAATGATTATGTAAGCGCAAGTGTGTTTAGCACCCTAACCAACAACCTTACTTTAGAAGCTGCTGTTAACTGGGAGGGTAGCACGGGTGCAAACCAAATTATAGTTTCTAATGGTAATACAGCCACTTCGGGTTATGCCATTATGGTAGATTTTAGCAATAACAATAAACTTAGTGTTTTACTGGGCGGTGTAACTATTATGCAATCAATTAAGCAACTTGCTGTAGGTACATGGCAAATGGTGTCGTTGGTTTGTAACAGTGGCACCTGGACTTTATATGTTGATGGTGTGCCTTTTGCATTAACTAACAACACAAGTGTAGCCAATGCAGTAAGTGGTACTTTTGATATAGGTGCCGACGGAAGTGGTGGCGAAAATTTTCTTGGTAGTATAGATGAGGTTCGTTTTTGGAACCGCGCTTTATGCCAAGCCGAAATTCAAAATAACATGACGGGCGAAGTAGCCGATAACGCTACCGGCTTATTAGCTTATTATAACTTTAACCAGGGTCTTGCTAACGAAGATAACACAGCCATTACCACCCTTACCGATTCTACAAGCAATGCACACAACGGTACACTAAATAACTTTGCACTTACGGGTGCGGCATCAAACTTTGTAACACCGGGTGCAGTAACAACAGGCAGTTTAGTTGCTGCATTTACCAATACACTTAGCGCGGTAGCTACACAAACCAATATAAGCTGTTATGGTTATACCGATGCTACGGCATCGGTTGCGGTAACGGGTGTAGGCGCTCCGTTTACGTATGCTTGGTCGGCAGGTGGTACCAGTACTACTACTAATACATATACAAGTATGTCGCCGGGTAATTATACATGTACCATTGGTAATGCTTGTGGTGCAAGTATAACACAAACGTTTACTATTACTATGCCTACACAATTAATGGCATCAGTAACATCGGGTACAATTGCTTGTAACGGTGGCATGACAACTGTTACCGTTAGTGCAACAGGTGGTACAACAAATTACGGTGGCGATTATGGTGTTTCAACAAACGCAACGGCAGGTTCGTATACGTACACCGTTATTGATGCAAACAATTGCGCAGCAACAACAACACTTACAATTAGCCAACCAAACATTTTAATGGCATCATCAACTTCGGGCACTATTGCTTGTAACGGTGGTGCAACAACCGTTACAGTTAGTGCAACAGGTGGTACAACAACCTATAGCAACACGGGCACTTACACTGTTACGGCAAACTCATACACGTATACTGTTATAGATGCAAACCAATGTACGGCAACAACAACCATTACCGTTAGTCAGCCTAACGCGGTAGATGCTTCGGTAAATGTTGTAGGTGGTACTATTAGTGCAAATAATGCAAGTGCAACGTACCAGTGGGTTGATTGTAACAACAGTAACGCTCCTATATCGGGTGCTACAAGCCAAAGTTTCTCTCCGGTATCAAGTGGAAATTACGCGGTTGTGGTAACTGAAGGTTCTTGTTCGGCAACATCAACTTGTACGCCTATTAGTACAACAGGCATTGCACAAAACAAACTGGCAAACAGCTTACAGGTTTATCCAAATCCGTTTAGCAATCAGTTAACTATTGTAAGCAGTGTAAAAACAACGGCTATGTTGTTTGATATGCTGGGTAATCAAATAAAATCATTTAATTTAGAAGCAGCAACGCAAACAATTAATGTAGGCGAGTTAGCACAAGGCATGTACTACTTACAGGTTGATGCACAAAAAATAAAAATTATGAAGCAGTAAAAATTAAATCACTTTCAAATAAAAAAGTCTCTTGGGAAACCAAGGGACTTTTTTATTTAATTTATCTATCCGTTTACTCAAAAAAATATACTATTTACTCAAAAAAACAGTATATTTTAAAAAGTTAGTGCCTTATCACCTAACAGTTTTGTACATTTAGATAAATTATATCTGATGAAAAAAAGTATCCTTACCATAACACTGCTTTTTTTACTAAGCTTAAATACAAAAGCACAGTTAGACACCCTATTAACGTTTAACCACAAAAATGGGGCTACTCCTTATGGCTCGCTTATAAGCGATGGCACTTATTTGTACGGGATGACTTCTGCAGGTGGTGTAAATAACAAGGGCACTATATTTAAAATAAAACCCGATGGTACAGGTTTTGACACCCTGTTGAATTTTAACGGCATAAACGGAGCAGACCCAATTGGCTCACTTTATAGCGACGGAACTTATTTGTATGGCATGACCTATTTAGGTGGTGCAAATAACCAAGGCATTTTATTCAAAATAAAAACTGATGGAACAGGTTATGTTGATTTGTTAGATTTTAATGGCACAAATGGGTCTCTAGCCCAAGGTTCGCTAATAAGTGACGGAACTTATTTATACGGAATGACGCCATTAACTACTACCGGTAACTCAGGGAATATTTTTAAAATAAAAACAGATGGTACCGGCTATGTTGATTTATTCGATTTTAATAGTACTACTGCAGCTTCTCCTTATGGCTCACTTATAACAGATGGAACTTATTTATACGGAATGACAAATGCAGGCGGCGCAAATAACAGTGGAGTTATTTTTAAAATAAAAACCGACGGAACGGGTTATACCGATTTATTAAATTTTAATATTGCAAACGGTAATCTTCCATATGGCTCACTTATAACCGATGGAACTTATTTATACGGAATGACGTATTATGGCGGCATAAACAGTAGCGGTGCATTAAACGATTTTGGAACTATATTTAAAATAAAAACCGACGGGACAAATTATACTGATTTATTCAATTTTAATAAAATGAATGGAGCTAATCCATATAGCGACCTTATTAGCGATGGCACTTATTTATATGGATTGACTTCGGAAGGTGGTACAAACAATGAAGGCACTCTATTTAAAATAAAAACTGATGGAACACATTTTGTTAAATTAGCCGATTTTAATACTACTGTGGGTGCAACCCCCAGTGGTGACCTTTTGTACGATGGAACCTATTTTTACGGAACAACCTCGGCAGGTGGTAAAGATAGTGTAGGTACACTATTTAAATTTGCACCACAAGCCGAAGCTTTAAATTTTGATGGGGTAGATGATTATGTTGATTTAGGTACAAACTTAACTACTACATTTAATTCATTAAACAGCATAACGGTAGAAGCATGGGTTAACCCCAGCAGTCCGGTTAATAATAGAGTAATTGCAGGCAACTACAATACAGCAGGTACAGGCATGCAATTTTTATTACGCCAAGAAGCCGGTAATTATTCCTTTATAATTGATAATGGTAGTGGCTTTCAAACAGTATATTCAGTAAGTACGGTAACTTTAAATGTGTGGCAACATGTAGCAGGTACTTGGGATGGAAACAATCTTAAAATATATATAAATGGCGTGTTAGATAATACAACTGCAAATATTACCGGTGCAACCTTTGCAAACTCAACAAGTAAAGTGTGGTTAGGTGGTGATAACATCAGCGAAAATTTTAAAGGCTCAATGGATGAAATGCGTATTTGGCGCCGAGCTTTATGCTCAGCCGAAATTCAGAATAACATGAACGCCGAATTACCCGCTGCATCTCGCACAGGTTTAGTTGCTTATTATAAATTTAATCAGGGCTTTGCCAATGTAGACAATACAGCTATTAGCACTCTTGCAGATTCATCAGGTAATTCGTTAAGCGGAACATTAACTAATTTAGCACTTACAGGTACCACATCAAACTTTATAGCAAATGGCGGCGTAGCAACAGGTAGTTTGGTAACTGTATTTAGCAACACCCTTAGCGCAGTAGCTACACAAACCAATATAAGTTGCCATGCTACATCGGATGGTGCGGCAAGTGTTGCCGTAACGGGTGCGGCGGCTCCGTTTAGTTATTTATGGTCTCCTGGTGGCAGCACAACTAATACAATAACAAATTTAGCAACCGGTACTTATACATGTATTGTAAATAATTCTTGCGCCGCAAGTATAACACAAACAGTTAACATTGTACCAGCATCATCGGTTCCAACTGTGCAATCGCCTACAATTTGTGTAGGTTCGCAATTTGTGGTGGGTACACATAGTTATACAACAGCGGGCACTTATAACGATACACTTACAACATCAACCACATGCGATAGCCTTGTAATAACTCACTTAACTGTATTTAATGTTAGTGATGTTAACACATCAGTAAACGGGAACAGTTATATAATTTTTGCAAACAACTCGAATGCAACATCGTATCAGTGGGTTGATTGTAACAATGGTTATGCACCCATTGCAGGCGCAACAAGCCAAAGCTATACAGCAACGGCTCTGTTTGGTAGTTATGCTGTTATTGTAACGCAGGGTTGTGCGGCAACCTCAGCCTGTGTAACAATAGCTCCTGTGGGCATTGCACAAAATAAAATGGCAAACAGTTTGCAGGTTTATCCAAATCCGTTTAGTAATCAATTGACTATTGTAAGTTCTGCAAAAACAACGGCTATGTTATTTGATATGCTGGGTAATCAAATAAAATCATTTAATTTAGAAGCTGCAACACAAACAATTAATGTAGGCGAGTTAGCACCAGGCATGTACTACTTACAAGTTGATGCGCAGAAAATAAAAATTATGAAGCAGTAGTACAAAAAAGTACAAATATATTTTTAATGAAAACGCCGCTTAGTTTTAAGCGGCGTTTTTTATGTATATCGTTTCGGTTGTAAGAACAAATTTTTAAGTAGTACTAAATTAACACTTAGCCTGCTATTACGGCAAGCCAAACAATTTTTGTATGTTTACTAAAATTTTAAGCAGGCAAAGCACTCTGTTAAGCGTATGAAAAAAGTTATACTACTTAGTACAATTATTTTTTTTGGCCTTACGAGCTTTGCACAAAAAATACCGATAAACCCCGATGATACCCTTAACCAACTTACACGCCACCAAAAGTTAGTTCGTAAAAGTATTTTGCTGGGCTCAATGGGTGCTTACACGGTGGGCTCGCTTACGTTTTTAGATTTAATTTGGTACCACCCTTACCAATCAACTTCGTTTCATTTTTTTAATGATAATGCGCAATGGTGCCAAATGGATAAATGCGGGCATGCTTTTTCTACGTATAGCAGTGCACGCCTGGTTATGGAAGCGATGGATTGGGCGGGTTTTAAAACGAGTCCGTTTAACGCAAGCTTGGGGCACCTATCTACCGGAGGTTTAAGGTGGGCTGGTTTTTCGGAAAAAGAAAGCATTATTATTGGGCAGGCATTTGGGCTTTTATACCTAAGCTCGGTTGAGATAATGGATGGGTTTTCGAAAGAGTGGGGCTTTAGCTGGGGCGATGAGGTGGCTAACTTTGCCGGTGGTTTTACGTTTAGTTTGCAGCAATATTTTTGGAGAGAGCAACGGATACAACTAAAATTTTCGGACCATCAAACTTCTTTTCCGCCGTATCGTCCCAATGTGTTAGGCAGTAATTTTGCCGAAGAAATTATTAAAGATTATAACGGACAAACATATTGGGCATCGGTAAACATATCGTCGTTTTTAAAAAAGGATACCAAGTTTCCTAACTGGATAAATGTATCGTTTGGTTATGGCGGCACTAACATGGTAACGGGTAAAAATAACACCATTGTTTACGCTGATGGCAGCACGGCTTACGACCCTGTAAAAAACCAAACGGCTATTGTTAGCAAAACCGGACAGGTGGATTATTTTTACCGTTATAGAAAATATTATTTTTCGTTGGATGTTGACTTTACTAAAATAAAAACAAAATCGCGGGTGCTGAGGAGTATTTTCTCAGTGGTTAATGGTTTTAAATTACCGTTTCCTACGGTTGAGTTTGACAGATACGGCACGCACTTTAAGCCTATTTATTTTTAGGCGAAACAAAAGTGTTATCTTTATATTAAGTACAACACCATCATGAAAAAAGTAATAATCGTTTTTACAATTTTATTTACGGTTAAGTTATTTGGACAAAGTAGTTATGCTAAGTATATTGTTGTTGATTCTTTAAAAAAGGTACAAGTTGTAAACTACAAAGACAGGGAAGAAAAAATAAATTACTTAGGTGTTATTAAAAAAACAAATGGCGACACTTTATATTACGTTTTTACTGTAATTACAAGAGTGAAAGGCGGACATGGGCATGCAAATATTATTTACCTCAACAAAAAATATAACGAAATAAAAAATTACGATGCCAGTATTCCTGAACAGTTACCATACAAATTAAAGGACAACACTTTGTATTTTAAATATACTGATGAACAGACGGGTAAAACGCAAACATTTAAAAATAAAGTTGGCACAACACCACCTACCATAATGTGTATTGGGCCTGATAATTGCTTGTAAAGCATATGCTGTGCCTCCTGCTTCTCAGGATCGCAATTACGCAGAACCGAAATTTAAAATGCGTAAATTAACTGAAGGTTGATGCCTCCGCTGTTAAACTGAGCATAATTTTTTTTAAATAAAACGTTAGGATTAAGGTCGTAATAAAAAACAGGAGCGGCAAAAAACGAAAGGTGTTGTGTAAGGTTTGCCATTAAGCCTACTTTGGCAAAAGCTGATACTGACCAGTATTGCCCAATACCGGCACCAGATTCGTGGTAAACTCTATCGATATTATTACCGTTATAATCAACCATGTTTTGGGTGCTTGAGCGGATGGAGTAGTTGTAATTAAATTGTGCGCCTATGCCGGCAAACAGAAACATTTTTTTTGAAACTTTTACAATTACCTTTTGAAGGCTTGCTGCAAGGTACAGGTAATTAAACCTGGAAGTAATGTTATAATAATTAAGCGTTTGATACGTAACACTTCCATTGGGGCCAATAGTTACTAACGTGGCGTTGGGTAAATTTTTTTGTGTACCGCTGTTGGTTAAAAAACCTAAATCGATACCGAGATAAAGTTTGTGTTTTTTACTTACTACCAGGTTACCGCTTGCACCTGCCAAAAAACTAAACCCGGGGTAATATTTTATACGGTTGCTATTGTAATAATACAATGAGCTGTATTTATATATTGGCATTGATAGCATGGGCGATAACGTAATGCCTATGCCGCTTTTAATTACCGAGGTGCTATCGTTTTTGGCACTTAGTTTATATGAAGTTAGTATAAGTAATAGGGCAATTATTTTATTTTTCATGTAGTAAATATATAAATGTTTTTTCTGCTTAACGTTGGGGCAATAAAGTTATTGTATACCATTATACATGAAATAAAAAAGCCACCCGGTTTTAGTGAGTGGCTTTTTAGGGATTTTTAAAGATGCGTTATTTTTTCTGCTTTCTTTTTTTGTTTAGTAAAAAATCTATTACACCTTGTTGCTTAGCCTCGTCGATAGTAAGGTTGCGCAGTTTGGTTTCTTTAGTAGCGGCTAAAGCTTTAGCTGCAGCAGCGGTACTAATAAAGTTACGAAAAATATGACTTACATATAAAGGCGAAGCTGCTGAAACCCGTGTGCCTTTAAATGTAATGGTAGCTGAACCTGTATGACAACCAAAGCAATTAGCAAGGCTATCGGCGTTAAATGAAAAAATTTGGTTGGTGTTGCTGGTAAAGGTTTGTAAGTAGGTTTCCATGGTGATATTAGATACAGCTAACGACCCGCGCGCAACCGAACCTGTTGTTGCATTACCGATATTAAAACTTTGTGCCACAATTAACGAATCTTGTTGCGATGGAGTAAGCCCATCCATGTTAACCCAAATAGAACCGTTGTAAAAATAATTGTTCCAAATATCGTTAGGGGCTAAGTTGGCTGCTACACATTTGTTAAGGCTATCTACATTGGCGTAGTTAACGGCTCCGGCTTGGCAGGTGCCCTGCATAAAACTATCTTGTGCTACGCGTGGTGTGCCAAATTTATACAGTGTAAACACACGGTACAGGCTATCGGCTTGTTTGATGGTGCTGTTCCAGGTGATACCAGATAGTGTAGTAGCGGTGCCTTTACCAAACAATAATTTATTGTTGGTAGCAGTAGCCGAAGCATCAGACGAGGTGGTAGCATTTGCCCAGTTATAATAAGGTTGCATGCTATGATGTTCGAAAGTTGCCCAAATAAATTCAGGATGATTAATTACACGGCCTACTACATGCATGCCTAACAAGGCTACGGTTGTTGGTGTGTAAACTGTATCGCCTTTTGCCCCAATGGTTTTAATAATGGCAGTGGCTGTGTAGTATTTGCTTTGCTCATCTGCCGGAATAGAGGCTACATTAACCCACGATACTTTTAACTCTAAAGAACCCGATGGAAAACTAAGCATGTTGTTAAGACTGCTTGCACTTGTATCTATTATTTTTTTTAGTGAATCGGCCGCTTTTTTTAAGGTGTTGTTTACATAAATTGAATAGTAAACCATATAAGGTGAACCGCCGTTGGGGTTTGTGAGTAAATCGCCTGCGCTACCTGCTTGCTTGGTATCGCTTAACACAAGGGGTGTGTTGCTGTAGGGTGCAATAGGAATTAAATCGGGATCTACTTGTATAAGTGAGTCCTGAAAAAAAGCATGTCCGTTTTGCATAGGGCGTGTAAGCCATAAAAATTTTTGCCACGACCATTGGTGAAACTGACAGTTGCTTGTGCTGCTGGTATCAAACGGACCACCTTTACCATCTATTGTATTAGGGGTGGTGGCATGCGGAAACCATTTGGCCTCGCAACTACATGTGGTAGGATTTGAGTTGTAGCCATTGCCTCCTTCTTCTTTTTTATTATGACACGATGAGAAAAACAGCAGTGCCGCTGAGGCCGCTGTTACAATTGTTTTTTTTGTAGATGATGTTAACATACGCTTTTGTTGATTTTGGTTTAGTAAGCCAAACCTACACTAACGCCTGCGATAAAAAAACATCTATCTTTTGAAAAACCTTACATATGTAAGGTTTTGTATAAAAGTGTAATTTGGGTTGATGTATAGTTGTTAGTTGCAAATAAAGATTTCTCAGTTGTATTAATACAAATACTGCGTATTGGAGAGAAGTTGGGCAATTACTTTTTTTCTTTAAATCTTACCACATATCTAAATCCTACTGTAGCATGTGCAGAATCACCGGCAATAAATGTTTTCTTTTCATCGCCATTTAGTACACTTCCTCTATCGTACCAATTGGCACCACGCACCAAGCGGTACGATTTATTGTAGGGTTTTACAGTTTCCTCAAGTTTATTTGCGTACTCTTTCATGTAGGGCAAGTTGTATTGCTTTAGTAATTTTATATATAAGCCCAATATGTTTTTATAATTGCCATCGTACGGAAAAAACTCGGTATCGTTATCTGCCATTGGTGATGAATAAAATTGTAAGGATTTTTTTTTCAAATATTTATAGCTTGCGTAATTTGTATCGGCTTCAAAATATACTTCCCGCATCCACTCAGATACGTTGTTGTGGGTGTTATAAATAATGCCATTACTTGTTTCAGCAAAGCTTTGTTTATTATTGGTGGGTTGTATGCGTGTGCTTGAGGTAAACTTTCGATTGCGTAAAGCATATTCGTTCAACTTTTGTTGCTCAATAGTTGTAGTATAATGCACATAATCGAACACGTGGCCTTCAATAATTGAATCTTTTGCAAAGATACCTGTGTTGTTTCCAACTAAAACAGTAGATTTTTTTGTAATTGATTTATCAAGCCTACCTGTATCAATTTTAATAGCCGAATTACATTTATAATACAAATCAGGCAACATGTTATTATCATATGATGAAAATGTATTATAGTATCTAATAGAGTTATTAATTAAATCAGCACTGTTAACGGTTTCCCATTCTATTTCTGTTGGCAAGTCGCATTCAATTCTAAATTTTATTCCTTTTTTATCCAATTGTTTTTGCAAGACCTCAGTTTTCCAGTGCAAAAAAGCTCTTATCTGCGCAAAGCCAAGTCCCACTACAGGATAATCATCATAAGCAAGGTGCCAGTGGTACATGTTTGTATAAGCTTCTAAATCAACACTTAATATGTCTGAAAAAACAAAATCATGCACCCAGCATAAAGTATCGGGATACACATTTACAATATCTTTATAATAGTTGTACTCCTCTACACCACTGGGGTGATAATTGTATTCGTAATTAAGTTTTCTTGCATCGATTTCTTTTCTATTATAAAATTTTTCTTCATCTGGAATATACAAGGGTTTTAAATCAGATCTTACATCATCATTATCTGAGTTCCACGGAATTGGTTTATCCCATTTTATATGCATTTTTCCATCCGAATCGTGCGAGCAAAAATTTGGGGCAAGTTTAGAAATGCCATTGCCTAATAAGGTGCGTGCAATAGAATCGCGAACGTAAGCAATAAACTCATTGTACTCTTTATTAGTTACTTCTGTTTTTAATATGTAAAATGGGCTATATAATTGGTGATAGGGAATAAAGGTTTGAACCGTTGCCCAAGTTTTTTCTGTATTAGATACAAAAGTTGATGTATCGATATAATATTTTAATGCTTGTATATTTAGTTTATGTTTTTTTACCAACTCATCAATTCGTGCAAACTGTAGCGAAGGGTTAACATACAGTATCCTTTCATTATTTATAAAAGGCTTTGTGTATTGCTGGTAAACTCTAATTTCTTTAACGGAAGCATTGTATAGAGTTGTGTCTTTAGTTTCTTTAAATTGATAATATATTTGAGGATAACCAGTAATGACTTTTTTATCGTAATTAGATTCGAAAACTTTTATATACTGGGAGAAAATATAACCAGAACATAAAATTTTACCGGTAATTACTATAATAAGCAGGCTCCTCATTTTTTGTTGCTATACTAACAAATATATGAATTATAATATTTACATATTTTGATTGAGTTATGCTGCTACTGTCTCTCCTTCGAAATGACAAGGGCTTTTTATTAAGGTATACGAAAACCCATTACCAAAATATCATCGTTTTGTTTGCGCTTGCCTTTCCAGTTTAAAAACGTTTTTTCGAACTGGGCTTTTTGTTCATCAATAGGGAGTTGGTGTATTTGTAACAATAATTCTTTTACGCGCGGTGCCATAAATTTCTTTTTGGTTTCTTGGCCTACCTGGTCGCCATAACCATCGGTACCCATATACACCATAGTGCCCGATGGAAGTGTAAGCTCGGTTATGCCGGTATCTTTTCGAGATTCGAAAGCAAAAATGCCGTGTACCGATTTTACTTGTGGGTCGAGTGGAGTTATTTCGTTATTGTAAACGGTGTAAGCCGCATGGTTAACCGATGAGAAAGAAAGTTTTTTTGTTTCGGTATCTATTTTACAAATAGAAATATCCATGCCATCAACAAAAGCTTCGTTTTTTTCTTTATGTGATAATGTGTTGCTAAGCCCTTGCGCCAGTTTTTCAATAATGGCCATGGGGTTGGTAATTTTTTTAAAGTTTACAATTTCGTTTAGCAGGGTGTTGCCAATCATGCTTAAAAAAGCACCGGGTACGCCGTGCCCCGTACAATCAACGGTTACAAAAAACAGTTTAGAGCCATGCGCGGCAAACCAATAAAAATCGCCACTAACAATATCCTTAGGTTGGTAAAACACAAAAAAATCTTTAAGGTGCGTTTTAATTTCGGCTTCATCGGGTAAGATGGATTGCTGAATGTGCTGCGCGTAATTAATGCTATCAACAATTTGTTTTTGTTTTTCTTCTACCAATTCTTTTTGTTGTTCTATCAAATGATTTTTTGTTTCAAGCTCTTGGTTTATTTTTTTCTTCTGCAAATAATTTTTGTACACAAACAAACCCGATGCCGAAACCAGAATAAGAAAAGCAATAGCGAACCAAATTATTATTTTTTGTTTTTGTTGTTTGGCTTGCTCAACAGCCATTTGTTTTTCGTGGTCGTTTTTTAAATATACTTCTTTGGTTTCAAACTCAAAGCGCAGTTGTTTTACCTCAGCCTGCTTCTTCATATCAATGCTCATAACACTATCTGTATATATATTAGCCAGTTTATAATAGCGTAGCGCGTTTTTATATTCCTGTAACGAATCGCTTACCTCATACATGGCACGGTAAGCAAAGGCGTAATTTACTACACGACGACTATCATCGGCATATTTTATGGCTTGTTGCAAATATGTTTTTGCCCGGGCATATTCTTTTTGGTACATAAATAATTTTGCCATCCAATAATTAACGGGCGAAAACGAAGCTGTATCTTGTTTTTTTTGTGCTATGCTATAGGCTTTGTTTATGTGTACTTCGGCAGCGGGTAAATTATGGCGGGTTAAATAAATGCTGCCTACGTTGTTGTGCGAATTTATAAGCTCGGTGGTTGGTTCGGTTTTTAATTTATTTTCTTTAATATCGATAGATTGTAAGCCGTAGTATAAAGCGCTATCGGTATTTTGTAGCCTATCGAAAATAGATGCTAAATTATTATAATCGTTAGCGATGTATGATTGGTTGCCAATGGCGAAATCGGTTTTCATACATTTTCTAACCGTTTGCAAGGCTGTGTTGTATTCGCCAATTTGCATGGCAATGGCAGCCATGTTATTATAAATGCTGTTTAGGAGTTCGTAATCTAAATTATCGCTTTCGAGTATAAGAGCCGCTTTTTGATAATAATCCAACGCATCGATAGATTTAGAACCTGTGTAATAATAAACACCCAGGTTGTTATAAGCGCGTGCTTGTTCGTGCAGATAGACGCGTTTGCTTTTTACATCGGTAACGGATTTATTTTTTTCAACCATATCTAAAATTTGGTTGCTGTATTTTTGGATATCGTTAAAATCGCAGGCCTCAGAAATTTGCCCCAGTGTTTTTATTTTTTCGGTATCGGTTTGTGCTTTAGGCAGTTCTTGAAATAAAGAATCGAGTTGGGGATTTTGACAAAAAATGCTTGTCTGAAAAAAGAAAAGAAAAATTATAAAAGGAAGTTGGCGCATAAAATAAACCTATCACTTTAAAGATAGCTAAAAAAAATGCAATAGTTGTAAAGGTTATATAAGAGTTAGGTTAATTAATTGTAATCAAATTCGTCTATTAAAATTAATAGTTCATGAGGTCTATTTGAATTTTAATCTTGTTTTATTACTTTTGCACTCGAATTTAAAAAAAAAGAAAGATGAAGAAAATTTTACTCTCGTTGACATTTTTTACGAGTGCTTTTTTTAGTGCCAAAGCACAAAGCACTTGTAGTGTAACACCGGCACCGGTTATAACAGCGCAATACGCGCCTGCGTGCACAGGGTTTAACGACACCATTTATGCAAACGCTTTTTTAAATAAAGGTTTGGTGGCTTATTATCCTTTTAATGGAGATGCGAATGACTATTCGGGTAACAACTATAACGCAACACCTACAGGCGTAACTTTAGCAACCGACCGTTTTGGTGTTGCCAATAAATGCTACAGCTTTAATGGTACCGGCACGTATGTGCAATGCCCGCAGGCAGTTTATTTTACGGGGGGTGATTATACTATTTCGGGTTGGGTTAATGTTAGCAGCTTAGGCAGCTGGGCACGTTTAATGGATTTTGGTAATGGTTCACCATCTAATAACGTTTTGGTTTCTTTAAACGCAAATAATTCTAATAACTTAGATGCGAGCAACGATGGCGGTAATAATTTTACTTCGGGCCAATTAATTGATTACAACGCATGGGTGCAAGTGTTATTTACGTATCATGCAGGTTCTCAAACTTCAACCTGTTATTATAACGGACTTGCTGTAGATTCAGGAAACATTCCTGCGCCGGCAAATATAGTTCGCCAATTTAATTACATAGGTTTAAGTAACTGGGGTAGCGATGGTGGCGTTTTTGGTTCGTTAGATGATATACGCATTTATAACCGTGCACTAAGCGGTGCTGAGATTACGCAATTATACAATTTTGAAGCCGTTACCGAAAGCCAAACAACTTACAGTTGGTCTACCGGTGCTACCACACCTTATGTGGTTGCCAATGCAAGTACGCCATCAGCTACGGGTTATACTGTAACGCAAACCAGTAATGGGATAGGTTGTGTAAAAACTAATACAACTACCATAACAAGCGTAAATTGTACCGCGGCACTTAATTTTACCGGGACTAATGATTATGTAGATTTGGGAAGTACTATTGACCTATCGGTGAGCTACACAAAAGAAGCCTGGGTTTATACAACCGATGCCTCACAGGCAAACAATGTTGTTAGCTCCAGACAGGCTCCGTTTTGGCTTAACGGCGGAAGTCTTTCAGCAACTAATAGCTTCGGAGTAGGAGCCACAGTTTCTGACCTAAGTTCATTTCCTAACAATGTATGGACTCACGTTGCAGTTACTTACGATAATGCAAGTTCTACCATGACTTTATACAAAAACGGAATACAAGTTGCACAAAACACATCGATAGGGGCTATTGGTACTACCGAAGATTTGCAAATTGGTGCCTATGTTGGCGGAAGTAATATGACAGGCGCTATAGATGAAGTTTTAATTTGGAATACGGCACGTACAGCAAGCCAAATACAAGCTGATATGGCTTGCCACACAAGTAGCGACCCTAATTTAATAGCTTATTATAATTTTGACCAAGGTGTTCCAAATCAAAATAACACAAGTGTAACTACAGTAACCGACATGAGCGGAAACGGAAATACAGGTACACTAACGAGCTTTGTTTTAACAGGTACCACATCTAACTTTGTACCTGATGCCGGCCAAGGTGCCGTTATGCCAACTATTACAAGTGTAGTTGCATCAAACACCGTAGTGTGCTCGGGTACAACAACTACCTTAACTGTAAATGGTACTGCAAATTCATTTACCTGGGGTGCTAATGCGGCAAATGCTACTACCACTAATGTAATTATAAACCCAACAGCTACGGCTACTTATGTTGTTACAGCGGCAAATAACACGTGTACAACTACAGGCAGCGTTATTGTAACTGTAAACCCTGTGCCGGTAATAAGCGCCCAATCGGGTAGCGTTAAGGCATGCGGAGACATTAACGGTACTTTTTCGGTTAGCAGTACAGAAGCTACAGATACTTATACATGGTACTGGGCCGGTGTTGGAAGCATTGCAGACCCTGCTAATGCCACGCTTGATATTGGAACTTATCACGAAACAGGTTATACTACAAACAATTTAACTGTTCCACAATTATCTACAAATGGTTGGGGCAATTATTTTATATTTCCTGTAGTTACAAATACACTTAATTGTACTACCATTGGTCAGCCCGATACTATTACCGTAAGCACTACTGTGCCAACAGTAAATATAGCGGTAAGTAATTCGGTAATTTGCGCGGGTGCTACAACAACGTTAACAGCCAGCGGAACTGCAGCCACTTACGTTTGGAGTACGAATGAAACTACGGCTTCTATCAGCCCGTCTCCTACTGTAACGGCAAATTATACCGTAACAGGTGCTTTAGGTAATTGTGTAAGCACAGCAACTACTGCTGTAACAGTTAATCAGTTACCAACCGTAAATGTATTTAATCAAGCAGTATGTAATAATGCCAACGCTGGAGAAACATTTTCTTCTCCGGTGGTGGGAACTACTTTTGCATGGGTTAATGATAACGCATCTATTGGTTTAGCAGCAAGTGGCACAGGTTATTCAATCTCGTTTACGGCAACAAACCCCACCAGCAGTGCTGCATTAGGTAATTTTACAGTAACTCCTACAGCAAACGGTTGTGTGGGCCCTAATCAAACCTTTACAATAACCGTTTATCCAACTCCGGATGTGAATGCAATTTCTAATCAGAATATTTGTAATGGTTCAACCACTTCTGCTGTAATGTTTAATTCTTCGGTAACAGGTACCACTTTTGCATGGACAAACGATAACGCATCAATTGGTGAGGCAGCAAGCGGCACTGGCAATATAAGTGCCTTTACGGCAACAAACCCCACCAGCAGTGCTGCATTAGGTAATTTTACAGTAACTCCTACAGCAAACGGTTGCGCGGGTGCTACTCAAAGTTTCGCAATCACGGTTAATCCAACTCCGGATGTAAATGCACTTTCTAATCAGGCGGTTTGTAATGGTTCAACCGCTACCGGTATAACGTTTAGTTCTTCGGTATCGGGTACCACTTTTGCATGGGTTAATGATAACGCATCAATTGGTGAGGCAGCAAGCGGTACGGGCAATATAAATGCCTTTACGGCAACAAACTCAGGTAGTAGTGCTGTAATGGGCGACTTTACGGTAACTCCTAACGCAAATGGTTGTGCCGGTGCTACTCAAACATTTACAATTACCGTAAACGCTTTACCAACTATAGGTGTAAACACCAGCACAGTTAGTTTATGTGTAGGCAGTACGGCAACTTTAACCGCTAACGGTGCAGTTACATACACCTGGAGTACAAACGATGTTGCAACAAGTGTAACCGTTAGTCCAACGGCTAATGCAACGTATACTGTAACCGGTACCGATGGAAATGGTTGCCAAAACATGACCGCGTTTACACAAACTGTATCTACCGGTTGTGGTACAACAGGCATAGCAAACTACAACAATGGTGCTAACCTAAGTGTTTACCCTAACCCAAGCAATGGTGTTTATACCATTGAGTTAGATACCGATGCTAAATTAGTAGTTACAAACGCTATTGGCGAAGTTGTGTTAACTAAAACAGGTAGCGCAGGCACCCAAAACATTGATATACAAAACCAAATTGGCGGCGTATATTTTGTTAATGTAATTATGAGCAACAAGCAACAAGTTATAAAACTGATTAAAACTAATTAGTTTACGCGTTAAAAAAAATAGAAACGCTCACCAAACGGTGGGCGTTTTTTTTGCCTTTATTTTTTGTGTACACAGGTTGCAAGGCTTGTTTTAAAAGGCGCTTCGCGTTATTATACCATTTTTTTAAAAACCTTACATGGGCTGTTGTAGTGGTTTGGTTTACACGTTTATCATTTTATGAACTATTTAGTACGAGGGGCTGTAGCTGTAATTTTGTGTTATAGATTTTAAATAACATGAAAAACTTAACTACACATACAAAAAGCAGCCAAGTACGAGTAATTTTTTTGGCGATTTTTTTACCGGTACTTTTTATGGTATCGGGGTGCAGTAACACACGTAAGGTGGCAAATTTAGTAGTTGGCACCACCGTAAAATTAAACTCAGATATACTTATTGGCGAAGGCGAGTGTGTGCTAAACAAGTTTGAAGGAACCAGTGTAAACAACACGTTTTATTTATACTGGACATTTAAAAGCAATACAAATAATTTTTTGTTTGAAATAGAATCATCTGCCAATGGTAAAAAATTCAGCCCTTTGTGTTTTAAACAAGGTTGTTTGTCGCCGGGTTCATCAAGCCTTATGCTTTGCGTAACAGATAGTGCCCATAAAGGAGATGTTGTGTATTACAGAATTAAAGCCATTTCAGGAAAAACTCCCCTAAAAAATAACACAGCTAAGGAGTATAAAACTTTGTATGAAGCATCGACTATAATGCTTACAAAAAATAAAAAAACAAAAGGCTACATGCAGGATGAAACCTTGCCTTACCCAACGGCAAATAACGGCCAACATGTTGCTGCCGAAAAAACAACGCACTCAAAAAACTTTTTAAAATAAATAAAAACCAAAAAATAAATTTCAACATGAAAACAATCGCCTTATTTTGTATGAGTTTACTAAGCTTAGCCACTGTGCAGGCAACCAACGTAAAAGGAAAAACGCCTCCGGCAGAGCTGCAAAATTTTTCGGCCATTTATACCGGCGGAAAAGTAAACATAAGCTGGAAAACAGTTACCGAAGCCAACACGGTTTGCTTTACCATTGAAAAAAGTAAAGACGGTAAAAACTTTAGCAAAGTAATTGATGTGCCATGTAACGCTACCTGCAGTAATTATATGGATTATACAGAGGTGGATTACAACCCGTATAAAGAAAAATCGTATTACCGTTTAAAACAAATAACTAAAGATGGTGCTTATACTTATTTTACACCCGTTGCCGTTAATTTTGTTGACCAGAAAAAACTATCGGTATACCATTTACCGGCAAATTGCAACCCCGATGCTAAAACAGGAGCACACGATAGTCAGGAAGTGGTGGTTGTTTTAAGAGATGTGCAAGGCAAAGAGTTTGTATCGAAACTGTGGTTGATGATAGAAAAAAACATCGTTTTTGTACTTGACGAAAAAAAGGTGGTACCTCCCGGTAGTTATGTTGTTACATCCTCATCGGTAGATAAAATATATAATTACAAGCTTGTTGTGAGGTAGGTTTTGATGTAGTTGACTAAGTGCCAACAAGAAGAAAAAGCAGAAACGTTCGTTTACTAAACGGGCGTTTTTGTTTTTATAGTAATGTATAAAATAAAGATAAGTAAGCAATTTTTTTAGCTTAATTGGGGTAAAATATCGACAGATTTTTATGCTGAAAAATAGCACAAAACAGGCGTTTACTAATAACCGAGAAAATAATGCCATTTACCGAAAAGCCCCTTAGCAGCCCATAAAATAGCCATAAATTTATACTGCAAGCAAGTTGAATAAATAGATGATTACATTTTTATGCTAAACGAAACTACTACTAACGAAAAAAAACAGGAACGAAAAGTAGATCCTCTTTTCTTAATTGGGCTTTCTTTTTCTATTATAGGGTTTGCGTACTCTATAATTAAGTTTTTGAAGCTATAAGCTCTTCCATGTACAAACACCTTATACTGGTTACCGGTTTTATTTTATTTTCTGTAAGCTTATTTTCGCAAAGCAACCAAAGCAAGCGGAGATATAAATATGAATTTATAGGGGGCTTTGGACCCAGCGGTTTTTTGGGCGATTTGGGTGGCTCGTATAATAATGCCAACCATTTTGTAAAAGATTACAATGTAACATCTACCCGTTATTGCTTTAACGCGGGGCTGCGCTATAAACCCTACCGTTCGCGCTTTGCCTATAAAGGAATGTTAACCGCAGCTGTGGTATCGGGTAGCGATGCTAATTCAAAAGATGTGATAAGGCTGAACAGGAATTTAAATTTTCAATCGCCTATTATTGAGTTATCGGTACAGGCAGAATATTATATAATTAATGATGCCATTAAAAACAGGTACACAATTGCAGGCACACACTCAAGAAAGAAAAAAACGCAGGCATCGTTTTATATTTTGGCAGGAGTAGGGGTGTTTTATTATAACCCCAAAGAGGAGTATGGCGGTAATTGGTATAACGTAAAAAAATATCATACCGAAGGGCAAGGCTTGCCCGGTGGCCCTAAGCAGTTTAGTAATTATAGTGTGGCTTTACCGCTGGGCTTTGGTTATAGAGAAGCGGTAAGCAAACGTTTTAGCGTTGGGTTTGAGTTTGGTATACGAAAAACATTTACCGATTATATAGATGGGGTTAGTGGCAAATATTACGATGGCGCGGCATTGGCTAAAGCATATGGCCCAATGGCGGCAACCTTAGCCGACCCTAATTTGGGTAAAATAGATGGCGCAACCATGGCGGGGCAAGAACGTGGAAACCCAAAGTATAAAGACTCCTACATGTTTTTAACCCTTAATGTAGGTTACAAGCTTATAAAAAAACCAAACAGAACAAGAGCTAAGTTTTAGTGCTGCACCACAATTTTTTGTGTAGTGGTGTTTGTATTTGTTTGTACTTGATTTTTTTTAACCAGGTAATTTGTGCAATGCACCTTTTAGTTTGTAGAATATATGTTTTAGTTTGTGGAGCAATAAAAAAACAGGCTAAACTACTTAAAAAAGCGCAGTTTATTTTTTTATGCGCTAAACGCCCAAACCGCCCTTATTTACTGGAAAAAATGTAAAAAGTTGAATAAACAAAATAGTAAAGTCGGTTGACGATTGATTTTGCTAATTTGAAATATGACTTAATTTTGTTTCTATTAAACTTTATACATTATGAAAAATATTTTTTTAAAAATCAGTTTGGCAATGCTTTTAGTGGGTATAAGCACGCCCGATATGCTTGCACAAATTAACAGACGGGATGTAAGAAGACCATCAACTTACAGAGGAAATTACCAACGCATTTCATCGGGCAGTACACATGCTTTAGAAATTAGAGGTGGTACTTTGTGGGCGTGGGGAGATAACACGTACGGAGAGTTAGGAGATGGAACAACTATTTCAAAAACCACCCCGGTACAAATTGGTACAGATAATAATTGGGTTATGGTTTCGGCCGGAGGTTATTTTTCTCACGCTATTAAAGCTGATGGAACGCTTTGGGCTTGGGGAACTAATGTTGGCGTGCAGGGTGGTGGCGCAGGCATGTTAGGCATAGGCGGTGGTGGTAGTAATCAACTTACACCCATTCAAGTTGGTACCGATAATCATTGGATAAGTGTTGCATCTGGCGATTACCATTCGCATGCACTTAAATCTGACGGGACACTTTGGTCGTGGGGTTATAATGGCGAAGGTGAGTTAGGCATTGGTTCTACTGCAAGTCAGGGATTTCCGGTTCAAGTAGGAACCGATAATAAATGGGTGTATGTTTCGGCCGGTGGCGGGCATAGCAATGCTATTAAATCTGACGGAACACTTTGGGGTTGGGGTTTTGGTTTGCTGGGAGATATAGGAGATGGAACTACGGCTCAAAGAAACAGTCCGGTGCAGGTGGGTACCGATACTAAATGGGTAAGCGTTGCAGCAACTACGTATCACACACTTGGTTTAAAATCAGACGGAACACTTTGGTCGTGGGGAATGAGTGATGGAGCATTGGGATATGATCCTCCGGGTGGAGTTCAAATAAACGTGCCTACACAAATTGGTACCGATAATGATTGGGCTACTTTTTTTACAGGATACTCGCATGCGGGTGCTATAAAAACTAACGGAACGCTTTGGATGTGGGGTTACCAGCAATGGGGGCAAGTAGGTAACGGAAACACAAGTTTTATACTTTCGCCTATACAAATTGGCACCGGTACAAATTGGTTAGCTTTTGGTGCATCGACCGGTGGTTACTATACATCTACTTCATACGCTATACAATCTGACGGTAGTTTGTGGGCATGGGGCCTAAATTCAAGCGGGCAAGTGGGTGATGGTACCACAGTAAACCAACTGGTACCTATTCAAATAAATAGTAGCGATAATGTAATTGCAAGCATGTCATCGGGTAGTTATCATACTGTATCAGTTAAAACAAATGGTACGCTTTGGGCTTGGGGCGATAACCAGAATGGGCAAGTAGGTAATGGTACTACTACAAACCAAGGTACACCTACACAAGTTGGAACAGATAATAATTGGATAAGCGCCAGTGGCGGATACTATCATACAGTGGCATTAAAATCTAACGGAACTATATGGGCATGGGGCGATAACCAATATGGGCAATTAGGAAACGGAACTAATACAAATGTTAGCACACCCACACAAATTGGCACAGGTACCACGTGGGTTGCAATTTATGCCGGCGGTTATTTTACCATGGCTATAAAATCTGACGGAACACTTTGGGCATGGGGTTCTAATAACAGAGGGCAATTAGGTAATGGCACAACAACCGATGTAAACACACCTATACAAATAGGCACTGATACCAAATGGGTTAATCTTTCGCCCGATGGAAAACAAACCATGGCTATAAAATCGGATGGAACACTTTGGGCATGGGGCCATAACGAGTATGGGCAATTAGGTAACGGAACTACTACCGATATAGCTACGCCTACACAAATAGGCACTGATAATAATTGGATAAGTGTGGCAGCAGGTGGTTACTCTACCGTTGCTCTTAAATCTGACGGAACTATTTGGTCGTGTGGCATAAACATTTTTGGGGAGCTTGGCAACGGAACAGTTAGTTCTCCCGGCAGCAGTACGCTAACGCAAATAGGCACTGATAACGACTGGACACTACTATCAGTAAAAGGTGGCGGACTGTATACGAATGTTAGCGCACGACAAATTACAATGCCTCCGCCTATATCGGAAGTAGAACATACATTGGCTATAAAATCGAACGGGTTGCTTTGGGGCTGGGGCAGAAATGGTAGTGGCGAACTGGGCGACGGAACATTTATAGGGCAAAGCAGCCCTGAGCAAATAGGTACGAATACATATATTGCTACGGCTATTGGTGGTACACAATCGTTTGCATTAAGAGCTTCGCGCGACCCATTTTGTGCAGCCGGAAATGATGGTTTTGGGCAATTAGGCGACGGATCTACTATTACGCAGGGGGCATTTACGTGTGGTACTATTTTAAAACCCGGACCATCACCTGTTCGCCCAACCGGACATGCTATGGAGCGTGTTACAACTGTAGATAATGGAACGGATGTACTATCTACAACTTTTGGAGTTTATCCTAACCCAACTTCGGCAAATTTTGCTGTAGGTTATACTATTGTAACCGATGCTACCGTGTTAGTTACTTTAAGCGATGTTGTAGGCAAAACGCAGGAGCTTATAAATTCTAATGAGGCATCGGGTACTTATTTACATAATTTTAATGCTAAAAATTTAGGATTAAGCCCCGGTGTTTACTTTGTAGTAATTAATATAAACGGTGATAAAACAACTATAAAATTGTGCGTAACGGAATAAAGAGTTAGTACAAATAGTTTTAACTGTTATATAATAAACCAAGCCTTGTTATAGCAAGGCTTGGTTTTTTTAATTAAGTTTATTTTACAATAATCAATTTTTGGGTTGTGGTACTATTTTTATTTATTATGCTTGCATAATAAACACCGTTGCTTAAATTACTTACATCAATAGCAGTTTTATTTTGTATGGTTTGTTGTAAAACAAGGTTGCCGTTTACATCAAATATATTTAGGGTTTGTTTTTCTGTTGAGGTTGTTTCAATGGTAAAATTATTTTGCGCAGGGTTGGGGTAGATGTTTATTTGGTTTGCGGTAAGGCTAACCTGCTCTATACCTGTACTGGTGCAGTTTCCGTTAGATACTACATTAATAACTTTATTAGTGTTGCTGTAATTGCCACCCCAACTGGTACCATAAACTAAGTTTATAGTATATGTGCCACTTACCGTAAATGTTATAGCAGCTTCACCAATGGTTGACCCGCTAATAGTACTACTTGATGGAATTGTTGACCACCTAAACGAGTACCAATTATAAGGGTTTGTTTCAAACGAATAAGCTGTGCCAACACAATAATTGCTGCTATCGGCCACGCCATCTATTGATATAATTGTAGCTGACGATTGCGCGTTAACCTGCTTTATACAAAGTAGTAAAATAAGTACAAAAAGTTTTTTCATAGCATTGTTTTGAATTGCCCTGTATAGTTTACTGTTTACATTACACACCTGTAACGTTTGTTTACCGGTATTAGTATTTTAAATACAAAGTAGTAAACCAAAATTAATTTGCAATGTACCTTTTAGTTTATAGAACAAAAAAAGCCCCGCATGTTGCGAGGCTTTTATTATTATGTATGCATAATAAATTTTGTTTTTAATCCCAAATAACCATGGTGCGGTGGCTGTAGTTGGGGTTAGCAGCCGGCGCGCAAATAGCTGTTGATGGGTTGGTTCCACCACGGCTCCATTGTATTTTTAGGGTAGTTGATGTACCCGGTGTTACGGTTACAGGTAAAATCATAGCACAATTCCATGCGGCATCTTGCCCATTATCATTAAGACTACCATGACCACCACTGGTAATATCGGTTTCATCACTTAAAGAAACACAACCCCCTAAAACAGTATTTCCTGAAGTTACGTTTACTGCCTGACATTCAACATAACCCGCTGTACCACTGTTGTCGGTTGCGCCTGCAGCTGTAAAGTGTAAAAAAACAGTAGAGTGAACAGGTGTAAATGTAATCGTCATTCCTGTCATATCTGCAAAGGTTGCTGAGCTTGTTTGAATACTGCTTGTGGCATTTACAGACTGTACGTTACCGCCATAAAGCTGTACCCACGATAAGTTACCTGCGCCGTCGTTTTTTAAATAACTGTTTGCAGCTCCTTGTGCGGCAGGCCAGTTATAGGATACGTTGTTTATTTTAACGGCATTGCCCGATGAGTTTACCTGAAATTTGCCATATACATCAAATGCCTGTCCGGGTGCGGCAGTGCCTATACCCACGTTACCGGTGGTTTGTTTTATGCGCATACGCTCAATGTTGTTGGTACCAAAAGTTACGTCGTTAGCATCGGTTGTACCCAACCAGTTTTCGGTAGCACCAAAGGTTGATGTGCCATAGGTACCGGGCACGGCAGGGTTTGTTATACCGGTGTTACCCAATAAAGCCCAGTTGTTACCGCCGTTACCTGTAAAGGCAACCCATTTAGCGCCGTTCCAATAATAATAACCCGGAAAAACCGCTGTTGCACCTGCACTGGCAGCTGTGGTGTTATAAACAAGTAAGCTGGTTACGTTACCATTGGTTATAGTAGTACCATTATCAACATTTGATTGTAGCGTTACCCTTGGCACTAACAAACCTTGCGAGGTTGAAACAATGTCGAGCATGGCACTTAAGTTGGGTGTAGCACCTGTACTATTTATACCAACGTTTTGCGAAAACACGTTTGTGTTTATTAGCAGCATAACGCCAAGCAGCAGTGTTAGAAAAGATTTCATGAGGTTATTTTTGGGATTAAAGTTTCTATTCATTTGTTGTTTTTATTTTGCAATAATTATTTTTTTAACGAGGTTGTTTGTGTTTGTTTTTATGTTGAACAAGTACATGCCTTGTGCCAAATCGCTTCCTACGTGAAACGTGTTATCGCCTGCTTCGGCCTGCCTGATATCACCTAAAATTAAACGTCCGGTAACATCGTATATGCCTATGTTTATAACCTGCGCGCTTGGCGAGTTTAAACTTATAACCACGTTTTGGTTGTTGCTAAAATAAACGTTAAGGGTTTCGGTTTTAGTTTCGCCACAACCGTTAACGGTTATTATTTTAAATGCTTTTTGCGCTCCGTTTTTATCGGTTTCCGATAGGCGGTAATAAACCGTTGAGGTTTGCCCTGCATCAAAATAGGAGTAGTTGTTTGTTTGCGTGCTGTTACCAACCGCATTTACATTCGCTAAAAAGAAAAAGTTTTGCGCGTCGTAACTTTTTTCTATCGTAAAATAATTACTGTTGCTTTCAGATGCGGTGCTCCACTTAATCATGGTACCATTGCTGGCACATGTGCCAGCAAAATTGAGTAAATCAACAGGTAGTACAGCAAGGTGGTCAACCAGTGTCCAGGTACGAAAAACACTGCCCGTTAGTCCGGCTCCTACAGGTACACTACTTACTGTGCCTTCGGTTGCACCTGTGGCGTTTACGCCTGTTAAACTATAGTTGCCCCAGGTAAAAGCACCTCTATCATAGGCCTGAGCCTGCAAGTTAGCTACTGCTATGGTGTTGCCTCCGTTTGCATTTGCTTCGGCGGTTATGTAACCAAAGGCGTAAGTAACTGCGGGTGTAGTTGAGTAACCAAGTGCATCAATAATCCAAAATCTATCAATAACATAGGCTGAGTTATCGGCGGTGTAAGTGGCGCCCGGCGGTGCAAAACCACCCATGCCGTTTGTAACATCAGATGGTGTGTAAAGTGCATCATCCCAACCGGAAGCAAAGGCAGGTGCATGCTTTGATGAAAATTGTAAACCCGCTGTTGCTGTGCTAACGGCTGCACCACTTATGGCGGTAACAGCTAACGGAAATTGCACAAACGAACCTGAGTTGTTAGAAAAATAAGGCACTGTAATATTAGTGGTTGCAACACCAAGGTTATATTTTGTAATGTTATACTCGCTCTCCATCATTATGCCACCTGTGGTACCAATAGTTTTTATAGGGGTGGCGGGCGGACTGTTTAGTACCAAATAAGTTGGCTTAGCTAATGTGCCGCCATTAATGTTTATAACACCTGCGTTATTAATTACTACTTGCGCTTGTTGTTTTAGGGTAAATAAAAACAGTAAGGTTAAAGCAACTTGTGTGGTATATTTTTGTATAATACTTAACATAGATTACATAAATGTAACTATAATTTAATAAACTTAAATAGCTACATGCAAATTTAATTTTTACCTGCGATAAAAAACTGAATTTTTTTGCTCATTTTGTTAAAAGGAAAAGTTTTCGATGAACGGAACTTTAAAACGGTGAATGACTGCTTTACATAAATAAGCATCAATTTTTACTTGATAAAAGTTGATTTTTGCCCGACTAATTTATTTACAAAAAAGCCCCGTATTTTGTACGAGGCTTTGTTTTACTTTATTTTTTAATTTATGGATTGCCTACAATTGGGTCTACAGGAGGGGTAATTGGCGAGCCAACCGTAACGCTGCCCGTGTTAGATTTTCCTGCGTTGTAGTTAATTGCACCACCCACAACATTGTTTAACTCTTTGTTGCTTAGGGTTTCAACTTTTGCTTTTGAAGCAATTTCTTTTTTTGTTTTTTTAAACATGATTTTATTTTTTATATGGTTTTGTAGTATAAATATCTAAAAATTTACCATATAAAAAAGTTAAACCATGTAATTTAACTTTTTCTTTAATTTTAGTTGGTTAATTGGCATTTAGTGCTGCACTATAATTTTTTTGGTGATAACGTTTGTATTTGTTTGTACTTGTATAAAGTAAACCCCATTGGTAAAATTGCTAATATCAATATTTGTTTTGCCATTTATGGTTTGGCTTAAAACAAGTTTGCCCGTTATATCGAATACGGAAACGGTTTGTTTTTCGTTTGAAGATGTTTCAATAGTAAAATTGTTTTGCGCGGGGTTAGGGTAAATGTTTATGGCATTATTGTTTGATAGTTGATTGATGCTTGTTGTTGCCGGGTTTAAAATATTTATGTAAACCAATGTGCTTTGTGCGCTATTATTGCCTAAGCGCGATACTGCATCATCTTGACAATAAGTTGATGAGCAACCATTAACATCGGTAACGGTTACACAAATACTATAAGTGCCTGCTACGCTGTATATGTGTGTTGGGTAAGAAGCTGTTGTTGGCGAAGTTGCATCGCCCCAATCCCAACTAATGCTTGCTACGTTGGTAGGATAGGTTGGGTAGGCATCCCAGGTGTGGGGAGCAGGGTCTTGCATTAAGGTGTAAGTTACTATGGGTGTTGGGTTAGTGCTTATGGTAAGTGTAGTTGGCATACTAACACAACCTGCACTTGTTGCTGTTACATTTATGGTATATGGGTTTGGCGATGCCGGTATACTTGTTATTGTATAGGTGTTACCTGTGCCTGTGGTTCCGTTTGCTTCCATCCAACTATTGGTTACACCTGCTACTGCGGCTACCGAAAAAGTTACCTCGCTACCCACACAAGCAACTGTTGCACTTGCTGTTGCATTTGGCGCGTTGGGTACACCAGCATTAGTAACCGCTATGCCACAAAAAGTGGCGGCACATGTGTTACCATCAACAACGTTTAAACAATAATTACTTGCGTTTATGTTTGATAGTGTTGCATTACTTCCGCTTCCGGTTCCTACCGGTGTGCCGTTTAACGAAAACTGAGTCCATGTATAAGTAATAGTAGCTGCACCTGTAATTGTAACGTTACTAATTGCACCTAACGAGCCTGCACAACCTGCTTGTGTAACAGTAACACCTGTAGTATCAATAACAGGTAATGGGTTAACGGTTACACTTGCTGTTGCCGTGCCTGTGCAGCCATTAGCAGCGGTGCCGGTAACGGTGTAGTTGGTACTTGTAGTAAGTGCTGGTGTTATGGTAGATGCTATTTCGTTGTTGCTCCAGGTGTACGTGCTTGCGCCATTAGCGGTAAGGGTTGTTGTGTTGCCTGCGCAAATGTTAGATGAGCTTGAGGTTATACTTAAAGTTGGTGCAGCATTAAATGTAATAGTGGTATCAAAATTATATGTACAACCTGACTGATTGGTTATGGCCAATGAATAGGTGCCTGCCTGATTAACCGATACTTGCTGAGTGCCATTATTTGTTATAGTTGCGCCCGCAGGACCCGACCAATTATACGTGCTGCCAAATGATGGCAGAGCATTTAAAATAGCATTGCTGCCTGCACAAGGAAGAGATTGTAATGTTATTTTTGACGGGCCTGTTTTGCAATCGACATAAGCGTAACCATAATGCCCTGTTGAAAAACAACCTGCTACGGTAAACCGAATGGTAACCGAGTGATTTATATAAGCTGATAAATCAACATAGTTGCCAAACCAATATGGTGTATAATAAATGCCTGCATTACTTGCGTAACCTGTCGGTGGCACTCCCCCTAAACCTTGTTGCACGTAACTATAACAATTGCTTAATATTGCGCCCGTACTGTCTAATACTTCGGCATTAAAATAAGGTTGCCCTCCGTTAGGATGCGCGCCATCTAAATAAGCAAAAAGAAAAATATATTGTAACGAAGCGCAAGCAGGTGTTACTTTAAATGTATTTTGCAACACTTCGCCGGCTGTATTATTTTGAGAACCGCTTGGTGTATCGTCGCAGCCACCTGCGCCTGCGCCTAAGTTTCTGTTTTCGCCACCCATGCGGGCGCAATAACCACCTAATGGAGAAACCAAAGGAACTCCCATATTAGGATCGGTGCCTGTGCTAACAAGGCTAAAATAATCACAAGCTGTTTCTGCCGCATTTAGGTTGCTTGGCGGTGTTATTGGGCCGGTTACAGTAACTAAGGGGTTATTTGAGTTTGGGTTGTATCCTTCATAGCCAACCCATCCGTTAAACGATCCGTTATCGAAACCAATGTTAGTTGGTTGTGCTATTGCTATTGAGCTAATGCAAATTGTTAAGGCAATAAGTAAAAATTTTTTCATATTAAATAGTTGAAGACTAAAGATAGCAAAATCAACTAAATGTTAAAATTAAATTTACATTATTTGAGTGAACCGTATGGTTTTTTGAGCGAACGGGTAAATAATTTTAAATAAAAAAGCCCCGCTTGTTTAGCGAGGCTTTGTTTTACTATATGCTTTAATTATGGATTACCTGCTATAGGACCTACAGGAGTTGGGTTAAGGTTTGGACCAACTGTAACGTTGCCTGAGTTAGATTTTGATGCGTTGTAGTTAACTGCACCACCCACAACATTGTTTAATTCTTTGTTGCTTAGGGTTTCAACTTTTGCTTTTGAAGCCACTTCTTTTTTAGTTTTTTTAAACATGATTTTGTTTTTTATATGATTTATACGACTAATTTCTAAAAAATAAGATTACAAAAAAGTTAAATCATATAATTTAACTTTTACTTTATTTTTTTAATTACGGGTTGCCTACTATAGGACCTACAGGAGCAGGAGTTGGGTTA
>Ga0207019_1005_pt2 | contig 67925 bp, 53 predicted proteins | sample Alteio_BWMinCont_50_FD_153483 | JGI IMG/M metagenome (GOLD analysis project Ga0207019, IMG submission 153483) | Enriched cells from forest soil in Barre Woods Harvard Forest LTER site, Petersham, Massachusetts, United States -... | ecosystem: Environmental > Terrestrial > Soil > Temperate forest >...
GTACCGAAACTAAATGAGTAAAAAAATATTAGCTATTTATTATACACAAACCGGGCAGTTAGGCGACATTTAATATGTTGTAAGTTTGCAAAACTAAGCATTTATAAAATGAACATAGCACTTTTTGGTTATGGTAAAATGGGTAAAGAAATTGAGCAAATTGCTTTACAACGAAACCACACCATAGTTTTAAAAATAGATAAACATAATATAAATGATATAACACAGCAGCAGTTAAAACAAGCCGATGTTGCTATTGAGTTTAGTACGCCTGATACCGTTATAGAAAACATTTATAAATGCTTTGATGCTAATTTGCCTATAGTGGTGGGAGCTACAGGTTGGTATAATAAGTTTGATGAAATAAAACAAGCTTGCTTAAAAAACAACCAATCACTTTTTTATGCCACCAATTTTAGTTTGGGGGTAAACTTATTTTTTAAAATGAATGAACAAATAGCTAAAATGATGAATGGTTTTAGTGATTATGAAGTGGCTATGCAAGAAATTCATCACATTCATAAACTTGATAAGCCAAGCGGCACAGCCATTACAACTGCCGAACGAGTTTTAGCCAACCATGCTCAAAAAAATAAATGGAGTATAGCTACTAATGCCGATAAAAATTTATTTATCGATGTAGTTCGTACCGATGAAGTACCAGGCACTCATACTGTTTCATATACATCTGCTGTTGATGAGATCTCCATCACCCATAAAGCATTTAACCGCAAAGGCTTCGCATTGGGCGCTGTTTTAGCCGCAGAATTTATTCTGCATAAAAAAGGTGTTTATACTATGAATGATTTATTAAATTTATAACCTAAAGAATTATATATGCTTCTAAAAAACGATAAAAAAACAATTCGCGCCTGGACTTTTTACGATTGGGCAAATTCGGTTTATCCATTAGTAATTTCATCGGCTATCTTTCCCATTTTTTATGAAAAAGTAACCAAAAATGATTTAAACGGCCTAATCCCTTTTTGTGGAGGTTCGTTTATAAATACAGCTTTTTATGGTTATGTAGTAGCTGTATCCTATCTTATTGTCGCCTTTTCATCACCTTTATTATCTGGCATGGCCGATTATTCAGATGGTAAGAAAAGATTTCTTAAAATGTTCTGTTATTTAGGCTCTCTTAGTTGTATTGCCTTAAGCTTTTTTAGTACCGAACATATTATATTAAGCATGCTGGCATTAATGCTTGCCAGCGTAGGTTATTGGGGTAGTTTAGTTTTTTACAATGCTTATTTACCAGAAATTGCAGACCCCGACCAACACGATAAAATTAGTGCCCGTGGTTTTGCTATGGGTTATGTGGGTAGCTCTTTATTACTAATTGCTATTTTAGTATTGGCTGTTTTTACCAAAACTATTCCTAAAATACAATATACTTTTGCCTTAGTAGGTTTATGGTGGATAGTTTTTTCACAAGTTACATTCAGACGTTTGCCCGCTTCAGTTAAGCAAGATGGTCAAAAAAAACATTTATTAAGTAGCGGTTATAAAGAACTTAAAAACGTTTGGATAGACTTAAAACAACGCTTGCAATTACGTCGTTTTTTAACCAGTTATTTTATGTACAACATGGGCGTGCAAACCGTTATGATAATGGCTGTACCTTTTGCTACTAAGGCCATTAATTGGAAAGATGAAAATCAACAACAACAAAGTTTAATTATATCTATTTTAATTATTCAATTTTTGGGTGTAGCGGGAGCATTTATGATGTCTAAACTATCATCTATTATAGGCAACATAAAAACAATAGGTCTTAACATTGTTATTTGGGCAGCTATTTGTGTTTATACGTACTTATTGGTTGATAGCCCTATGGAGTTTTATATAGTAGCAGCATGTGTTGGTTTGGTAATGGGTGGCATACAAGCTTTATCGCGTAGCACCTATTCTAAAATGTTACCCGAAACTAAAGACCATGCCAGTTACTTTAGTTTTTATGATGTGAGCGAAAAAATAGGTTTGGCCATTGGTACTACTACTTTTGGCTTAATTGAAGATGTAACAGGAGGAATTAGAAACTCAGTTTTATCACTAATTTTAATCTTTATAGTAGGTTTTGTCCTATTGTTACGCGTTCCAAAGGAGCAGTAAATTAAATTTCAAAGCATTTACGCTCTAATAACTTCTTTATTAATTTGTTAATTAACCTTTAGAATATAACTACTCACCTCTATTTGTTGCAGTTTAGTTGTTTTTAAACTATATTTGCTTAATTATTAACGATTTAACTATTCGTGAAAAAAAGGTTTCTTTTCATGGTACTTTCTTTGTCTGTATTTTTACAGGTGCAAAGCCAAGTATATAATAAACCTCATTCATGTATGAGTGAAGCTCCTTCACTCTATAACTGGCAAGATATAGAAGCCAAATTAACCAAGCGTTTACAAATTACACCTGCCGATTGTAAAAACTTTTTTAGATATGCAGCTAAACTAAAATATTTGAAAATAGAAGAATATCAAACTCTTGTAAAAGAAGGGGCTATAACCAAAGCAAATGCACAACAATATTGGGTAGATAAATTGCCTTATTTTGAAGATGTCTATAAATTCAAATACTTACTTGCTATTGAAAAAGAAAAAGCTGATGCAGAGAAAAGAAATTTAGAATTAAAAAGCGGCTTGCTTAATAAAACGGCAAGTACCAGTTGTAATAACTTAGATTTCTCTGCGGGTAATTTAAGTAACTGGACGGGAAAATGGAATAATGGGGGATCTTCCAATAATATGACAGACCCTACTACCGGGCAGATTTATGGTTATGGAGGTTTAACGGTTACAGGTCTTAACTCAAGCCCAACCGGATACAATAGTATGGGCTATGTACATGAAATATGTACAGGTGGCACTGATAGAAACGTGCCAATTAGCACAGTCCCTCCGGGACATTCTTATTCTCTGCGTTTAGGAGACGATAGTGCTTATATAGAAAATATAAATAGTACAAACAAGTATCCATTTAATCATCAAATCATTTCTAATACTTTTGCTGTAACAGCTTCATCTAAAACCATCACGTATTGGTATGCAGTAGTTTTAAGTCAAGGTATAGGTGCAATACACCCCCCTGTTGACCAACCTTATTTTAGAATACGCATGTATGATGGAACAGGAGCTGAAATAACCTGTGCCAATTACGATGTAAATGTGGCTACAGCAGCTAATGTTGGTGGCTTTGATAGTTTGGCCGCTCCTGGAAACACTAATGAATTTTATTATAGAAATTGGACACCTGTTTTTATACCTTTAGATAATTACATGGGGCAAAATATTACGATAACTTTTGAAAGTTCTGATTGTGATAAAGGAGGACATTTTGGATATGCTTATCTTGCGGTAGATTGTGCTCCTGAAGCGGTTGTTGTAAATCAAACACAACCATGCGTAGGAGGAGATGCTACCCTGACAGCACCCGCAGGATTGGCTACATATACTTGGACCGGACCAGGCATAGTAGGTTCAAACACAGTGCAGGTAGCTAGTGCCAACGTTGGGGGTACATATACAGTTAGCATGACAACTTTTGCTAATGCAGGGCAAACCGGTTGTGTACTTACTTTGTCTGCCAGCGTAGCTAGCTCTACGTTATCTCCGGTAGCTTCATTTTCGGCTACAACACCTTGTTTAAATAATAGTACTCAGTTTACCGATGAATCTACTTTAGCTGCTAATCAGGGAACTCTTGATGCATGGAATTGGACCTTTGGAGATGGTGCAACATCTACTTCAAGTAACCCAACACACACCTATGCTACTGCGGGTTCATTTCCTGTAAGTTATTCTATAACCAGTTCAGAAGGGTGTACAGCAACTTATAGTACAATGGTTACTGTAAACCCTATACCTACAGCTTCTTTTATAGCAGATACTGTTTGTAAACAACTCGTTACAACATTTACAAACACATCAACCGGCGGAACATCCTACAATTGGAATTTTGGAGATGGTGCAGGTACTTCAGTTGTTAAAAACCCCACATATATCTATACTAATTCAGGTACTTTTGTGGCTACTTTAACGGTAACAAATAGCTTTAATTGTCCGGTAACTACAACCAATAGTGTTGAAGTAACTGCCAATGCAATTGTAGCTTATTCAACACCAACGGTTTGTGTAGGTTCAAATTCTGTTTTTAATAATACATCTACGCCTACTACAAACGTAGCATATAATTGGAATTTTGGTGATGCTACAAATCCGGCAGATACATCAAATTTGCAAAACCCTACCTATCTTTATCCCACTGCTGGTACTTATACGGTTGATTTAACAATAACATCTACAAGTGGTTGTGTTTCATCAAAAATAATTACTGTAAACGTAAACCCAATACCGCAGGTTGCAGTTACATCGCCACCTCCTTATTGTTGGAATGATGTTGTGCCTCCTCCTACATATACACCTTCGCCAAATGCAAATGTTGCTTACTCCTGGGTAAACAACAACCCATCTATTGGCTTGGCTCAAACTAATGGAGTTGGTGTTACACCACAATTTACTGCCGCAGTAAATAATACAGGGACAAATATTTTAGGTGTTATAACAGTTACACCTTCTTTAAATGGATGTACCGGTTCGCCAGAAAGTTATACTGTTGTCGTAAAACCTACGCCTTCGGTTACTCATGGTAACTTAGAGTATTGTCCTAACGCAGTTGTATCTGCTGATACAATAACTGCTGTACCTGCAAATGCCACTATTACTTGGAATACAATAAACACTCCTTTTATTGGTTTATCTACTACAAACGGAAGTACACTTATTCCTTCATTTACATCAGTAGGTTCTGCTTCCGGACAACAAAGCAACCTTATTGTGGTTACTGATACTTTAAATGGTTGTGCAGGACCACCAATAACGTTTTCTATAACGGTTGATCCAAATCCGGTAGCTAAGTTTTATTATGTAGGTGCTTGTGATGGGAATAATACGCAATTTGTAGACGAGTCTACTTCCGCCGGAAGCCCAATCTCTCAATGGAATTGGAATTTTGGAACCGGAACATCTACCATAAAAGACCCATCTTTTTTATTGACGCCGGCTAATACAACATTTGCGGTAAGCTTAACGGTTACCACACTTGCCGGTTGTAAAAATAATGTTACCGAATCGGTATTTGTTAACCCAAGTGCGAAAGTTGATTTTTTTGCAGATTCAGTAAGTTGCACCCCATTGAAAACTATATTTACGGATGTTGTTTCTATACCGGTAAAAACTTGGACGTGGGATTTTGGCAACTCCTCAACGGCTACTTATACCACGCAAACAATAGCGCAACAAACATATACTAATGGCTCGCATACTCAAACCAATTATTATTCAGTATCGTTAACTGTAGTAACCGATAGTAATTGTGTTACTACAATTACCAAACCTAATTACATAACGGTATATCCAAAACCATTGGCAGGTTTTGCATGGGGGCCTAAAGATGCTGATATTATTGACCCACTTGTCTATTTTCAAAACCAATCAATAGGTGCATCAGGTCCACATGCTTATAACTGGAATTTTGGAGACTATTATGAAACCGTTGATTCACTTAATTATTCAACTATAGCAAACCCTCAGCATGCATATAGCGAACAAGCACCCGGTGATTATGTAGTAACTCAAATTGTTCAAAATATATATGGTTGCGCAGATACAATTAGAGAAATTGTAATTATTAACGATGCAGTTACATTTTATATTCCTAATGCTTTTTCGCCTAATGGCGATGGTACAAATGAGGGCTTTAAAGGTGAGGGGATAGGCATTAAGGATAATACATACAATATGTGGATTTTTGATCGTTGGGGTTTAATGATTTTTCATGCAACTAATTTAGAAACCAGTTGGGATGGACGTAAAAATGGTGATATTGTACAAGAAGATGTTTATGTTTGGAAGGTGAGTTTTTACGACGATTTTAATAAATCGCACGATTATCATGGTACAGTTACCGTGGTTAGATAAAATAAATTAGTTAATCATTAAATTATATTGTACATTTGCGTGCTTCTTTAAAGAAGATTGTATCTCAGTCTATTTGTAACAAACATTGCAATCCGATAAATTTTACATTTTCTTAATTAAGTAACCGAAAGGGTGTATTTAGTATTTACGCGCGCTTTTGATTAAATTTAAACAAATACAAAATAAATAAAACAAAACAAAAAATGAAAAACGGAGTAGTAAAATTTTTTAATGAAACCAAAGGTTTCGGATTCATTAAAACAGAAGGAACAGGTGAAGAAATCTTTGTTCATGTATCAGGTATCCAAGACGAAATTCGTGAAAACGATAACGTAACTTTTGATGTACAAGAAGGTAAAAAAGGATTAAATGCTGTTAACGTAAAACTTGCATAATTTATATTTCCTATAAAAGAAACGCCGGCTTTTAGTCGGCGTTTTTTGTTTTATATAAGATCTAATTTCTCTCTAACTATATACATTATTAAAGCCCAAACTGTAACAAAAGTATTTTGGCTAAAAAAACTTTAAACCACTGATAATTAGTAAAAAAGTGTATCTTTGCCCCCTATTTTTAAAAGCTTAATAAATGACCAAAGCCGACATAGTAAATGAGATAGCTGAAAAAACAGGGGTAGAACGTACCATTGTATTAAATACAGTTGAATCTTTTATGAAGGTTGTTAAAAACAATATGACCCAAGGTAAAAATATTTACCTGCGTGGGTTTGGTACTTTTTTATGTAAAAAACGTGCAGCTAAAATTGGCCGTAATATTACCAAAAACCAGGCTGTACACATTCCGGCGCACTTTATACCTGCTTTTAAACCTGCCAAAACATTTGCAGATAAGATTAAGAAAAACGTTAAAGCAGAATGAAAAATACCCGTACGCTACAGCTAATTGTAGTTACTTGTTCTGTTATATTATTTGTTCTTTTATTTATTGCCAACAAAAAACCGGTTAAAAAAGCCGAGGATATTGCTGAAAAAACTACAACGCAAGTTGTAGATATTAAAGTATATGTAGATGCGCTTATATCTGCCATGTCTGATAAAGACAAGAAAGAATATGAAGCACTTGACAAAAAAGCTATCGATACAACAGGCATAAATGCTGTAGTGGAATTTTTCAATATCAAAAAACTACCTGTAGCATCTTGTTTTTACTATCAAAAGAAAGCTGAAAAAATAAACTCCGCTAAAGTGTGGTGCGATGCAGGTAACCGCTATTTTTATTCGGTAGGGTTTATAAAAGATAAAAACCAAGCACAAAGCCTTTACCAAAGCGCTATGTTTTGCTACAATAAGTCTTTATCTATTCAACCAAATTATAGTCAGGCTAAAATTCAATTAGCATCTTGTTATGTTGAAGGAAGCACCGACCCTATGAAAGGTATAGGAATGCTTAAAGAAGTTGAACTGGCTGATAGCACAAACATACAAGTGCAAATGGTTTTAGGTGCTTTTGCAGTAAAATCGGGTCAGTTTGATAAAGCAGAAGTTCGCTATCAAAAAGTACTTAAAATAAACCCTGAATATTTGGAAGCCTATTTATTTCTGGCTGATATTTATGAGAAAAAAGGAGAGAAAACGAAAACAATTGAGACACTGGAAAAATACGTGGCTTTAACGCCCGACAAAGAAATTAGAGAACAAATTAAAAAATATATACAACAATTAAAAAGTAATGTTTAACCAGCCGAGGTTATAAACCAAAGCACAAAAATAAATTCTATGCCAAGCGGAAAGAAAAGAAAACGTCATAAAATGGCCACTCATAAGCGTAAAAAACGTCTTAGAAAGAACCGTCATAAAAAGAAATAATCTATTTCTTTAAATAATTCGCCTTAGGCTGAAAAGAGCATATCTTTTCAGCTTTTGGCGCATATATATATTCAATCATATTTATCGTGAATTACGAACTGATTATAAACAAAACCTCGGACGAGATTGTCATAGCTTTGCTTAATGACAAGCGTTTGATAGAGTTGCATCGCGAAAAAGGTAATCTAAAGTGGGCTGTTGGTGATATTTATTTAGGCAAAGTGGGGAAGGTTATGACCGGACTTAATGCTGCTTTTATAGATGTCGGTTACGAAAAAGACGCTTTTTTACACTATTTAGATTTAGGCCCGCAGGCAGCTACACTTACCAAATTTGTTGAACAGGTAAAATCGGGCAAACAAACTACATCTAACCTGATGTATTTTAAAGCCGAAAAAGATATACCTAAAGATGGTAAAATAAATACACTTGTAAAAAGTGGACAAGATATTTTAATACAGGTTGCTAAAGAACCTATTTCTGCAAAAGGGCCTCGTGTTACTTGCGAAATTTCTTTAGCCGGTCGTTTTTTAGTACTTATTCCTTTTGCAGATAAAGTTTCTATCTCTTCTAAAATAAGAAGTCAGGAAGAAAAAGTTCGCCTTAAAGAACTGGTGCAAAATATTAAACCAAAAAATTTTGGTGTAATTATTCGTACCGTAGCCGAAGGTAAAACTGTAGCTGAGGTAGAAGCTGATTTAAACGATTTAGTAGCTAAGTGGGAAGAGTGTTTTAAAACCCTTAAAACGGCTCAACCGCCTGCTCGTGTGCTTGGCGAAGTTGATAGAACCAATGCTTTGTTACGTGATATACTGAACGAAAAATTTTCGGCAGTACACATCAACGATAAACAAATACATACGGATATAACTACGTATCTTAAAAATATTGCGCCCGACCAACTAAGCATTATTAAATCGTACGATAGTAAAATTCCAATTTTTGATAGTTTCGGTATTGAAAAGCAGATAAAATCGCTTTTTGGCAAAACAGTTCACTTAAAAAGTGGAGCTTATTTAATAGTTGAGCACACCGAAGCCTTACACGTTATTGATGTAAATAGCGGAAACCGTGCAAAATCAACCAATACGCAAGATGAAAATGCTTTAGAGGTTAACCTGGAAGCTGCCGCTGAAATTGCTCGTCAACTAAGACTGCGTGATATGGGTGGCATTATTGTGGTTGACTTTATTGATATGCGTAACCCTGAGTATCGTCGTGAACTTTTTGAGAAATTTAAAGAGTTTATGAAAACCGATAGGGCTAAGCATAATGTTTTGCCACCAAGTAAATTTGGTTTAATACAGCTTACCCGTCAGCGTGTGCGCCCTGAAATGAATGTTGATGTGCAAGAAGTTTGTCCAAGTTGTAACGGTACAGGTAAAGTACAACCAAGTGTGTTGTTTGTTGAACAAATTGAAAGCGCCTTAAAATACATTGTAAAAGAACAAAACTTAAAGAAAATAACTCTTTGTGTACATCCTTATATTGAGGCTTTTATAACAAAAGGTTTCTTTTGGAATAGTCTTCTACATAAATGGAAAAAAGCTACCGGTTGTAAAATAACTGTACGTAGCATGGCTTCTTTTGCCTTTACACAGTTTAAGTTTTATAACGAGGCCGACGACGAAATAATCATGTAGTCGATTAATTAAAATATTGTATCAATAATTCAATAAGCACAATATGGAACACTCACAAATAAAAGAATATATACAAGCTAATAAACAACGTTTCTTAGATGAGTTAATTGAACTTTTAAAAATTCCATCAATCAGTGCTAAGCCCGAACACGCACCTGATATGCAACGCATGGCAGAAGCTGTAAAAGCAAAGTTGATTGCTGCGGGGGCAGATAAAGCTGAGGTGTGTGCTACCAAAGGTTACCCGGTTGTGTATGCCGAAAAAATTATTGATGCTAAACTCCCTACTGTTTTAGTTTACGGACATTATGATGTGCAACCTGCTGATCCATTAAATTTATGGGATTCTCCACCGTTTGAACCTGTAATTAAAAAAACAGCTGTACACCCTGATGGGGCTATTTTTGCCCGTGGTTCGTGTGATGATAAAGGGCAAGCTTACATGCACATTAAGGCATTTGAGTTTATGATGAAAACCAACACCCTGCCTTGCAACGTAAAATTTATGATTGAAGGTGAAGAAGAGGTTGGCTCAGCGAACCTGGGTGCGTGGGTAGTTGAAAACAAACAACGTTTAAAAGCCGATGTAATTTTAATTTCTGATACATCTATTATTGCAAATGATACGCCTTCTATTGATGTGGGTTTACGTGGTTTGGCCTATATGGAAGTTGAGGTTACCGGACCAAACAGAGATTTGCATAGTGGTGTTTATGGTGGCGCGGTAGCCAACCCTATAAATATTTTGTGCAAAATGATTGCATCTATGCACGATGAAAATAACCATATTACCATTCCCGGTTTTTATGATGAGGTAATGCAACTTTCTGCCGATGAAAGAACAGATTTAAATAAAGCTCCTTTTAACTTAAACGACTTTAAAAAAGATTTAGACATTGTTGAAGAACGTGGCGAAAAAGGATATACTACAAACGAGCGTACAGGCATTCGTCCAACGCTTGATGTAAATGGTATTTGGGGTGGTTACACAGGCGATGGCGCTAAAACAGTACTTCCTTCAAAAGCCTTTGCTAAAATATCTATGCGTTTAGTTCCTAATCAAGGTTCAGATAAAATAAGCAATTTATTTGCAAAACATTTTGAAAGCATTGCGCCTAAATCGGTAAAAGTAAAAGTAACTGCCCATCATGGCGGGGAGCCTGTTGTGGTGTCAACTTCTTCAAATGCATATAAAGCAGCTGCAAAAGCCATGGAGCAAACCTATGGCAAAACTCCTATCCCTACTCGTGGTGGTGGTAGTATACCAATTGTTGCCTTATTTAAAAAAGAATTAGGTTTAGATTCTATACTATTTGGTTTTGGTTTAGATAGCGATGCATTACATTCACCTAACGAGCATTACGGTGTGTTTAATTACTTAAAGGGCATAGAAACTATTCCGTTATTCTACAAAAACTACACAGCAAGTGCTAAGTAGTTATGAGCCTACCCGATATTATAAATTCGGTTGGGGTATCTTTAGTCTTATTGGCTTTTTTTCTACTTACGCTGAAAAAAATAAACATGCAAAATGTTTATTATAATCTTTTAAATTTTGTTGGCGCGGGTTTAGCATGTTATGGCTCCTATTTAATTAAAGCTATGCCGTTTGCTGTATTAGAAGGTGTATGGTGCTTGGTTGCTTTTTATGGTTTAGTAAAAAAGAAATAATAAGTATTTTTTATAAAAACTAAACAACGTATTCTGAAAAAATAGCGTAAATTTAATATAGCAAATCACAGTTGCTCTTTTGTGAAGTTTAACAAAATTCTATACAGTCTTTTTTTTGTAAGCCTTGTGCGATTGTTATCTGCACAGACGTATAATTTTGAAACCATAAGTCTTGAAAATGGTTTACCTCAGGCTCAAGTTACTTGTATAAAAGAAGACACACGTGGTTATTTATGGATTGGCACCCAAGGTGGTGGCGTTGCTTGTTTTGATGGTGTGAAATTTAAAGTATATGATGAGCTTGCAGGCATTGCAGGAAATATTATTACCGCTATAGATGAAGATTTAAACGGGCATATTTGGATTGGAACTACCTATGGTGGTGTTACTCGTTTTGACGGAAAGAACTTTTTTAATCTTACTAAGGAAAATGGCTTGCTTGAAAATAGTGTTACAGCTATAACTGTAGATAAAAAAAACAAAGTTTACATAGCTACTTCCGAAGGTCTTAATACGGTTGACAATAAAATAGTTTCAGCAATAAAGCCGGAGTTGTTTTCTCATACAAAAAATATTGAAAAAGTTTTAAAAGATAAACAAAGCAAACTTTGGTTTTTAGCAAACAACGAAGTGTTTTTGTACAATAATTATGAATGGATAAACATTAATAATCTATTTAAAATAAAACCTGCTGTTAATGCATTGGCTCAAGATAAATCGGGTAATTTATGGTTATCAGTTAAAGGAGAAGGCTTGTTTATTTTATCTAAAAAAAATAACGATGCATATCAAATTATACCGTATCAAAAAAATGATGAGTTAAAAAAATTAGACATTCAGCATATTATTTTTGATAACCATAATAATATTTGGCTTTGTACTAATGGTGCCGGCATAGCTAAATTGGATGGAAAAAAAATGCAATTTTTTAATAGAGCAAACGGGTTTAAAGCAGATGTTGTAACAACGGTTTGCGAAGATAGGAGCGGAAACCTTTGGTTTGGTACAAATGGAGAAGGGATTATAAAATATAATCCATCACCATTTGTGTATTACGATAATTTACCCGGTTTTGATGTCAGTAACATATTTGGTATAATGGCCGATAAAGAAAATAATTTATGGGCATCTCCAAACGGAACGGAAGTAATAAAATACAACGAAAAGAGTACGGTAAAATTTAATGCAAAAAATGGCTTACCTATAAAAGGAGCTCGTGTTATTGTGCAGGATAAAAAAGGCATTGTTTGGGTTGGTGGTAGTAATGGTTTGTTTTCTATAAATAATACTATTGTAAAAAAATATGCGCTACTGCCTGATAGTACTGCGGTACGTTCTATATTATTTGATAAAAATAATAATATGTGGATTGGAACTTCGGGGCAAGGTTTATATTGTTTTCAAGGAAATAATATAAATCATTACAGTAAACAAAACGGACTAACACACGATTATATACATGCTCTTTACCAAGATACACGAGGCATTATTTGGATAGGTACCGGTTTTGGAGTAAACTATATACAAAACGGAAAAATTAATAATTGCCGCAACGTAAAAGAGTTTTGCAATGATTATATAGGTTCTATTACTGAAGACAGGCAAGGCAATATGTACTTTGGAACGGATAGATGTGTGGTACAATATAATCGTACCAAATTTAGAGCGTACTCGCAAGCTGATGGGTTGGCTTCATCAACCATATACTCCTTAATTACAGATAATTTGGGTAACGTGTGGGTGGGTACAAACAAGGGGATAGATAAATTAAATATATCATCTAAAGGAGAAATTGTTCGTATAAAAAACTACTCGTATCAAGAAGGGTTTAAAGGCATAGAGTGTAATACACGCGCTGTTACTAAAGATAGAGCCGGTAATTTATTTTTTGCAACTATAAAAGGCATAATAGAATATGTGCCTGCTAATGATGTAAGTATAGAAACCAGACCGACCATGCACATTACGGGCATAGATGCTTTTTCTAAACCGTTTGATTTTGATAAAAATGGATACACAACAACCGGATGGTTTCATTTACCGGTAGAACCAACATTTAGTTACGATAATAATTACTTAACGTTTAAATTTATTGGCATTAACATGTATGCGGCTCCAAGAATTAAATACCAGTACATGTTGGAGGGTTTAAATACACAATGGCTTAAAACAAATGAAACGCAGGTTACTTATACAAATCTTAAACCGGGGCATTATGTATTTAAAGTAAAGGCCTATGCCGATTCTCCTTTTAATTATACGCTTACACAATATAGTTTTAATATAGCTACTCCTTTTTGGAAAACGGCTTGGTTTTATTTTTTAATTATTATTTTGGTTGGCATTGCCTTTTATTGGTTTGTTCAATACAGGATTAAATTTACCATACTGAAAAATAAAAAATTAGAACATCATGTTGATATGCGTACTGCGGAGATTTTAAAACAAAAGCAGGAAATAGAATATCTTTTTAAAGAAGTACACCATCGGGTAAAAAATAATTTACAGGTAATAAATAGCCTTTTAAACCTACAGAAATTTTATATTGATGATAAAAAGATGCTGGATATTTTTCAGGATTGCCAGAACCGAATTTATACCATGTCTGTTATCCACGAAAAATTGTATGAGAATAGTGCCTTATCATCTATCAATTTTAACGAGTATATAAAAAACCTTATTAAACAGCTTGTAGATACGTATCAGCTTGATTTCCCTATAAGATATCATATAGAAGTTGATGTTGATAAACTGGATTTAGACACTATGATTCCGGTGGGGTTACTGATAAATGAAATAATTTCAAACTCGCTTAAATATGCTTTTTCTTCTGATAGGGATGCCAATATAATCACATTTAAGATGAAGAAAAATGAGGATAAATCGTACACAATGATAATTGGAGATAATGGAGTGGGTAGTAAAATTGGCTTAAATGATGCTCATGGTACATTTGGTTTGGAGCTGATTAAAACACTGGCAGAACAATTGCATGGTGTTATAAAACAGTTACCCGTTGAAGGAACTATGTACGAAATAACTTTTTCTCCTGTAAAATAAACTGTGTTTATGCCCGATAACTTTGTTGTTTATAAATCATCTGCGGGTTCGGGTAAAACATACACCTTAGTAAAAGAATATTTAAAACTTGCCTTAGCCGACCCTCATCGCCTGCATATAGCGTACAAACAAATACTGGCAGTAACCTTTACCAATAAGGCTGCTGCCGAAATGAAAGAACGTATACTAACTGCGTTGCAACAAATTTCTTTATTTGAAAAAACACATTTAGCAGTTGACTTGCAAAAAGAATTATTTATTTCTGAGGCGGAGTTACAGGCGTGTTGTAAAGAGTTGCATCAAAATTTGCTACACCAGTACGCTGATTTTTCAGTTTGTACTATTGATAGTTTTGTATATCGTTTAATAAAACGTTTTTCTATTGACTTACAGTTGCCTGCTAATTTTACTGTAGATACAGATGAAGATGCGGCTTTGTGGTGGGCTATAGATGAGCTGCTTATTAATATGAAGCAAAATAAATTGCTTCAAAATCTGTTACTAAGTTATGCATCTGATAAAGTAGATGAGCAAAAAAACTGGAAAATAGAAAACGAAATTTTTGAGTTAGCTCGTCCTATTTTAATTGCTAAAAAAGACACGAAAGAAGCCGAATTGCTGGGTAAAGTAAGCTTAGAAGATTTGCTGGAAATTAAAAAGCAATTACAGGCAAGTGTACACAAAACCGAACATCATTTAATTACTTTGGCTGATAAAGCTTATTTAACTATTGCAAAAAAAAATATTTCGGTTTCCGATTTTAGCTATGGTGAGAGCGGGTTTTTTGGTTATTTCAAAAAAGTAAAAAACAAAGTTTTTGGCGATGATGAACTAAAGAGTGCCAGGGTTGATGCTGCTATTAAAGAAGATAAGTGGTATCCCGCTAAAAATGCCAATACCGATATAGATGATGTGAAAGAAACGTTGCGTTCAATTTATTTTGATGTAGAAAATTATAGAGAAAAAAGTATCTCTGAGTATTTTTTGCATAAACTTTTACTTAAAAACATAACGGCGCTTTGCGTGTTAAATGAAGTACAAGAATTAGTTTTAAAATATAAAGAGGAAAAAAATATTGTATTTATAAGTGAGTTTAACAAAGCAGTATCGAGTTTTATACAGGATGAACCCGTGCCTTTTATTTATGAGCGTTTGGGTGATAGATACAAACACTATTTAATAGATGAGTTTCAGGATACATCGGTTTTGCAGTGGCTTAATTTATTGCCGCTTGTACATAACTCATTGGCTGAAGGTAAATTTTGTATGATTGTGGGTGATGGCAAGCAATCTATTTACCGTTGGCGTGGTGCCGATGTTGACCAGTTTGTAAATCTGCCCAAAATTAAATCTGCGGAGCATAATAGAGTTATTAATGAGCAACAAAAAGCGCTTGAAATTAATTATAAGGAGAAACAATTAAACATCAACAGAAGAAGTTGCGCTGAAATAATTGGGTTTAATAATAATTTATTCAACTGGTTATCTGCCACTTATTTAAACGAAGAGCATCAAAAAGTATATGAAAATAGTAGTCAGCAGGCGTTTTCAAAGCAGGGTGGGAAAATAACCATATCTTTTATTGATAAGGATGCCGAGGAAAAAGATAAACTGGTTCTTCAAAAAACCTTGGAGTTTATAGAAGAATCGTTAGCCAATAAATATGCGTATAATGACATAGCGGTACTAACCCGTAATAATAGAAATGGAAGTGTGTTAGCGCAGTTTTTAATGCATAAGGGCATTCCGGTTGTATCGTCTGATTCGTTATTATTAAAAACCTGTGCTGAAGTAAATTTTTTAGTCAATTTTTTTACATGGCTTACTAATAACAACGATGGCATTTCTGCCTGTGCTATTTTAGCTTATTTAAAAGAGGAGTTACATTATTCAATAAAGCATACACAGTTTCAGCAAACTGCTTCAACACCTTATAAGCTAAATGAAATTTTACGCAGTTTTAATGCAGAATTACATATAACGTATTTAGCATCGCTGCCTTTATTTGAAATTTGTACGGAGTTAATCAGAGTTTTTAAGATAGAAAATAAGAACCCCTTGTTTGTAAACTTTTTTTTAGATGAAGTAGCTTCTTTTAATGAAAGAGAAAACGCTTCCCTATTTTTGTTTTTACAATGGTGGTACAAAAAACGAGATAATCTTTCGGTTAAAATTCCGCAAAACACCAATGCAGTAAAAATACTAACGGTACATGCTTCTAAAGGCTTGGAGTTTCCGGTTGTAATTATTCCGTTTGCCGATTGGCGTTTACAGAGTACAGAGCAAATTTTAATTGATACTAATAATGAAGTGGCTCAACTACCTGTTGCGCTTGTAAAAACAGGTAAAGAGTTAGAGAAAACCAACTTTAAAACCAATTCGGAAGAAGAAGACCAAAAACAAACCTTAGATAATTTAAATGTATTGTATGTGGCTTGTACACGAGCCGTATCTGCACTGCATATTATTAGTCGTGAAAAAAAGCAGGGTAACTGTATTACTAATTGGTTACAAAACTTTGTAAACCAAAAGTACAGCGAGCAACGAGATGCTAAATTCTTTGAAACAGGGGTGTATCCTAAAAAAGAACCGAAGAAGGAGCAGGAAATGGAAACTTTGCAACACATTTCTTACCGAGATTTACACAAAAGCATTGCCATAAAGTTAACCGATTACGATTTTGATACCGAAAGCAAACGCAAGTATGGCATTATTCTGCATGATATTTTAGCTAATATAAAAACAGAGAAGGATGTTGATGGCGCATTACAACGAGCTGTTTTACAGGGCAATATTTTAGCTAATCAAACAGAGGAATTAAAATCTATACTGCTTCAATTAATTCAGCATACAGATTTAAAAGAATATTTTTCGGATAATGTGCAGGTTAAAAACGAAACGGAGTTGTTTTTGGCTGATGGAGAAATTATCCGTCCTGATAGGATAGTAACTACCCCGCAACAACATACGGTTATAGATTTTAAAACCGGCGAAAAGTCTGATAAACATATTAAGCAGCTTCAGCTATATAAATACACCTTAAGTCAGGTTTCTATCAAAGCAGTAAAGGCTTTTTTAATTTATTTGCCAAACGAGGTTGTAGAAGTAATTTAGCAACTTGTTTTGTATCTTTGTGCAAAATTAACGCACATGAAACCTGCCAGCATACAACACTATTTAACTCACACAAAAATTGATACAGCCTTAAAACAAATTGCCGAAAAAGTAATGGCAGGCAAGCGCATTAGTTTTGATGATGGGGTGTTGTTATTTGAAAAAGCAGAACTTGGTTTTGTAGGTGCTTTGGCAAATTATGTAAAGCAACAAAAATCGGGCGATAAGGTTTTCTTTAACCGTAACTTTCATGTTGAGCCTACCAATATTTGTGTTTACACGTGCTCATTTTGTTCGTACTCTCGTTTAATAAAACAGAAAGAAGAGGGGTGGGAATTATCGGTTGACCAAATTTTAAATACAATTAAAAAATGGGATGATAAACCCGTTACCGAAGTTCATATTACAGGTGGTGTTATTCCTAAACAAGATTTTACATTTTATACTGATTTATTTAGAAAAATAAAAGAGCATCGCCCTAATCTGCATATTAAAGCGCTTACTCCGGTTGAGTATCATTACATTTTTAAAAAAGCAAAGATTAGTTATGAAGAAGGAATGAAACTGATGAAAGAGGCAGGCTTAGATTCTATGCCGGGCGGGGGAGCAGAGATTTTTCACCCGGAGATACGTGATGAAATTGCAGGTGGTAAATGTAGTGCCGATGAATGGTTGGCTATACATGAAGCATGGCATAAACTTGGTATGAAAAGTAATGCTACCATGTTATACGGACACGTTGAAAAATACTGGCACCGCATAGACCATTTAGAAAGACTAAGAATCTTGCAAGATAAAACTGGTGGATTCAATGCATTTATTCCCTTAAAGTTTAGAAATAAAGATAATCAAATGAGTCATGTACCGGAGGTTAGTGTTATAGAAGACTTACGCAATTATGCCATTAGCAGAATATACTTAGATAACTTTGACCATATAAAAGCTTATTGGGCTATGATTGGCAGAAGCACCGCACAACTGGCGCTTAACTTTGGTGCTGACGATATAGATGGTACCATTGATGATACCACCAAAATATATTCGATGGCGGGCTCGGAAGAAGCCACTCCAATACTTACTACGCAACAGTTAGTAGATTTAATTAAGCAAGTTGATTTACGCCCGGTAGAACGTGATACACTTTATAATGTGGTACACGATTATAGTAAAGAAGCTGTAGGAGTACAGTAGTTTGTTATAAAGCAATTTGACTTTTACTGCTACTTGCACCCATATTAAACCAACCAATAGCTTTTTGTGTGCCGGCAGTTTGTTGTATGTTAGTTTTCACGTTTTCGGGTGTAACAGCAAACAGCCCGCTTTGTGCATTGGTAAGCTGTGCTTGTAATTGAGTTAAATAGCCAAACGTGTCTTTATCTATAGATAAAATTTCAACCGTACAAACATCATATCTATAAATAGGATTATCGCTTGATGTTAAGCCATAAAATGCAAATTGAAGACCGATTGTATAACCATCTGTATTGGCATAGCCACCATCCTGAAAAACATCCATTTGCGCAGGTGCATTATAAAAAACACCATTGTTATATACTTTAAGCCAATAATAATCAGCTTCGCCTTTAATGTCTTCGGCTTTTAAAATTGGGAAAAACCTACGTGGTGTAGTAGTATCATTAGGATATTTGTTTACAGCGTCAAAACCTGAGCTTCTAAAAGCAATAGTATCTACCGTGGTTGTTCTATTTAACGTTGATAAGGCAACATACTTATTGCCATTCCATGATACGTTTAATTGATACTTGTGGTTGATAGTAGCCATGCTATCGTTTACTACTGGGGTATAAATGTAATTTCCGTTACCATCGGGTGTAAAGGTATAGCTTATGTTGTTGGTTAAATCGTTTAAGGTAACCGTAGCGCCCAATAAAGGAGGTGTTGGCGCATTGCTAAAATAATCGGCCGTGGTGGTTAACCTAACGGTTTGTGGTTGGGGTTTATTATTTATAAAGGCATCTACCACCACAAGGGTAGCACCTGTTGGCACACTAACCTGTATAACGTTTGTGCAAGATGTGATAAGCACTAAACTAAAAATGGCGGTAACTAAATTTAAAAGTATTTTTTTCATTTCTATTAAAATTTAAAGTTATAGGTTATAGCAGGTATAATGGTGCCAACCACGGTGTACTTAACAGCTTGTGTTTGTGTGGCGTTGGTTGGGTCGGCCTGAAAATAAACAGCGAAAGCATTTTTGCGGGCATAGGCATTATAAACACTTATTACAATACTACTTTGCCAGCGGTGGTTCTCGTTCTTTTTAAAATTATAGGTGGCCGAAAAATCTAAACGGTTATACGATGGGTTTCTAAAATTGTTGCGCAAATTGGTGGTGTTATAACCTTGCACGTAACCTTGTATTTCAAACCGTGAATCGGGGAAGGTGTTTGGTGTGCCGCTTATGTAAACAAAGTTACACGATACGTTCCAGCGTTTATTAAAATCGTAATTTAAAACTACGGCTAAGTTATTTGGTCTATCATATTTGCTGGGGTACCAAGTGTTATTACTAAGGCCATCAACCTGACGTAGCGTGCGCGAGTAGGTGTAACTAACCCAACCGTTAAACTTGCCTTTTATTTTTTTGAAATAAAACTCCGAACCATAAGCCCTACCTTTACCTTGCAGTAAATCACCCTCGTATGTTTTGTTTAAAAGCAGGTTGGCATTATCAACATAATCTAACTGGTTTTGCATTTTTTTATAATACACTTCTACCGATGCCTCAAACATGTTTTCTTTTAAGTTTCTGAAATAACCAACGGCTACTTGGTCGGCTAACTGTGGTTTAATGTTATTGGTAGCGGGTGTCCAAATATCTAAAGGGGTAGCCGCTGCCGTATTTGATACTAATTGTAAATATTGCGCTGTGCGGTTATAGCTTGCTTTAATGGAGCTGTTATCGGTTACATCTAATTTAAAAGACAGGCGTGGTTCAAAATTTCCATACTGAGCAATGGTTTTAAACATGCCAAAATGCACGGTATCTTTTAAGCGTTTGGAGTTGTTGGGTACGGTATCATAATAATCAAAGCGGTTGCCACTTCCCATATAATTAAATAAAGAGTAACGTAAACCTGCCTGAACGCTGATGCGTGAGTTTACTTTATACTCGTCATCTATATACAACGCGTTTTCCCAAGCATATTTATTAGCCAAACTAATGTTGTTTGATACGCCGTTAGCTGTTACTATAGCCTTGCCTGGCTCAAACTGTAAAAACAAACTTTGTCCGCCAAAATGCATGGTGTTTTTGTTGTTCAAATAATATGTAAAATCAGGTTTAACGCTATAATTTATAATGTTCGACGTCCAGGTGAAACTTTGGTTGCTACCTGCATTGGTAAAACCTAAGCCATAATTATAGTTGCTGTAAAACGCCGTAGTGTTTAAAAACAGTTTATCGTTAAATAAGTGGTTCCAACGTAAGCTGCTGGTTGCGTTACCATATTTAAAACTAAAGCCCGCGCCAAACACATCTTGACCCATGTAACCGCTTAAAAACAAATTATTTTTTTCGTTTACACGGTAATTTATTTTAGCTGTTAGGTCGTAAAAGTAAAAAGTAAGGTTACCTAAATCGGGTTGGGTTTTCTTTAAAATGGGTTTCGCTAAAATATCAATATAGCTTCGGCGTGCGGCTATAATAAACGACATTTTATTTTTAATGAGTGGCCCTTCGATAGATAGGCGACTAAAAATGGTACCTATACCACCATTTATTTGTAATTTTTTGCTGTTACCCTCTTTCATGCGGATATCTAAAATAGAGGATAAACGTCCGCCGTACTGTGCCGGTATACCGCCTTTAATAAGCTTTACATCCTTTACCGCATCTGGGTTGAAAATAGAAAAGAAACCAAATAAGTGCGATGCATTATACACAGGTGCCTCATCTAACAGAATAAGGTTTTGGTCAATGTTGCCTCCACGCACGTTAATGCCCGATGCCCCTTCGCCCATAGTAGTAACACCTGGTAATAATTGCACAGCACGTATAATATCAACCTCACCCAATAATGCCGGTATGCGACCAATTTGTTTAATGTCGAGCTTAGCCATACTCATTTCGGTAGATTTTACGTTTTGGTCTTCACGTTCTGCCGAAACTACTACTTCATTTAAATCATTTGCGGCATCGCTCAATTCAAAGTTTTTGGTGATGTTTTTAGTGGTTAAATCGGCTTTTATACTTTGTGTAGCATAACCCGTGTAGGATATAATAACGGTAGGTGTATCAGATTTCAGCACTAAGGAGTAAAAGCCATAGGCATTGGTGCTAACACCATTGGTAGTGCCTTTTTCGTAAACGCTAACACCAATTAAAACTTCACCGTTTTTGGCATCTTTAACGTAGCCGCTAATAGAGTGTGTTTGCGCTTTTATACCAACCAATAAGAAACTAAAAATAAAAAGTAAAATTACTTTTTTCATAAACATGCTTTGATTTTTGCGGGGCAAAACTACGGAAACTTTTTTTAGTTTTTGAGTTTCCATACAAATATTTAATAAAAAAGTAACAATAGGGGGTGGGGTAGTGGTATCAAGTTTTAATGTTATTTTCGTGCTCTTAAATTTTAACACTATGCAGTTTGCCGAAACAGAACTTATTATAACCGATAAACATAACGTTTACCACTTAGACATTAACGAAGAACACATTGCCGATGATGTGCTTTTGGTGGGCGACCAGGGCAGGGTAGAGCAGATATCTAAAATGTTCACTAAGGTTGAGTGCAAAATACAGCACCGTGAGTTTGTAACCCATACAGGTTGGTTTAATGGCAAGCGCATAAGCGTTGTATCTACAGGCATTGGTACCGATAATATTGATATTGTAATAAACGAGCTTGATGCGGCGGTTAACATCGATTTAAAAACACGCACCCTTAAACCTAAAATGCGTAGTTTAAATTTGGTGCGTTTAGGCACATCGGGTGCATTGCAGGCTGATATACCGGTAAACTCGTTGGTAGTTTCTCAGTACGGTTTGGGTTTAGATGGCTTGCTTAATTACTATGCCGACTATAAATCGATTAATGAAGATTTTATAAGCGATACGTTTATGAAACACACCGATTGGACTCCTAACTTGCCTTACCCATACTGCGTAAAAGCAGACGATACACTATTTAAAAAATTTGCTGTAGGTAACCCAACCGGTATTACGGCTACTGCACCTGGTTTTTATGGTCCGCAAGGCAGGCAAGTACGCCTTAAAGCGGCTAAGCCCGATTTAAACGAATTGCTTACCGCCTTTAATGCCAACGGACTACGCATTACTAATTTCGAAATGGAAACATCTGCCCTGTATGGTTTGGGTAAATTATTAAACCACAAATGCCTTACGGTGTGTGTAATTATAGCTAATAGAATATCGAAACAGTTTACCAGCGACTATAAAAAGAGTGTAGAGCACCTAATTACCAATAGTTTAGAGAGATTAACAACCTAATTGTTAATATGTATTTTTTTAGCATAAATTAACCACCCTTTCCCTACGTAATTTTGTGTTGTGGGGAAACAGCGTATCAATAAAAAAGAGCTTAATGCACTAATACATTTGTTGGACGATCCGGATGAAATTATTTATTCGGAGATAAAAAACAAGTTTGTATCGCTGGGGCCACCTGCCATTCCTCATTTAGAATCTGCCTGGGAAAACACGTATGACATTATCATGCAGAAACGCATTGAGCAGATTATACATCACATACAATTCAGCAAACTAAAATCGGAACTTGAAAATTGGGGCACTAACGAAAGCGAAGATTTACTGAAAGGTTTATTTTTAATAGCCCACTACCAGTATCCTGATTTAAACGAAGAGAAACTACGCAAACAGCTAAAGCAAATTACGCAAGATGTTTGGCTCGATTTAAACGAAGACCTTACCGCGCTGGAGAAAATAAATGTATTAAACCATATTTTGTTTGAAGTACATAATTTCTCTGGTAGCAGCATAAACAATTACTATTCGCCACAAAACTCGTTTTTTAATTGCTTGTTAGAAACCAAGCGTGGCAATCCTGTAATGCTTAGCTGCCTGTACATTATTATAGCGCAAGAACTTAAGATACCCATATACGGCGTTAACCTGCCCGAGCATTTTATTTGTGCTTATTTAGATGAGCACCAAAACCTCATAAACTTATCGGGCACAGATGCCATTAAGGAGCATATTTTATTTTACATAAACCCGTACCGTAAAGGCATTGTTTTTCAGCATAGCGATATAGATGCCTTTTTAAAACAACTTAAGTTAGAATCTTTGCCCGCTTTTTATACACCTTGCAATCACAAAGACATTATAGTGCGTGTACTGCGTAACCTAATATTCTCCTACGAAAAACTGGGTCACGCCGATAAAATTGAAGAGCTTAACTCTTTAATTGAGATTTTGAGGTAACGTTGTTGTCATTTCGACCGCAGGGAGAAATCTGTATTTGCGCACAATAACACCAACAACGGTACAAATTGGAGTAATTTGGCTACAATTAATTTGCAAATGTAATTTGTCCACAAGGGATTATTAAGGGACTGCTCTTTAAATTGCTCTCAAGTTTAAGGCTAAGTGATAGTGTTGATTCATTCTCTTTTGATATTAGAGTTATATCGGGGACGCTCGATTGCCCCATTTTAGTTAGCGTGCCGAAGGTTATTGCGTAATTTTCTTTTGGAGTTATTATTTTATCTAAAAAAACGGGTAAACCGACATCTAAAAAACTTTTCACCGCTTTTGATGCAAGGTTATCAAAACCCAGTTTATTTAAAACTAATTCTCGTGGCAAAATAAATACTTTTGATTTTAAGCTGTCTTTTGAGTTGAGATAATAATATTGGTTTGCGAGAGAAATTTTGACATGTATTGGAGCTACACTATTATTAGTAATATTAGTTGTAAAGTGCCTGCAAAAATATTTATCATTTAAAATGTCTGAATACACAAAACCCTGCCCTTGGCCATTTTCAATAGTAACATCAAAATGCTTATCAGTTTGTTGTTTTGCTGTATTATTGTTGGTACATGAATAACCTCCCAGCAAAAATAATAACGATATTAAATTTCTATATACCATTAGTTGTAGCTAATGGTATAAATATACTACTTTTTGTATGCTACTAAATAATCAGAAATTTTTTTATTTTTATGCAAACAACAACAGTAATGGAAAAGCACCCTCTTTTAAAAGAGTTACAATCTAAGCACGATTTTTCGGAAGCCGATTTTGAGAAATTGTTGCCGCTATATGAAGAACGCAGTTATAAAAAAAACGAAATGGTTTTTAAAGCAGGCGATGTGGTTAAATATGTGTTTTTTATTCTGCAAGGTTGTTTTAGGCAGTTTTATATTAATGCAAACGGCACCGAGCGCACTATTTATATAATGGAAGAAGGGCGTTGGACGGGAGAATCCTTAAGTTTTTTGAACGAACTACCTACCAATATGAACTTGCAGGCACTCGAAGATTGCACCGTGTTGGCTATGACCAAATCTAATATGGAATTTGCTCTTCGTAATATTCCCGAATATGCCATGTACCACATGAAAAACCACCATCGGATGATTGCCTGGTTAAAAGAACAACTGGGTGCTGCCGTTACCGAAAAACCCGATGAGCTTTACAGGCGTTTAGTAAAAGAAAAACCGCACCTGCTGCAACGCTTACCGCAATACGAAATTGCTAAGTACCTGGGTGTAACACCCGAAACGTTAAGCAGAATTAGAAAAAGAAATACGAAGCTGTAAATCATTTCTTGATTTCAATCAAGATTTTTTAAAACAACATGCCGTTACTTTGCCTCATATAAACCAATAAAAAACAAAACGTATGAAAAAAGTAATTATTACAGCAGCAGTTTTAGCAGTAACCACGTTAAGTGTAGCATTTAAAACAGCCGAAACAGGTAAAAACGTAACCATTATTAACACGGTAGAAGTTAAAGATTATGCCGAGTTTAAAAAAGGGTTTGATGCCGGCGCACCTATTCGCGAAAAAGGTGGCATTAAAGTAATAAACCTGTACCAAGCGGTTGATAATAAAAACATGGTTACCATTGTTGAAGAAGCTGCGAGTGCTGAAGCCGCTAAACAATTTTTTAGTAATCCGGAGATGAAAGCCGCTATGGAAAAAACAGGCGTAATATCTAAACCCGATATGAAAATTTTAACCAAAGTTCAATAATAATAATAGCTGTTATGAAAAATCAGGAAATAATAAAGTTTGGCGGTATAGAAGTGCATTACAACCTTGATGCCAGCGATACGCATAATGCCTTAACCTTGTTTAAGTGCGTTATACACCCAGGTTCAAAAATTGCCGCGCCGCATTACCACGAAAGTTTTGATGAAACTGTTTATAGTTTAAAAGGCACCGCCACTTACACGGTGGATGGGAAAACGATTGAACTAAACCCCGGCGAATCTCTTTTTATACCACGTGGTGTTATACATGCTTTTGCAAATAAAAGTAACGAGGTTATAGAGTTTCTTTGTTATTGCAGTCCTGGTTTACTGGTACCCGATTATTTTCATGATATAGCCGAAATTATAAATGCAGGCGGACCGCCCGATATGGCAAAATTAAAACAAGTAATGTTAGGTTATGGTTTAGTACCGGTGGTTGGATAACCACTGGTACTTTAACCGGTTTTGCAAACCACCAATGTAAATTACTTTTTACCTTCAGGAACTGGAGGAGACCAAGCCATAAAGGCTTTAACCATATCGCTTAAGGTTTTTGTGCCACCGCAGCTAACAGCATACACATTATCAAGCATGCTTCTTATTTTATATACTTTACGGTAATGCCCATCTTCATAAATTTTCTCGGTTTCTTCATCAGCTATGTTTTTAGCCATTACTTCGTAGGCTTTGGCGCAAGTAGGGAAATAAGGTGTAACATATTTTTCAATATCGGCTTCTTGCTTTTTCTTATAAGGAGATAAAGATTTATGCGGTTGCACCAGTTTAAAATCCCAATTGTATACCAATATGCTATAATCACCATTTTGATAGAAGCTGGTTAAAATATATTTATCGTTAAAGCAAACAACTTCTTCCAGGCGCATCATTTTACCACCCATTAACTGTAGCGTAAAAAAAATGCGGTTGTTAATAGTTAAAAACTTTATGTTTTTGTGCTTATAGTCTAACATTTTTCCGTTATTGTCTCTAAAGCTAATCCACTCGGTGCTTAATGAGGCATCACCTAGAATGGTAACTTTTTCTCCCTCTTTAGTAATTAAATAATTGCCACCATCTTGCGCTTTTACATTTAAAAACGACACTATTAATAGTGCTAATACTATTAGTTGTTTTTTCATATGGTTTTTATTTAGTCGTTTATTTACCTGCCGGAGTAGAAGCTACAACGCTTTTAATTAATGTATTTATATCTTTTGTGCCACCGCATTTAACAGCATACACGTTAAGTAAAATGCCTTCGTGCGAGGTTGCGTATTTAGAATCGCCCATGGCAGCCAGGTTTTTATTCATAATATCTAATGCTTTGTTACACTTTACGGATTAAATGGTTGGTGTTATCGGCAATGTACATATTGCCTTGTGCATCAAAAGCTACTCCTGATGCGCCGTTTAATTCTGCTGCTGTTGCCTGCCCACCATCGCCTGTTGAGCCTGCTGTGCCATTACCGGCTACTGTATTTATAATTTGGGCATTTAAACTTAGGCTAAATGCCGCTGTTAAAATAAATAGTGTTTTTTTCATAATTTTGGATATTTTGTTAAATGTAGTAGTTTTTTTAACATTTAACTTTAACAAACCATTAAATAAGTGCGTTTTTTGAGTGAACCGTATAGTTTTTTGAGTGAACGGTAAACCTTGCTAACCTAAAAAGACTCTCCCGACCCTAAGCTAAGGGTTTTGGTGTTTTTGCTAAAGCCTAAATCTCCGCCTACGTTTATGCGTTCGTGCTTAATAAACATAACCCGCAGGCCAATGCCGTAGGTGTACTTTATATCTTGCCAGTTAAAAGCCTGTAGGGTGTGTTGCACTTCGGCAACGGCAGCAAATAAAACAATGCCAAATATTTTGTAAACCGGTATGCGTAATTCAACCTGTTGTGCCATCATAAAATTATCACGGTAAATGCCAGGGTAGTAGCCCCGCATCATAACATCGCCACCCATTAAAGCCAGTTGCCTAAAGGGCACATTGCCCCAGTTGTAATTAATAAGGGTTTGAAAACAAACCACATCGTTTTTATAGAATTTAATAAACTTACGGAAATCAATAATCATATTGGTAAACGGATACTGGCTGCCAAATGCTTTCTGAAAAAACATGGCCGATACATCTAAATAAGTACCGGTACGTGTATAAATAACGTGGTCACGACTATCATACAAAAACAGCACACCCGCCCCTGTATTCTGACTACCGCCTTTGCCATAGGCCGATGATTGGTCTAACAAGCCGCCTTTATCGTACGTAAGGTCGAAGGTTTTATTAAACTGGGCCTGTAAACCTGCGTACATGTGGGGTGTTATTACTCGGGTAAAACGTTGCAGGGTGTTGAAGTAATTAAAATTAATAAGGTCTTTATTATTTACATCTATATTATTGCCAATGCCGTAAAAAAACTCATTGAATTTAGACACGTAGGTGTTGCCTCGCCAAAAATATTTCTCTTTATCAAAAAGTACCGTGTTATTAAATGTAAGGTAAAACTGGTTTTTTTCGGTTACTGTACCATAGGTTTCTATGTTAGATGTTCGCGTATCGGTATCACCTTTTAATTTAAACAGCTGCAAATAATATATGCCTGTATAAAACCCTGTTTGTGGCGACCGTCCCAACTCGGGTGCCAGTAAAAACTTACGCTTTTTGGTGGCTTCTTCAATTACTTTTTTAACAAACGATTTTTTTACGTGCGTGGTATCAAGGTGTATCCGTATAGTATCGTTTGGCGGGTTATCTTGCGCCTGTAGCTTAAAACCAGCCACCAAAAGCAACACCAGCCATGTTTGCATGGAGATAAGCGTAATTTTCCTTCGGATAATCTGATTCAAAAACAAATAAATAAGGGCTCTTTTGGGCAAAAATAAGAAATACGAAGAGTAAACCTTGTTTTTTAATTTTTTGTACCTTCGCCACCTTAAAAAATTGTAAAATATGGCAACCATTACACAATCTAAACTAACTGAACTATTAGGTGCACAGGCAGATAGTCTGTTAAACCACACCTGCAAAACTATTACTAAGGAGCACATCCACCTTCCGGGTGCCGATTTTGTTGACCGTGCCTTTGCACCCAGCAACCGAAATCCGCAAGTAATGCGCAGTTTGCAACAGTTATATGGTACAGGGCGTTTAGCTAATACGGGTTATATGAGCATCCTTCCGGTTGACCAAGGGATTGAACATAGCGCGGGTGCCTCATTTGCACCAAACCCAATTTATTTCGATTCAGAAAACATTGTGAAACTTGCCATAGAAGGCGGTTGTAATGCGGTAGCATCTACATACGGGGTGTTAGGCAGCGTGGCTCGCAAATACGCGCATAAAATTCCTTTCATAGTTAAAATTAACCACAACGAGTTTTTAAGCTACCCTAACAAATTCGACCAAATTATGTTTGGCACCGTAGAAGATGCCTGGAACATGGGGGCCGTTGCCGTAGGTGCAACTATTTACTTCGGCTCGCCAGAATCTGGTCGTCAAATAATTGAAGTAGCTCATGCTTTTGAACGTGCGCACGAACTTGGCATGGCAACCATCCTTTGGTGCTACACCCGTAACAATGCCTTTAAAAAAGATGGCGTTGATTATCACACCGCGGTAGATTTATCATCGCAAGCAAACCACTTAGGCGTTACTATTCAAGCCGATATCATCAAACAAAAAATGTCGGATAAAAACGGTGGTTACACAGCACTTAACTACGGCAAAACACATCCTAAAGTATATAGCGAATTAACTACCGACCATCCAATAGATTTATGTCGTTACCAAGTGGCTAATTGCTACATGGGTCGTATTGGTTTAATTAATAGCGGTGGCGAAAGTAAAGGTGCAACCGATTTAGCTGAAGCAGTTACAACAGCGGTGGTTAACAAACGTGGTGGTGGACAAGGATTAATATCGGGTCGTAAAGCGTTTCAAAAACCAATGAAAGAAGGTGCGGCTTTGTTAAATGCCATACAAGATGTTTATTTAGATAAATCAATTACAGTAGCATAATAGAAATGCTGAATGTTGGATTAATTTAAAGTTCAACATTTAAAATTTAAAATATTTAAAAATGGGTTGGTTTAAGCGACTAAAAGAGGGAATAACAACAAGCACGAAAGAGAAGAAGGAAACTCCCGAAGGACTTTGGTATAAATGCACTAAGTGTAAAAAAATTGCTACCATGCAGGAGCACGCCGCAAATAGTTACGTGTGTGTAAACTGCGGGCATCATGAGCGTATAAGTTCCGAACAATATTTCGATATTATTTTTGATGATGGTGCTTTTACCGAATTACAAGAAGGCCTAATTGGTGGCGACCCACTTAACTTTGTAGATACCAAACCGTATAAAGACCGTATTACAGAAAGCCGTAAAAAAACAGGCCTAAATGATGCTATGCGTGCAGCCTTTGGTAAAGTACACGAGCAAGATTTAGTGGTTTGTTGTATGGATTTTAATTTCATAGGTGGTTCAATGGGTTCGGTAGTGGGCGAAAAAATTTCTCGTTCTATCGATTTCTGTTTGAAAACAAAAACACCTTTGCTTATCATTTCTAAATCGGGTGGAGCACGTATGATGGAAGCCGCATTTTCACTAATGCAAATGGCTAAAACATCCGCTAAGCTTAGCTTAATGGCAAAAGAAAAATTGGCTTACATTTCTTTATTAACCGATCCAACAACAGGTGGTGTTACGGCATCATTTGCTATGCTGGGCGATGTAAACATTGCCGAACCTCAATCGCTAATTGGTTTTGCAGGACCACGTATCGTTAAAGAAACCATTGGTAAAGATTTGCCAAAAGGCTTTCAAACAGCTGAGTTTGTATTAGAGCATGGCTTTTTAGATAAGATTGTAGTTCGCACTGAATTGAAAACTTTCTTAGCTAATTTTTTAACGGCTTTAAAAAACTAAGGCACGTAGGTGGAAAAAATTTCCATCATAACGGTTACCTACAATAGCGCCCAAACGCTTGAGCAAACTATACAAACAGTTTTAGCGCAAACGTATCCTAATGTTGAGTACATTATTGTTGATGGCAAATCTATCGACAACACCCTTGCCGTTATTGAAAAATACCGAGACAGAATTGCAACCGTTGTATCCGAAAAAGATGATGGGCTATACCACGCCCTTAACAAAGGAATAGCACTTGCCACCGGAGACATTATTGGCATTTTACACGCCGATGATTTTTATATAGATAACTCGGTACTTACCAAAGTAGCTGAAACTTTTACCTCAAAAAAAGCCGATGCCGTTTATGCTGATTTGTATTATGTAGATAAAGACAATACAGATAAGATTGTCCGTACTTGGCGGTCGGGTGAGTATAAAACAGCTAACTTTTTATGGGGCTGGATGCCACCACACCCAACCTTTTTTGTTAAGAGAGATGTGTATATAAAACACGGTGCGTTTAATCTTACACTTCGCACATCTGCTGATTATGAAATTATGTTGCGCTTATTATACCGCCATAAAATTAAAGCAGCTTACCTACAAAAGTTTATTATAAAAATGCGTGTGGGCGGACAAAGCAACGCATCGGTTAAAAACCGTGTAAAAGCAAATAATGAAGATAGATTAGCTTGGAAGTTGAACGACCTTACTCCTTATTTCTTCACCCTTACTTTAAAGCCACTACGTAAAATAACGCAGTTTATTAAGTAATATTTTACGTCTTGTCATTTCGCTTGTGCGTTGTCATTTCGACCGTAGGGAGAAATCTTTATTTGGGATTGAATCGATTACAAATAAAGATTTCTCAGTCGTGCCTCCTTCGAAATGACAAACCGTGTACGAAAATATTATAAAAAACTTTTTGTGGTTTTTATTCTAAGTAGCACCTACAAATTATAAGCTGCTTTTACCGCAGCATAATTGTTATGGTTAACACCCGGTATAACCATAGCCGGAGGAATAATAACAATTTCTGCATTAATATTAGAAGTAGGCAGTACACAAGTGCTTGTGCCATTAAAATATTCAAAATGAATGTATGGAGTAGGCTGATATAAATCGTTAGCAAAGCTTATCGTATAATTTGCTTTAGAGTTTGTATACGGGGTAGCCTCTAAACCATTGGCAGATTGCACATAAACAAGCACAGCGGCATGTTCGCCGGTAGTAACTTCTGGCAGGGCAGTAAAATTATAGTACCATTGGTTGGCAGTAGTATCCCACATTAATTGACTTGGTGTTATAGCAACATATTGGTTTATTATATTAACCGCACCCGAAGTACCATTGGTTCCATTGGCTCCAGTTAAACCAGTAGGACCCGTAGGGCCTTGTTTGTTGCATCCTGTAAAAATAATCAGCGAACTAATTACACCAATATATAAAAATCTCAAAGTCGGTTTCATTTATTTGTTTTTTTAATTTTTTCAAAGATAGATATTTTTAGATGCTGAAATGACAACCTATTTTGTAAAATATTGCTGAAAACTTTTTTGGGTTTTAGCCTGTATCAGTCGTAATTTTAAACAAATTATACAGAAGCGTGAGCCAGCATTATTTAGACGAGTTAAACCCCATACAGCGCGAAGCTGCCGAACATACAGAAGGACCTTTAATGATTATTGCCGGAGCAGGCTCGGGTAAAACACGCGTACTAACCTATCGCATTGCGCATATTATAGAAAAAGGAAATAGTGCGTTTAATATACTGGCACTAACCTTTACCAACAAAGCTGCGCGTGAGATGAAAGAGCGTATTGGGAAACTGATTGGTAACTCTGATGCCAAGGCTTTATGGATGGGGACATTCCATAGTGTGTTTGCAAAAATACTTCGCTTCGAGGCAGAGAAACTTGGCTACCCAAAAAACTTTACCATTTACGATACCGATGATAGTAAAAGTTTAATTAAAGAAATTTTAAAAACCTATAACCTCGATGATAAAGTTTACAAACCATCGTTGGTGCTAAACCGCATATCATCGGCAAAAAATAGTTTAATTACACCTAAACAATATTTAGCTAACCCTACAGCTATGGCAGATGATAGGGCTTCGCAAAAGCCCCAGTTGGGCGAAATATACGAACAGTATCAAAAACGCTTGTTCCGTGCCGGTGCTATGGATTTTGACGATTTGCTTTTTAACACCAATGTATTGTTACGTGATTTCCCTGATGTATTAGTAAAATACCAAAACAAATTTAAATACATTTTGGTAGATGAGTATCAGGATACCAACTTTTCACAATATGTAATTGTAAAGCAACTGGCTGCCCGCTACGAAAACCTTTGTGTGGTGGGCGATGATGCACAAAGTATCTATTCGTTCCGTGGGGCAAACATTCAAAATATTTTAAATTTTGAAAAAGATTACCCGGATGTAAAAAAACTGTTCTTAGAGCAGAATTACCGTTCTACTCAAAACATTGTAAACGCGGCAAACTCCATCATTAAAAAAAATACCGAGCAGTTTGATAAAAACGTTTGGACAGGAAATCCTGAAGGAGAAAAAATACAAGTACTTTGTTCTGCTACTGATATGGAAGAAGGTTATAAAGTAGCCAACTCTATTTTCAATACAAAAATGAACAAGCAATTGCCTAATACGGCTTTTGCTATATTATACCGTACCAATGCGCAATCGCGTGCGTTTGAGGAGGGTTTTCGTAAACGGAATTTGCCCTATAGAATTTATGGAGGTGTATCGTTCTACCAACGTAAAGAGATTAAGGATGTGCTGTCGTATTTTCGCTTAGCTATCAATCCAAATGATAATGAGGCCATGCGGAGGGTTATTAATTATCCCGCACGTGGCATTGGGCAAACTACGATTGATAAAATATCGGTTTTAGCAGCCGATAACGATGCCAGCATTTTTACCGTGATAGATAACCTGCAAGATTTTAACCCCGATATAAATGCAGGCACAGCAACTAAGCTGAAATATTTTGCAGCCATGATAAAAAGTTTCGGGCATATTGCCTTGCAGCAAGATGCGTACGAAACCGCTAATCAAATTATAAACAGCACAGGCATTTTACGCGATTTAAATAAGGATAAAACCCCCGAAGAAATTAGTAGAGTAGAAAACGTAGAGGAGCTTTTAAGTGCTGTTAAAGGTTTTATTGAAACAGCACGTACACCGCAAGAAGAAGAATTAAAACAAGACATTGTTGAGCATGAAGCTCTTGATGCCGAAGATTTATTTGCACAAAAACCCGATGCTACTTTAAAAACCATTGATGAGTTTATGCAGGATATTGCATTACTTACCGATGCCGATAAAAATAAAGACGACGATAATGCCGATAAAATAACGTTAATGACTATCCATGCGTCTAAAGGCTTGGAGTTTCCGTATGTGTATATAGTTGGTTTGGAGGAAAATTTGTTTCCATCGCAAATGACTTTGATGGATAAATCGGATTTAGAAGAAGAGCGCCGTTTGTTTTACGTAGCCATTACCCGTGCAGAAAAACAAGCTACCTTAAGTTATGCCGAAAGACGTTTTAGATATGGTAACCATGTTATGTGCGAGCCAAGTCGTTTTATTGATGAAATAGATGATAAGTACATTGAATATATAGATGCACCCGAAAAAAAAGAACCCAAAGTATTTGATTATAATGGGGGAGGAGAAAGGTCGTTTCAAAAAAATACTACGAGAACCAGCAATGTTGATTTGATAAAACCAAAGCAAGCATCGCCACTATTAAAACGCAATTTAGTCTCAACCAATAATGTAAACACCCAAGCAGCTCCCATTGATGCTGCCGAAATAAGAAGCATTAAAGAAGGCACCCAAGTTCAGCACGAAAAATTTGGTAAAGGCAATGTATTGGCTGTTGAAGGGGAGTCTCCTAACATAAAGGCAACCATTCAATTTGATTTAGGCGGACAAAAACAATTGTTGCTTAAATATGCCAAACTAAAAGTTATTACATAGCTAACATTATCTTAATAAACATTCTTGCCTATATGGCGGTTTTTTAGTAAGTTTGGTTTAGCATGATAACATTTTTACGTATTAAATTTCTTGCTTTTAACAAGATGCATGGCAGTATGCTGTTAAAAAAGTTCAGTTTTTGCAGTATATTACTAATTGGTTTTTTATTTTCTTTTACTACCCAAGCACAAGTACATGCTGATTTTTCAGGGACACCGCTTAGTGGTTGCGCGCCTCTTAGTGTAACGTTTAGCGACCAATCTACCGGAGGTCCCACTTCATGGAATTGGAATTTTGGCAACGGAAACACATCTACTATTCAAAACCCCGGTGCTACGTATTCTAACCCTGGTACATATACGGTTACGCTTACAGTTTCTAATGGGAGTTCAAACGATACAAAAACTAAAACAAATTATATTACCGTATACGCCAAGCCGGGTACAAACTTTAACTTAAGTACTGATACCGCTTGCATAGGGCAAACCATAAACTTTACCGATGCAACTACCATAGCAAGCGGTGGGGCACCCATAAGCACTTGGTCGTGGGATTTTGGTGACGGAACATCACCTGTAACTACAGCAAATGCATCTCATAGTTACAATGCCGCAGGTAATTACCCGGTTAGTTTAATTGTAACTGATGGACATGGTTGTTCAAAATCACAAACAATCCACGTGGTAGTTTCACCTATGCCTGTGCCATCGTTTACGGCAAGTCCTAATTTTAAATGTACAGCACCCCTTGCAGTATCTTTTACCAACACATCTACTTCCGAGGGCAGCACTACTTATTTATGGCATTTTGGTGATGGTAGCACTTCTACACAAGCAAACCCTACGCATACATACACAACTGCGGGCAATTACAATATTACTTTAGTTTTAAACCAGCATGGTTGTATCGATTCTATCGTAAAACCTAATTCTATTTCCGTTCAAAATATTGCAGCCGGTTTTGCGGCTACACCAAGTGTTGTTTGCTCGGGGCAGGCAATTACGTTTACAAACACATCTGCACCCGTAGCTACAATTGCCAATTGGGTTTTTGGTGATGGAGGTACATCAACTACTATTAGTCCGGCACACACATACACAACTGCTGGAACCTATACCGTAACCCTTGCTGCTACTGATGCAAGCGGATGTTCAGGTAACGCTACTACAATAGTAACTGTAAATCAAACTCCGGTGGCTGCCTTTACAGCAGATACGATGGTGTCATGTTCGGTGCCTTTTGCAGTTACTTTTTCAAACAGTTCTACAGGTGCATCTTCGTATCATTGGAATTTTGGTGATGGAACAGCTTCTGTACAACAAAACCCTACACATAGTTATACTACACCCGGCATTTACACCGTAACTCTTAGTGCAAAAAATAATAATGGCACCTGTGCCGATTCGTTGGTGAAAAACAGTTTTATTATTATTTCTCGCCCTGTTGTAAACTTTATTACCGTGCCCGATAGTGGTTGCGTTCCGCTTTCGGTAAGCTATACCAGCACCAGCACCAGCAGCATAGACCCAATAGCAACTTACTCGTGGAATTATGGCGATGGAAATTCAAACACAACAAATGTTGTAACTACAAACAACACGTATACTGCAGCCGGCATATATTCTCCAAGTCTTATTGTGAAAACCGTACGAGGTTGTTTAGATACTTTTGTATGTGCAGGCTGTATAAAATTAGGTACACCGCCTGTGGCAAGTTTTACCTTTACACCCGATTCGGTTTGTTATGGTATGCCGGTAACTTTTATAAATACATCAACAGGGGCAACCGGTTGGAAGTGGTTTTTTGGCGATGGAGGAAACAGCACAATACAAAACCCGCTACATATTTATGCAGATACGGGCAAGTTTAAAATAAAAGTAGTTGCCTATAACAAAGGCTGTACCGATACTTCGGCAATCGATTCGGTTGTTGTATTAGCACCTAAAGCACAATTTAATTATACGCTTAGCTGCACAAATTATTATCAGGTTCAGTTTGTCAGCACGGCAGAAGGAGCCGATTCTGTAGTATGGGAGTTTGGAGATGGTACAAAGGATACATTAAATCATGTAAGTCCGGTTCACACCTACACAAATAGAGGAGCCGTAACCGTAACACTTACCGCCTATAATTATAAATCGCGTTGCTCCGATTCTGCTACGGGGTCGTTTACTATTGCTCAACCAATAGCCTCTTTTACAGTAAACGCAAATAAAGGCTGTTATCCTTTTACGGCTGCATTTACAAGTACTTCGCAAGATGCCAGTACGTATTTTTGGAATTTCGGAAACTTATCTACACTTGGCGATACAGCTAAAGTAGCTGATACATCTTACACGTATATTCATCCCGGACGAGATATTGTAAGTCTACTCATTACCGATGTTAATGGCTGCAAAAACATTTTTAAGGATACTTTGAAAACACTTGGGCCTTTACCAAACTTTAAAGCAGATACACTTACAGGTTGTCGTCCGTTTAAAGTTGTGTTTACTGATATTAGTACCAGCGATTCTGCACTTGTAAACTGGACATGGAATTTTGGCGATGGTACACCCATTGCAGCAACCCTCAGTAGTTCTTTTTCACATATTTATACAACACCAGGGTCATATAATGTTACTATGGCTGTAACCGATAAAAATGGATGTAAAGATTCAGTTACTAAATTAAATTATATAAAACCGACCTATCCGTATCCGGCATTTTCGGTAAATCATTTTTCTTGTAAAGGAAATATGCTAACCTTTAATGCAGGTGCAACCAATGCCGTTGGACCAACCTACAGTTGGAATTTTGGCGATGGAACTACAGCTACTTCACATAACGCTATAGTAACACATACATATACAAGCGATAGTTTATATCATATTACGCTAACCGTAAAAGATACCAATGGTTGCGATAGCACGATAAAAGATACCGTTCGTATTTTAAAGCCCACGGCTCATTTTACCTGGTCTGCTCCAAACCCTCAGTGTGGCAGTATGGTTGTTTATTTTCAGGATGCATCAACCGGTTTTGTTAATGGATGGAATTGGAATTTTGGTAATGGAGCAAGTTCAAACGCGCAAAACCCCAGCAACACATACACGCAACCGGGATCTTATAACATATCTTTAATTGTAACAAACCCTGGTGGTTGTACAGATACATTTAGGTTAGATAGCATTATTGTGGTACCTGGTCCTATTGGTACTTTTACCTTTTCGCCTGCATCGGGTTGCAACCCACTTAAAGTTACTTTTATGGCTCATAGCTCAAATTCACTGTATTACCAATGGGATTTTGGTGATGGAACCCTTGTGCAAGGTGGAGATAGTATTACACATACGTATACGCAATCGGGCTTGTTTACACCCATACTTACACTTGGTAATATAGTATCTACAGGTACTTGCTCGTTACCGGCTACTAATTTAACGGGTACAGTTACTACTATTAATTCGGTTAACGTGTCTTTAGCTCCTCCCATAGTAACACTTCCGCAAGATAGTAGTGAGCATATAACTACTACGGTACATGGAGGCACAGCACCATACAACTATAGTTGGTCGCCTAACAGCAATATAAACTGTGCTACATGTGCAAGTATACTTGTTACCGGTTCTGGACAAGATACATTGGTGTACTCGCTTACAACGCACGACCATAACGGATGCGTGGCTGTTACCAATTTGTTGGTTATATCTAAACCTTGTATAGATAATACACTTATACCAAATATTTTTACACCAAACGGAGATGGTAAAAATGATGTGTTTTTTATACCGGGTGTTTGCCCTGATGATAATTATTCGTTGCAAATATTCGACAGATGGGGTAACACGTTATTTTCTACCCAACAACGCAATAATGTTTGGGATGGTAAACTGGCAAATGGCGACAACGCGACGGATGGTGTTTATTTCTTTATTGTAAATTTATCTAAAACAAGTTACAAAGGTTTTGTTAACTTAGTAAGATAAATCATGTCGCAAAACTATATACTACATAACGATACCATCGTTGCTTTGGCAACCCCGCATGGTTCAGGTGCTATTGCTGTTATTCGCCTTTCAGGAGAAAAAAGTATAGCTATTACCGAAAAAATATTCTTCAATAAAAAACACAAACCAATCTCTTTAGCTGATAAAAAATCGCACACCTTGCATTTCGGTTTAATTTGCGCCGGAGAAACCATTATAGATGAAGTGTTGGTTTCGGTATTTAAAAATCCAAACTCATTTACCGGAGAAGATAGCGTTGAAATTTCTTGTCACGGTAGTCAGTTTATACAGCAACAAATTTTACAACTGCTAACTAAACATGGCGCACGTATGGCTGAACCCGGAGAGTTTACCCTGCGTGGCTTTCTACGTGGTAAATTCGATTTAAGTCAGGCAGAAGCCGTGGCAGATTTGGTAAGTTCAAATTCAGCCGTATCGCATCAGGTTGCTATGCAGCAAATGCGTGGTGGTTTTTCGTCTAAAATAAAAATACTGCGTAACAAACTAATCGACTTTGCATCTTTAATAGAATTAGAATTAGATTTTAGTGAAGAAGATGTAGAGTTTGCTAACCGTACCGAATTAAAAAATCTAATCACCTCCATTCAACATATTTTAGAAAAATTGATTGATTCATTTGAACTGGGTAATGTTATTAAAAATGGTATTCCGGTTGCTATTGTAGGTAAACCAAATGCGGGCAAATCAACCTTGCTAAATATTTTATTGCAAGAAGAACGTGCCATTGTATCCGAAATACCGGGCACTACACGAGATACGATTGAAGATGAAATAACCATTGAAGGAGTTCTTTTTCGTTTTATAGATACAGCCGGCATACGCGATACTACCGATGTAATAGAACAAATAGGAGTAAACAAAGCCTTGCAGGCCATGCAAAAATCGGCTATTGTAATTTATTTATTTGATGCGCATGAGCTTAGCAAGCAAGATTTAATTTTAGAAACACAAAAAATACAGGAGCATATTGGCAACTCGCAACTACTAATTGTTTGTAATAAAATTGATACTGAAGATTTAAATGAGTTGCAACAAGAGTATGATGAAATAGAAAATATTTTATACATATCAGCCAAAACACATTTGTATATAGATGATTTAAAAACTAAGCTGGTAGCCTTGTTTGATAACCGTACGGTAAACATTACCGAAACCGTTGTTACCAATGCCCGTCATGCCGAAGCATTACACAAAGCCAATACTAATTTACACCGAGTTATAGAAGGTTTAAGCAATAACCTGCAAACCGATTTATTAGCGCAAGATATACGCTATGCTTTAGAAGCCCTTGGGCAAATTACAGGCGAGGTTACAAATGAAGATTTACTTGCAAACATCTTTGGTAAGTTTTGTATCGGAAAGTAATTACCCTTCCCTTGCTTGTCAAGCCCTTGTCTTTGTTGGATTTTAGCTAAATCAATTTTCTTTTATTTGTTGCCCAAACCTACTTTTTAAGCTAATTTTGTTGCCCAGTTGTTGCCCAAGCGTTCGGGCAACAAATTTGGGCAACAAAAATGAAGCAAAAAACAGCACTTGGAGAAATAATGCTACTTCCAGCTACAACTAGCTACAAACAGCTACAACCAGCTACAAAGGGATGAGCAGCAACATTCGCATAGAAAAGACCTGCGAATATTGTCATAACTCCTTCCGTGCTCAAAAAGTCACCACCCGCTATTGCTCCGAGCTCTGCAATAAAAGAGGATATAAAAAACGTATCCGTGATGAGAAGCTAAACAAAGCCATTGAAGAAGAAAACACAAAGCGACCTTTCAATCCGGTTGTAAAGGAAAAGGAGTTTTTAAGTATTAAAGAAGTGTGTATGCTGATAGGAGCAAGCAGGTGGACGGTATATAGAATGATTGATAACGGACTCGTAAAAGCAGCTAAAATTGGCAGGAAAACTATAATTGAACGAAATGAAATAAATAACTTATTTTTATAATAGCAACATGACAGTAACCTTAAGACAGCGCAAAAAAGGAGATAAGATTAGCTTATACCTCGAGTACTATAATAATGGAAGTAAAGAATACGAGTACTTAAAACTCTATTTGAAAGTAGAATCCCCTGAGTGCAAACTCACCCGTAAAGAAAAGGATGATAACCGGATGAACCTTGATTTAGCAGAGTCCATTCGAAGCAAGCGGCATTTTGAATTAAAGAACGGTGTATTTGGTTTTCAGGATCTAGGGAGAATGAAAGGTAGCTTCATAAAGTATTTTGAAACCCTAACAGAAAAAAGAAAAGAACAGCCCGGCAATTATGGAAACTGGGATAGTGCCCTAAAACACTTAAAAAAATTTGCGGCAAAAGATGTGACCTTTGATGAGATAAACAAACAATGGTTGGAGAACTTCAAAACCTATTTACAGAATGCTCAAAAATCTAGTATGGAGAATAAAAAGCTTTCTCAAAATTCCCAACATTCCTACTTTAATAAAATTCGAGCTGCTTTAAGAGAAGCTCATAAAGATGGTAATCTATTACGTAACCCCATTGATGAAGTAGATGGCATCAAAGCAGGGGAGCCCGAAAGAGAGTTTCTTACCTATGATGAACTAATTGCCATGTCAAAAACAGATTGTGATATCCCCGTTTTAAAACGAGCTTTTTTATTTAGTGCATTAACCGGTTTGCGATGGTCAGACATAAATAAACTAAGCTGGGCCGAAGTTCAGCATTCGAAAGAAATTGGCAACTATATCCGTTTTACCCAAAAGAAAACCAAAGGAGCGGAGACTTTACCAATAAACGAAGATGCGGTAAAACTATTAGGCGAAAGAACAAAACAAGAAGAGCGAGTTTTTATAGGATTAAAATACAGTGCTTGGCATAATTTCAGGTTATTACAATGGGCCATGAAAGCAGGGATAACCAAAACGATAACCTTCCATTGTGCCCGCCACACATATGCTACGCTGCAACTTACGCTTGGTACGGATATCTATACGGTTTCAAAATTATTAGGACATAAAGATTTAAAAACTACACAGATTTATGCCAAGATAATAGATGAACGTAAAACCTTAGCGGCAACTAAAATAAAACTAGACATATAACACAATTAACAACATGCTTCAATCAAACAGAAAAACTCCAGGTGTCTATATAAATGAATTAAATGCCTTTCCAAATTCAGTAGTACCGGTTGCTACTGCCGTCCCAGCATTTATAGGCTACACACCGCAAGCTTTTTATCAAGGTAAATCATATACTAACATTCCAACGAAGGTCTCTTCATTTACTGAGTTTAAAGCAATTTATTGTATACCTGATCCAGCAGCTCCAGCTGACCCATCCAAACAATATAACCCTCAATATTATCTTGTAGCACAAAAAGCACTACCCGCTAAAGGAGATTATTTGAATATTAATGGCACCTATTATTCAATAGTACCCGACCCAAATACTATTTATTATCTCTATAACAGCATTCGTTTATTTTACCAAAATGGAGGAGGAGATGCCTATATAGTTTCAGTGGGACCTTATGGATCCCCATCAAAAAATCCAATGAACCCGGCTGATCAAATTGTAAACCTCAATGTTCAATTATCCGATTTGCTAAATGGATTGGCTTTATTGAAAAATGAGCAGGAACCAACCATGTATATTTGTCCTGAAGCGACTTTATTATCGGTTAAAGATAATGGGACGTTGATGCAAGAGATGTTAGTACAGTGTACTGATATGCAAACAGCAATTAGTATTTTTGATCTTATTGGCGGTAAAAATCCTGATCCCATTTTATATACAAACGATATTACAACCTTTAGAAATAACACGGGGTCACTGGGGTTGAAATATGGTGCAGCTTACTATCCGTTTATTGGCACAACCATCATGCAAAACCAAGAGATTGATTACACAAACTTATTTGGTGGCGACCTTAAACAGCTTAAGACTATATTAAGCCCGCCAAGTAACCTCAATCCAACCGTTGATAAAATTATTGCCAATATTCAAGAACCTACAGGTGATCCCTTAACCGTTAGTCAATATAATAATGCTTTACTAAATGCCAGCCAGACGTATAACGAGATCATTCAACATGTTTTATCAGATGCTAACATACTTCCACCCAGTGGTGCCATGGCAGGAGTAATGACTACAATAGATAATCAAGAAGGAGTTTGGTCGGCACCTGCAAACACTTCTATAGTTGGCGCAGCTTCGTTACCTATTAGATTATCAGATAGCCAACAGGAAAATTTGAACGAGGATGCTGTAACCGGTAAATCCATCAATGCAATTCGTTTTTTTAATGGTTTAGGTATTTTGGTATGGGGTGCCAGAACACTTGATGGAAATAGTGCAGATTGGAAATATGTCCCGATTAGAAGAACGGCGATTTTTCTTGAACAATCCTGTAAATTAGCTGCACAGGCTTATGTGTTTCAACCAAATGTAAAAAATACATGGGAAGCTGTAAAAGCTATGATAAGCAGTTTCTTAACTAGTATATGGAAAGAAGGAGGTTTGCAGGGTGCATCTGCGTCGGATGCTTTTTCTGTAGATTGTGGTTTAGGAACAACCATGACATCTGAAGATATACTAAACGGGTTTATGAATGTTACTGTTAAAGTAGCTATTGTACATCCGGCAGAGTTCATCGTGTTAACCTTCCAACAACAAATGGCAACATCAAGTTAATTTTTTAAATAGAATAATATAAATGAATTTTACCCCTGAACAACTGAGAAAGCTTAAACCAAAGTTCGATAAGTTAACTTATACTGAAAAACTGTTGTTTTGGGATAAACACTTTTGGAATAAGGAAAAAGACTTCTTTTTTGGCTTTCACTGGAGTTATTTTTTTAATGAAGTAGATACGGAGGAAGAACATTCGAAACCTGAAAATTCGATAACAATTTATCCTTCTAATGGAAAGGAAAATGAGATGTGTAATATTTGGTTATTCAACCATATACAAAGTGAGCCGCACTATAATTTTGAAAAACAAAAGGAAAAATATTTTGAAAAAATTAAGAATAACCCACGGCCAATTGAATTTATAGAAAGTGAAATTGCGCTTATAATTATACAAAGGGATAAAGAAAAGAAGTTAATGGAAGGTAAATCAGATATTTTCGTATGGGGATATTATTATGGTTATCAAAGTGTAGTTCAGAATGTAAAAAGACCTCCAGTTATGGAGGCAAATAAATTTAATAGAATAATTTTATCATATACTAAAGGTGTTTGTGATGCTTACTACTTAGGGTTTTTAGAACAACAACTTGAAGCCATAAGGCAGGGTAATAAAGCATTGTTACTTAAAAATGATAAACCCAAAGGTGAAGATATAACGATAGAGCAGGTTTATGAAATTTTCAATTCTATTGATTTAAATAAAGAGCTATTACGTGAAAAAATGCTTAGGGGTCCTTATATATCTATGAATAAGGATACTTTTAACAGTGATGTTAGAATTTTGTTAACTCAAATATTGGAACAATATAAGGCTCAGACATCAAGACTGAATAATGAAAACAAATTAGCGCATCTTCAAGAAAGATTAAAACCGCTTCCGAAAACCACAAAAGTTGTTACCTCAAAGTTTGAAGGTGAAATGGAACAAGTTCATAGTACAATTGATGCTCTTTTAAATAAATTTTACACTGCAGAATTTAACTTAATAGCTCCTGATAATAATCCGGTTCAATTACCGACCAACCAACCCGATATCCCTAAAGAAAGGATACTGCCTAATAAAACTGCATTTAAATACAAAAAGAAAGGAGCTAGTGACCAAACAAAAATTGCCAACTTAAGAAGCAATTTGATCGATAAGTGTTTAATAGCTGAAGCTACTCCCTTAATGGATTTTAAGAAGATATTTCGCAATGAGTTACCTACTGAACCTATAAAATGGACTGGAACTCTATCTGAGTTATATTATTTTATCAAACAAATGCATTTGGAATTAAAACTGATAGAAGATTTAGGTAATGAGATATGGAAAATTACAGCTAATTGTTTCGTTTCTAAAGATGGTAATAAATACGATTATGCTAAGTTTAGGTTACAAAAAGCACCGGCAAATACGAGTCAATTAGACAAAATCCTATCAAATTTATAGACTCTGTACTCTACACCCCTCATTTTTTTCTAAAAAAAAATCTAACGCAAATTAGTGTGAATTGCAACAATAAAAGGCAATTTGGGAACTCTACACTCTGCACTGCACTCTACACTAAAATTTAGTAGGTCATAACGGGCCTTTCTCAAATTAATTTTACATCCGAGACGTCAATATATGGCCTTGCTAGCCTAGTATTTATCTAAAAAATGTAAAATGAATAACGAAGAACAAATAATCCAAAAACTAAATAGTATAGAAACTATGCTTTTAGAACAGACCCTTTTAAAAAAGGAAGTCTTAAATTTTAGTGAGGCTTGCCACTATCTTGCAGTAAGCCAAAGCCATTTGTATAAACTAACCAGTTCGAAGCAGGTACCCCATTTTTGTCCACAAGGTAAAAAGCTCTACTTCAACCGGCAAGAGTTAGACGAATGGTTACAGCGGAATAAAAATGTAACCACCGATTTTATTGAAAAAGCAGCTACAGATTATATACTTAAAAACAAACACAAATAAATATGAAAACATTAACTGATACGGAGTTTCAAGAGCTAAACAAAAGACTTGCAAATATTGAAGCCTTGCTTTTAGAAAAGCAAAAACACCCAACAGAAATCATTTATGATAACAGCGACTTTATTCGATTAATGAATATTAGTAAACGAACTGCCCAGGATTGGCGTGATGAAGGATTAATTACTTTTTCCCAGATTGGGAATAAGATTTACTACAGGCAAGAGTATGTGAAAGAATTTATGGATAAGCACTTAAAACCGAGTAGTAAAAAAAAATAGTTGACTATACGGTTGTTCCAATAAACCTCTGTGTTTATGTAGCCCAAAATAACATAGAGAAAACGTTTAGGTTATATCTATGGCTGAAATTAAACTATGTAAGTGGTAAATTCCGGTCGACAACAAGTGAGTTAAACAATATAGCTTCACACTTGGGGTACAAAGATATACGTGCTGTTAACTATCAAGTAAAGGCTCTTAAACGCTTAAACTGGTTAAAATATAACGAGGTTACCGGATATTATTTAATTTGCTCTTTTAATAAACTAAATATTGAATTTGAAAAGCAATCTCGTGCCGGGATTATTTGCTATAAAGAAGATGTATTAAACATATATGCTTTTGTTGGGGCTGCGATATTCTCTTACTTATGTAAGAGTTATTGGAGGAAGAAAAAACGAGAGAAGGTCGTGCTAATAAAGGGAGGCACCTGTAACTCCTTCTCTCAATCCTCCAACTTTAAATTAAAATACGCTCCGGTTGCAACAACAGGGATAAAGGCTTTGTTTGGTATATCATCATCAAAAGCATCCTTTCTAAAGCTTCAAGCCTTTAAAATGGGCTATATAGAGGTTAAAAAGAACTTTATAGTTGAGAACATTTCTATTACAGAGTTCAACCAGGCAAGAAAATATGCCGAAGGTGGAAACAAACTCCTAATTAAGAATGGAAAAGTATGTAGGCAATCAATTGATACCATTTTGCCTCGAATTACACTTCGTAAACGACAAAAACCAGTAACATAAAGAAGGGATTATTAAGGGAAGTTATCTAAGTATAGTGATATAACTTAAATAAGGTAAAGAAGGTGGGCGGTTTTTTACCATTAAATAATAATTAGATGCGCAAAATTTTTTAGGATAATGTTGATGTATTAATAAAACTCAAATAATTGTGTTTTCTTTGTGTTACTTTTAAGTATGCTTGACCAATTTAATACTACAATTTTCCATAGAATATCAAAAACTTGGGGCAGTGGCCCACTGTTCTGTACTTTATCAAATCGCCATCAGTATTATTGTAAAAAAAACAATAAAATAATCATCCCCTTTACTGATCTTATTAACGAAGTTTTGGTAAATAGATTACTTAGTGGTTGGGGGATTAAAACTCCAGAAATTTGTTTGGTTAATTTTGAATTTAATGTTTTTCAAAATGAATTAGAAGCAGCTTTTAATGAAATTGCTGAAGAAGCTAAAGCCAGAAACGCTATTTTGAAAAATCATTATGTAGCAAATAGATTTGTTCATCCGTTGTTTGGAAGTAAATATATTATAAACCATTCTGGATTATCTGGTAATGCTGCTAAAGATAGTTTTGATTTAGATAAATTTTCTAATCCCACTCATATTCTGTTAATTGGTTTTTTTGATTTATGGATTAGTAATAAAGATAGAAAACCATCAAATTCAAATTTGATTAAAAGCTTGAATGAAGATGAAAAGTTTGATATCGTTGCTATTGATAATTGCCAAGCATTTTATAATAATAACAGTTATGTTAATTTATTGGATTCAGTACCATTTCTTACTCCGGAAGAATCCATTTTAACATGTGGGTTGGCACAACAATTGATTGATACTCTAAGCAAGGAACAGATTAGTGATTTGTCGAATTTAGCATTATCATTCATTGAAAATTCTTTACCTTTGCTGGACGAAACCTTTGATGAGATTCCAAATAGTTGGGGACTATCCGAAAATAATAGAGTTGAGATAAGAAATTTTTTATCTAATAAAAAGAGAATAGAAGATATTCGTCAAAAATTTATATCTTTCGTTGAATTATGAAAAATTACTTTAGTATAGTTTCATTTTTGAATAACCAAATTAGCGGAGAAAAAATTGCTATTGGTTTGATATTTCTAAAAGATGAAACCCCTTTTGTTAGATTTTCAAAAGCAAAAATAAATCTTGCGAAAAAGATTAATCCACTTTCATTTTCCCTTCTTACTAGTAATATTAAAAATTTTGAACCTAAATTTTTAAACAATATTAATAAGTTGAAAAATGAATCTAATTTTAGCCTTGATAATTTATATAGGCTGAATGGATACGAACAAGGGATTATTAATATATCAACACCTAAATTATTTAATGCCGAGATTAATACTGAAACTGTAGAATATTATTTTAATGAATGGATAGAAAATAAATCTCATTTAGAGAAAGAAGAAATTATCAAACCTAAAAAGGAGTCGACTATAAAACAAACTGTAAAAACAAATTTAGCTATTTACAAAGAGAGAATTGATATTAATTATCGAGTGGAAAAAGAAAATATTCCTGATTTATTTTTTGATTATAGATTAGATGTTATTGCTGCTAATGGATCATTAATTACTGCAAAATCCGTTGATTTAGAGAATCAAAAAAGTGGATCAATTGAAAACTCTATAGCTAAATATGAACTTCTTTTAGATTGTTTAATTCCTTTTTCTGAAAAAAAACTCCACCTTAAATCTTCTGGTCATGAAAATCTATTGTTGATTAACAAGCCCTTAAAAGGTTCTGAAAATGAAGAGTTATATCATAAACTTAAAAACCAAAGGCAATTTAAATTTAAAGTTGCTGAACTGGATCAATTGTCAAAATTAAAATCCGTTATTGCAAAGCACGGTGTAAGTAAGTTTTCAGAGCGTTTATTAGCTTAAGTAGAAAATTCTCTATCTAAACTACCGCAAACCAACCCCAATTAACGCAAACGAACCCCAACCCTTTCATTCATTAATTCTCGGTCGTAACTTAGTAAAGTTATTGCCAATACATGAGTACAAAAAGTGCGGAGCCCACCTATAAAACAACCCTGATAAAATTATCGGAGATAAAACCCAACCCCGATAATCCCAGAATAATAAGAGATGAAAAATTCAACCAACTGGTAAAGTCGATCAAAGACTTTCCAAAGATGCTTTATTTAAGACCGGTGGTAGTCAATGATGAACTCATGGTCCTTGGGGGCAATATGCGATTAAGAGCAGCCGAGAAAGCAGGCTTAAAAGAAATCCCGGTCATCAAAGCATCCGAACTAAGTGCCGAAGAACAAAAAGAATTTATTATAAAAGACAATGTAGGTTTTGGCGAATGGAACTGGGATACATTAGCCAACGAATGGAACACAGAACAACTTATCGATTGGGGCATGGAGATTCCAAACTTCAAATCAGAAGTAGAAGGAAACTTTAACGATCAAGGTATCACAAGCAAAAACCAATTCGGGGTAATTGTTATCTGTGAAGATGAAACAATCCAAGAACAAACCTTTAAAGATTTAGCCGAACTGGGATACACCTGTAAAGTAGTTGTAACATGATCATACAAGTAAGAAACAAAACCAAAGACTATAACAACTACCGTTCCGCGCGAGTAAAGAGTTTGTTCAATGCCGAGAAAGGAAACGAATTTAATTTAGATGCCAACCTCCCAATAGAAAATATGGATTGGCAAATAGGATTAATAGTTGGACCCAGCGGAAGCGGTAAAACCTCCATTGGTAAAAAGCTATTCGGAACGGATAAGATAATAGACTTATATAAAGACTGGGACATAGACTTACCCATCGTAGAAGCCATATCTCCACAAGGTGATTTTAATGCCGTAACCGCTGCCTTAGCCAATGTAGGATTAGGAGATGTTCCGGCATGGTTAAAACCCTTCCATGCACTTAGTAACGGACAACAATTCAGGGCCGGGTTAGCCCGGGTAATTACCAATGCACCCGATGAAGTAATCATTGATGAGTTTACCAGTGTTATAGATAGACAAATTGCTAAAATAGGAGCTATGGCCTTTGCCAAGGGCTGGAGAAAAAACAAACAAAAAAAATGTGTACTCCTTGCTTGCCATTACGATATTATTGAATGGTTACAACCCGATTGGGTTTTCGATACAGGAACCGGAGAGTTTAAAAAAAAAGTTCCATCGGAAACAGACCCAGCTTCAATCTGGAAATTAGGAAGGTCGACTCCTCTTACTGGAAACATTTTAAACCGCATTACTATTTAGATCTACCCATGCCACCCGCCGCAGAATATTTTATCGGAACTGTAGAAGGCGAACTTGTTTGTCATGTAGCTGTTTGCCCTTTCTTTACAGCAAAAGCATATAGAGCCACCCGATTAGTAGTGATGCCTGAGTGGCAAGGGGCAGGGGTAGGGACTAAGTTTTTAAAATGGATATGCGAGTATCACAAACAAGGCAACGGAAGATGTAATAAGAAACTACCTACGCTATTTCATACCTCGCATCCTCAACTAATCGCTTATCTGAAAAACAGCCCCGATTGGGTTTTAAAAAGCCAGCAGATGTATGGAGGCAATAAAGTAAAATCTCAAAGAAGCATCGCCAAAGCAAATATCCTAAAAGATGAAAGCATCGGAAAAAATGCAACAGGTTACGGAGGACATTTTAGAGCAGTGCAAGGATTTAAATATATAGGCCATAACGAAACTATTAAAATGATCTAATAATATAATGCAAGAAAAATAATTAAGTAGGTAAGATGATTAACGTATTTATATCCGGACAAGGCTACTTTGCAGAACAAGTACTTCGAGCTTATTTAAACAATGGTATAAACGTAATAGGAGTGTGCTGTCCGATAGGGGATAAGTACATTGGAAAATTAGCCAACACATTTGATATACCCATCATACATAACTTAAATGTAAATTCACTAAACACTCTAAATAAAACAATAGACTTAGGTGTATGCGCACATTCATTTGATTATATAGGAAAGCTAACAAGGTATAAATCAAAACACGGCTGGATAGGATATCACCCATCCCTTTTACCCAGACACAGAGGTCGCTCATCTATCGAATGGGCTTTACGCATGAAAGATATTATTACCGGTGGAACGGTGTTTTGGTTAAATGCCGGAATCGACAGAGGAGATATAGCCTATCAGGATTGGTTTTTTATAGAGCCTAAATTATTTAACCTAAATCCTAAAGAAGCAGCCAGGATATTGTGGCAAGACAAACTACAAGAAATAGGAGTAAGGCTGCTTTTAAAAGCGGTTAAAGATATTGAAGCAGGTGTTTATATCCGAATCCCACAAGACAACAGATTCAGCACATGGGAGCCATCAACAGAAGTGAAAGATATTTATAGGCCCGATGCCTTGATGATAGGAAACTAATTAGTCAGTTCTGTTTAAAATACAGTGAAAATACAACGTGGCAAATCCTCAAAACATAGAGAAGCATAAGTTTAAAAAAGGGCAGTCCGGCAACCCAAACGGCAGGCCACTGGGTGTACCAAATTCTAAAACGCGTTTACTAAGATTACTCGGTTTAATTCAGCAAAAAAAGAACCCTGTAACCGGTGAGAAGGAGGATTTTAGTGTGGCAGAGCAAATGGATATGGCTATTATAGCAAAAGCCCTACAAGGAGATGTAAGAGCCTATAAGGAAATAATGGATAGGTTAGAGGGGTATGTTACTGCTACTCAAGAAAAAAACAGCCTTGAACCGGTAACTATACAAATTATGAGAATGGGAAAAGATTTAGCAGATGAAACTTATGTGGATTAAATATTTTCAGTACACAAACAGTTTGATATACCTTATCGAACTTTTAGCTATAATTGCTATACTAGCGATTAACTAAAAAAATCAAAATTCTTTTGTCGCCCGTTTGTTGCTCAAAGACCGTGAGGGTACAACGTTAGGGTAAAAGTACATTCCATGCGAGAAAGTACTTTTTAAATAATCGTTTTAATTTTCTTACTTTTAACTCCAATGTTTCATATTGCTTTTAAAAAATATTTTCTTTTATTCCTTTTGTTTCTAAATATAAATTTATCAAAAGCCCAGCTTCCCGGTAAAGAAGCCTGGCATTGGCAGTTTGGAGATAGTTGTGCTTTAGATTTTAGTTCGGGCATACCGGTAGCGTCAAGAAGCTCTATTAATACTACCGAAGGCTGCGCCTCTATAAGCGATGCAACTACAGGGCAGTTATTGTTTTATACCGATGGAACTTACGCTTGGGATAAAAACAACAACCAAATGCCTAATGGTTTTGGTATGATAGGAGGATTTGGAACATCTACACAAGCAGCTTTAATTGTACCTAAACCCAGTAGCTCAACCATTTATTATTTAATAAGCGCTGACCAAGGTGGTTACCAATCGGCAAATACAGGCGTACATTATTCCATTGTTGATATGAGTTTAAATGGCGGCTTAGGTGATGTTACAACAAAAAACATATTACTTACACCTCCACCTACTACTGAAAAACAAACTGCTATTAAGCATTGTAATGGCACTGATTATTGGATAATAACTCATCCTTTTAATTCAAACGCGTTTAATGTTTATCTTTTAAATGCAGCGGGAATAAACCCAACCCCTGTTGTTTCAAATGTAGGAAGTAATCAATCTGGGTCTTCTTATACTACTATTGGGTATTTAAAACCTTCTTCTGACGGAAAAAAACTTGCTATCTGTACGTACGACTCCATCTGCATTATAGAAATATATGATTTCAATGCAACTAATGGATTAATAACAAACCCTATCACCTTAACGTATCCTGGGTACTCCGGGTTCTATGGTATTGAGTTTTCTCCCGATAACCTTAAACTATATGTTAGTTCTTATGGATCTGAATTATATCAATACGATTTAAGTGTTTATACTCAATCGGCAATTTTGGCTTCACAATTTTCAATACTAACTATACCAAATTTTATTGGGGCATTACAATTAGGACCAGATGGTAAAATTTATTTAGCTGTTCCGGGTACTAATTTTTTAGGAATCATTGAATCTCCCAATAACCTGGGACAAAATTGTAATTTCATACTACGTGGCATTATTGTAAGCCCAAATTCAGGAGTTGGAGTTTTGGATGGGCTCCCTAATTTTGTACGTTCTTATCGTTATGGTCCGCATACTGAACACCAAACAAAACTGTGTTCTTTTACTTCTTATACAATTTCGGCTAGCGGAAATAGTAATAATTATAATTGGAGCAATGGTGATACAACAAAAAGTAGTGTTGTACACAATTATGGTACATACTGGGTAAATTTAATTGACTCGGTTGGTTGTAGTGAAGAGATGGATACGTTTTATATAACACAGGCAAACGCTCAGGTTGTTTCTATTTTAAAAGATACTGCGCAATGCGCTAATGCCGTTTCTGCCCTTGCAATAAATGCTACTGATACAGGAGTGGTAAATTATACATGGAGTGATGGGACCACTAATCCTATTAAAACATTAAACGATACTGGCATTTATTGGGTTGATTATACATTTACTAACTTTTGTGTAAGCAGAGATAGTTTTATGTACACAACAAACCCAATTCCAATAATTAACTTAGGAGATGACACCACATTTTGTTCGGGGCATTTACAATTTTACGCTTTTAATATTAATAGTACTTATATATGGGATGATGGGGAAACAACACCTAGTATTACAGCTACTAAACCAGGCACATATTGGGTAAAAGTCACTAATCAATATAGCTGCATAAATTCCGATACCTTAGTTGTTCATCCAAAATTAAATACCTTTAATTTTGTTCTCCCTAATATTGTGACTCCAAATAATGATGGAATAAATGATTTTATAGACTTTGGTAAATATCAATTTTCATCATTGCAGTTAGAAATATATAACCGTTGGGGTACAAAGGTTTTTGAAAGTGAAGACCAAAGTTGCATTTGGAAACCAACTTGTGAAGATGGTACTTATTTTTACACAACGCAATATAAACTTGATTGTGGAACTGCAACAGAAACTATCTCGACTAAGGGATTTATTACTGTGATAAGATAGAAACGCACTTTTTATTTCATTTGTCGCCCGTTTGTTACCCGAAGGGCGTGAGAGTATATTGTTAGTGTTAAAGTATACTTTGTAATGGTTACAGGTTGTATTATATCATGATACTTTGGGGCAAACCGATAACATTTACTTTTTTCACCAACTATGTAAGGTTTAGGAGCTTTTCGAATATATTCTTCAGCTCTAAGTCCAACAAATGCTCTTATTTTTTAAAAGGGTGTAATTTTGTTTCTATCTATTTGGTTTTATAAGATAAATTTAGATAATCGGTAAGCACAAAAGACACCCTTTTTAAACGGTCGCTTTTAACAGTTAAATAGCTACTTTAATTATTGATAACTATTTTCTGCATTTGTATTATCCCTGATGAATTTACAACTTGTATAAAATAAACACCATTATTTAATTGAGTACTTAATTTAATTGAACCCTGATTAACCTGATACGTGTTTTGTAAAACAAGCCTACCTGTAACATCGGTTATTTCTACATTCCATTGTTTATCGGTTAAATCACTTCCTCTAATAAATATATCGCCCGAAGATGGATTTGGATAAACCATTAGTTGGCTATTGCTTGCAGCTAATTTATTAATCCCTAAAGGGCTTACTGTAACTACTACGGTATCATAAGTTATCGTACCACAAATATTTTGCTCAACGGCATAACTTGTAGTTGCATTTGGTTTTATCCATAAGCCTGCCATAGTATCTATTGCGTTGCTATTGCCTAACACATACCAAATGCAATCATCATCTAAACCAATTTCATGTGTTCTACCTATATAAACGCTATCATTTTGTGTTATGCTTGTATCGCGCCCAGCATACGCAGGTAAATCCATAGGCAATAAACTTACATCATCTATTAAATAATATGGGGCAGTAAATCCATTACTATTAAATAGCTGGAATTGTATGGTTGCACTATCTACAAAATTTCCCAACGTAATCGTGTTTTCATTTCCAATAGCTGTAAACCTACTTTGTATTTTAACCCAATTCATTGTATCTGTCATAAAAACAGCAGGATTATTTTCTGCTTGTGGAGTTACAGGCATATCCTTACAACAATCATACGTGGCGACCGTACCATTATCTACATAAGCTCCAAAACGATTAGTAGCGTATGTTATGGTGTTAGCTGTGTTATAATAAAAGGTTAAACAATAATTTTTACCTACTTGTAATATATTACTTAATTGCCCTTTTAAATAATCACGTTTATTTGAATTAACCGTAGGTGGAGATGCGTAAATAGTTTCTAATGCAATGTATGTGTTGCCTGTTCTTGGTTTTTGATACCCACCTCTATTATAAGGAATTCCGCAGTTTGATACACTTGGGTTTACACAACAGGTAGTGTATAATTCACCTTTACAGGCATTGTTTGAAGGAATTGATGAATTTACCCAATCCCAGTATTTGGCACTATCTGCATCATTTAATCCATTAGGGCAACTTTTTAATTGCTCAAAACTTGGATTTAACACAAGGTTTACCTGTGCCTCGATAGAAAAAGCAAATAAAAATAATATGGCTACTGTTTTTACCATTAAAAAAATATCCCTGCAAGATACCATCTTACAGGGATATTAAAGATACAAAATTATTACTTGCTTATAATTACTTTTTGTTGCTGTACTTGCCCGTTGGCTGTAATTACTTTTACCAAATAAACACCATTGTTTAATTGTGTGTTTAGTTTAATTAAACCTTGGTTTACCTGATAAGTGTTTTGTAAAACAAGTCTGCCTGTAACATCGGTTATTTCCACATTCCACTGTTTATCTGTTAAATCGCTCCCGCTAATATATATATCGCCCGATGAAGGATTAGGATAAACAAGAATTGTTTTAGTAACTGCAACAGTTGAAATGCCAGCTGTTTGATTTGCTCTCCTTACACTTGCAGCGGGAGTTTGAGACAGAGAATCATAAGGGCAGTTACTTTCAAAATAAATATTGGTTTGATTAACCGTATTGTATAATGCCCTTGCTGCATAAACTACATCGCCATTAATGGCAGGGCAAGAATTAGCTAAGGTGTAAACCACCGTACTATCTAATAAACTATCCGGTTGTAAAGCATAATTTATGGCTGCATTATAAAAGTTTTTATAATTGCTTTCTATAGTGGTAGTTGGCAAAAGTGCATTATTCATCGCCTGTGCCGTACTCAAATTACCTTGTGCCAAATTACTTTCTATATCTGCGATTTTACCCAAGTTTGTGTTTTGGTTAGCAACATAGAAATTTTGCAAAACTACCGACGAATCTGCTAAACTATCATTTGCTAATAACATATGATAGTATTTCAGTTGACCTCTATATGTACTTTGTATTGGTAATATAATGAACGGAATGCTGTCCTGTACCAGTCTTTCTGCTAAACGTAAACCATTTACCGGACATTTAGTACAAGGTGCTTGCGGTGATGTAGCACAAACATTTCCACTTGGCGTTGCATTAAAAAATAAGGCAGTACCGGCTAATGAAATATAATCCGTAACACCTGGATTTGCAGATGAACTGTTTTGTGGATAATAAGTAGAAGAAGTGGCAGAACTGTTTGCCTGTACATAAATCGGCGAAAGTGTAGCATCGCTGCTTCCATCTACGTATGTCCCAAAATTATTTCCCGTCCAAACCCCCGTCCATTGGTTATCGCTTGCTAAAGTTGCACTGCCTTGTTGCCCTAATATACAAGCATTGGTAAGTGCAAAACCTTGTGCATTGGTGTTCATTGTGTTGTTTTGCCATGTAGTAAAATCATTACCGCCAAAGCCGCTGCTTATGCCTTCAAATTCAAAACCTTTAGTAATGTTTACGGTGTTATTGCAATACACTTTGCTTGCCGTATTATCTACCGAATAGATACCACGTACGTTAAAGTTGGTAATTCCAAAACCATGTATGTTGTTATTGCTTATTGAATGCGTATTACAATTATTAGCATTAATGCCATATTGTGTAGCCGTAGGTGTTATTGAATTTTGTACTGTTGAAACGTAATTGTTGTCAGCAAAAATTTTCATAGTAGTGCCTCTTTTTGCTTTAGGAGAAAACCAATCACTCATTTCTATACCGCTATATACATTTTGTATATTATTAAAATTAGCAGTTACACTAAAGGTTAGGTTTGTAGGGCAACTGGTAGTAAAGCAGTTAATCATATTATCTAATGTAATGGCTCTTCCAACATACTCTGTTGTAGGGTTGCTGTTAAAATAAGCTGTAACATTGTTGTTATCAGCATTAACACCACCAAAACCTAAATTAGTAACTCCTGTTGCCACACCAGTTCCATGAAACACAATGCCATTATTAATATTGGTTACTAAATTATAACGTAAATAATTATACTTATAAGTTGAACTTGTAACAATGATACCATAAGTACCGGGTGAAGGTGCATTATTAAATGGTACTATTGTTTTATTTTGCTTGCTGCGTATGTTAGTGCCCGCTACATGCACCTCTTGGTAATTATTTAAATTAACCCCAGTTACTACATCATAAAACTGGTTGTTAAAAGTTGGTGTAAAATAATTTGTGTTATTGGTATTTGGGTTGGTTGCCGGGTTGTAATTTGGATAAATAACCTGTGCTCTGTTATATTGTTTGCTTGCTAAAAGTGTATTTACACCATAAATAGCCGTACCTGAATTTGGATATGGATTTACCGGTGGCGGAAAGCATTTAAAACAAATTGGGTTAAACGGATAAGCGTTTATTAATTCAAAGGCATTATTCATGCAAGTAAAATTACTGTTCAAGCCATAAACACCATAGTAAATGCCATCAAATAAATTTAAGTTTAGGTTGTTTACCGTACTAACTGTATTACCAATAGTAACATCATTATACGTTAGTGGTAATATAGCAACTCCATTTGTATTACTTGTACCTACGTTATTGAGGTAAATGCCATAATTAGCATATACTGTATTTAGCGGGGCTTTCATGGTAGCAGGAACCCATGTAGGCGTGTTACCTAATTTATAAGGTGTTTGCAGTACTGCAACAGCAACAATTGATTTTGCGTGCTGCGGGGTTGCCGATGTTGTCCAACCATGGTTATTGCCGGTTAGCGTTGTAACTGTAGTAGGTAATGTTCTGCTTGTAAACACAGCATCCTTAATAGTAGCCGGAAAATTACTTGCAAAAGTATAGTTGCTCATTACAATACCAGTTTTATTTCTATTAAACACGCAACCATCAACCGTTAAAGTGTTGCTTGTAGCAGGTTGTAACCAACTATCGCAATTAATAGCAACAAAAGCATCTTCAATCATACTGCTATCTTGTACAATTAATTTTCCGCCCGGCTGAACTACTATGCCTTGCCACATATCAGTACAAGCAAGTAAATGGCAATGGGTTAACGTAAGTGATGCGTTGTTGGCTACAACCAGTGTACAATTGGGTGCAAAATAAAATACTTCATCGTGGAAAGTAACATTGCCGCTAATTGTAGTTATAGGGTTATTAAATGAATGCTCTACTACGGTATTTAATAAAGCGGCATTTGACTGGGTTATGGTTACCCCTCTGTATTGGTTTTTTGTACAGCGGCAGTCTTCTACAAAAACAGTTACCGTATCTTGTGCGGTGCACCCGGTAGTTGGGTCAGTAGTAGTAACTGTATAAATAGTTGTGCTTGCGGGTGTAGCAATAGGGTCTGAAACTCCTGCATTATTTAAGCCCGTAGCAGGCAACCAACTGTAATTAGGCATAGTTGATGTTGCATTTAAAGTAACTGATGCACCTGCATTTTGTGTACATATAAGAGCCGGGCTTGGATTGTGAGTTATACTTATTGAAGGAGAAGCACTAACAGTAAATGTTGAAGTACACGTACAACATGTAAGCCCGTTAGTATTTTTTTTGTTTGTAATAATGCCACAAGTAATAAAACTTGCTGTTACAGAATAAACTGTACCTGCCACAGGGTTTGTAATAACAACCTGCGAACCATTTGTGTTTGCAACAGGTGTTACACCAGTTGCCGGAAGCCATGTATAATTAACATTGGGTTGAGCATTGCTAACAGTAATTGTATTTGTTTGATTGCTACAAATTGAACTGCCAATAGTAGGACAGATAGGTGCTGGGTCAACAGTTGCTGTTACCGCTGTTGAAAAAGTGCAACTTGGTAAACTTGGAATAGAAGCGGTAACCGTATAACCCACTGTTGTACTTGCTGTTGGAATAGTAGTTGGATCTATCGTTATCTGACTTCCGGTTTGCCCTGTACTCCAAGTATAATCAATTGTAGAACCTCCGCAAGAACTTGTCGGAGTTGAAAATCCACCGGTAGCCGTTAAAACTTCAGGAACGCTCGAACAAAGTGCTGTTGCTGGCATGCCTGTTATAGCTAAAGGAGAGGTCATTGGTTGAAGCGACACATCATCTATAATATAGTAAGCTCCATCTATTGCCGTTGCTCCTGATGGATGACTGCTATTTGCCTGTATAGTAGAACTGGTTGGGTTAAAATTGCCGATATATAAATATGTTTCACCACCTTTTGCTACATACGTAAAGGTTAATTTTTGCCAACTTCCTGTAGTGTTAATAACTGATGTTGAATAAACTGCAAAACTATTTACATTATCAGGAACCATATAAGTTGATTGATATTGCAAACTATTAACTGTTACAGGAAAAGCATAATGCTGAGATGCTAAGGTTTTAGATAGCATTACTCCCATTCCATTACAAACCGAAAAGTAATTACTTGCCGATTGTATCCAATACGAAACCTGATAAGTAACACCGCAAACAAGGGGTTGTCTTAAAGTTGTTCCAATATATTCTGAATAGTATGCGTTTGCCGGAGGAGGAACAGCTTGATTAGGATTGTTTGCAACGGTAACATCTTCACCATACAAACCTGCATAGCCGTAAGATCCAATATGAGTACTAGCGTTATTTGGATTTGAGTTAGATGTAATTGTTGGATCGTGCCCCCAACTAAATGTATTTGCATTACTAGGAACATCTGTATCAAATTCGCAATTTGCACCATTTTCTGATGTTTCTATTTGTCCACCCCCGGTACTCGTTGGAGTATAATCGGGATAAAAATAATCCGGAGTGGCACCCCATGCAGGACCAGGGTTAGAAGCTGACAAGCCTTGAGCTGGATTAAACCAACCGTTGGCATTATAAATGTAGCACAAGCCTCCGGGTTGAGAAAATCCACTTCCAAAAGTTGAGTGTTGTTCAAAACCGCCATTGTTTACTAACTCACACCCTGTCGCACTAACAACACTATGTTGTATAGGAGCACCATATGAGCAACTGGTTAAAACACTATTAATTGATAGAGCATAATTTTTGGCTCCTGCATTTCCTGAAACTTCAATTAAATAAGTACGGCCAATAATAAGCCTTGAAACAGTAACTTGTATAGAATCGTTAAAGCCTGATGGGCTGACACTTGCTGTATTAACTATACTGCCACTCCCTATTAAAGTGGGATTATTACAAGTTCCGGAATAAACCTTAATACTGGTTGCTAATGGAGAAGTAACTTTGTTTACAAGTTTTATAATTTTAGTGGTTTCATTAGCTTTAAAATTATACCAATAATTTGTGTTAGATGTTTGTGTTTGCACGCTTGGATTATGACTAGAGGCAGGATTAGCAACAGGACTGGAATTATTTCCTATAATAATTGCCTGAGCATTAGCGCAACTACTCCCTATTTGTGCACTGGCACTAAAAGAAAATATAATTGCTAAACAGGTTAACAATAATTTTTGCTTTAATGCAAATCGAGAATGTTTTGTTTGTGTTGCTCTTACACAAATTGCTTTAGTGCTTGGCACTTTTGGTGTTGAGGATTGTGGGTTTTTCATAGGTGTTTTTTTAATTGGTTAAAAGTAGATCTGCTTTACTTCTTACTTGTTATCTAATATTTACTAAATAGTTTTGTTATGTAAAGAATAAGGTTTATGTGTAGTCATAATTTTATCTTATAACAAACCTAAAGCAAATTTTACCTTGCTAAACCAGCATTTTTTTAAAGGTGCAGTTTTTTGAGTGAACGGTATGGTTTTTTGATTAAACGGTTATTTTAAATTCCATTTAATTCTTTAAAAGTTTAAAAATGCTTTATTATTAAGTGTTAAAACTATATTGAAAGTATGGGTAAAAAATAGGCATAAAAAAACCACTCGGTTGAGTGGTTAAAAAAATCGTTCATTATACGTTAAAGTAGAATATATCCCGGTTAGAACATGAAGGCTTTAATTTTGTTCATCAGCTCACCCGTTAATATAATTCTGGAAAGCATTTCCGTAAGCTGATTTAAAGAATTTGGTTTAATCATATAATCGTCGGCTCCAAGCTTAATTGTTTCTCTTCTATCTTTTTCGGTAGAAGAAGTTGAGTATACACAAATAGGGACATCTTTTAGCCGTTCTATTTTACGTATTTCAACTAAACATTCTTTACCGTTAACACGGGGCATATTGAGGTCTAAAAAAATAAAGTCAGGAACAAAGCTTTCGTTTGTTTTCAGATATTCTAATGCTTCTTCTCCATTTTTTGCAATTGTACATGAGCTATCACCGCTGGTTTTTTCTAAAGCTAATAAGAAAAAATCCCTATCGTCTGCATCATCATCCACGAGGAAAAATGTTTTTTCTGAATTTTTATTTCTTATCGTATTTTCCATTTTTGTTTAAAGAGCAAAGTTAGGTTTTATACGCTAAGAAAAATTACAAAAAAACGCAAAAATCTTACATCAAAATACGTGGCAGTTATTTAACCTATGATTAATCGCCCAAGAATCTAAATAGTATTCTTTTTGTTTTACTTTAATAGTTGCAATTCCTTTAACATCATATAAAACGTCCTCTACTTTACCATTAAACTCGTAAGCACTTAGAGCCATTGGGCCATCAAAATAATTAGTTTGACAAAAATTTGATTCTCCGGGCCCACATTTTAAGCCCTAAAGGTTGCGCATTAGCTGTTAAATAAAAAACAGTAGCTAAAAAAAATAAAATATTTTTCATGTTAAGATTTATTTAACCAAAACCAAATGTGTGTTTACAATGCCTGCGTTACCTGTTACGTTTACATTATAAACACCTGCGTTGAGGTTGCTTACATCAATAGTTGTTTTGCCGTTTATGGTTTGTTGTAAAATAAGCTTGCCGTTTACATCGTACACTTCAACGATTTGTTTTTCGTTTGTGTTTGGCTCAATGGTAAAATTGTTTTGCGCGGGGTTAGGATATATTTGAACGCTTGCATGGTTGTTTAACGTTGAAATATTTGTTGTGCCATTAACGATGGTTATGGTGCCTGTTGCCGCACTTGCATCAATAGGAATGGTGCTTTGGTTGTAAGCAATAAAGTTTACATTGCTAATAGTAAAGGCCGTGTTAGGGTTGCTTGTTATACCTGCTAAGGTTTTAAATGTTATTTCGCCAATTTTACCGTTACCGCTTACGTTGTTGTGGTCGGTTTTGGTAATGGCGCATTCTGCCTGCGTTGCGCCTTTTAAAGCAATGGCCATAAGGTTTGTGTTTATGCTGCCCATCCAACTGCCGTTACCATTTATACCGATAGAAGTTGCATCTATATACGAGTTATTGAACTGAACAGTAAATGCAATGCCGTAGCCGTTATTTACAGGTGTTGTGCTGTTACCCAACATAATATCAAACACGCCGGCGTTTCCGCTTAGCACATTGTTTTGTTGTGGTATTAATGTTAAGGGTACTCCGCTTGTGCTTATTTGATTGTTGTTTGATAGTCTACCTGCAGGATGCGTTAACGAATAATTTTGAATAACGGCAAGCGTATCGTTTAAATTGATGGTTCCGTTTCCATCACAATCTATATGTTTAAAGTTAACCGATGTGATAAGTGTATCTATCCAATTGATGGCAGGTTGCCCCGTCCAGTTTATGGTAGCGTTGTTACGTGTGGTACCGCTGGTGTTGTTGCCAATGCCTATGGCAAGTATATCGTTGTTATCGGCTACTAAATCGTTGTTAGCATCGCCGGGCCAAACAAGGTTACACGAATCGGACACGATGATACTTGCACTATCTTTACATGTATGTGCATCGCTAACATAAGCGGTGTAAGTTCCACTTGTTAAGTTGCCAAAAATGTTTACCGAACTAAACGCGCCATGATTTAAATTGTATTTATACGGAGAAGAGCCTGCTGATGCCGAAGCTGTAATAATGCCTTTATCGGTAGCGCAGGTTTTGCTTAAACTTAGTGTTGGATGTGAAAACGCATTAACTATTTGTTTTATAGAATCGGTACCGCACACGTTACTTGCTTTTAAGGTTACGGTGTAAGCACCTGCTGTAGTATAGGTGTGTGTAGGGTTTTTTAAGGTGTGCGAAGTTGTATCGGTATCGCCAAAATTCCATAACCAAGTTGTTGGCGTATTTGTACTTTGGTTAGTAAACGTAGCAGCAGCACCCATACAAGCCTGATTAATTGAATAAGAAGCAACCGGTTTTAAACCACCGCCCCACAGATATACGGCTGTGCTATATTGTGTGCCAAAATTATTAGTTAAGGTTACCGGAAAATAAGTTCCGCCGTTTACAACAAGGGTGTTGGTGTTAGTTACACCTGTAACTCCGGCATTAGTCCAGTTATAAGAGGCATAACCGGGTGTTGCAGTTAGTGTATCATAAGGGCAATAGTATTGCGATGTTTCGGTTATTTGAACCGGTGTAGGGCACTCGATATCAATATACGCGTAACCAAAATGTTCGCCGTAGGCACAATCGGCAGTTTCGAACGTAACGTGCATAGGTGTGTTTACATAGCTACTTAAATTAACTGCATACTGTTTCCATTCTAAATAACCAACGGGATCGGGAGGAGCAGCTACCGTGGTTGCTGTAGTCATAGCAAAGCCCGATGTGGTGGTGCCACCAATGTAATTGCGTGTGTACTGAATTTCGTTGTTATTAGGGTCATAAAATTTTGCCTGAAAAAATGGCTCGACCGATGTAGGGTGTACACCATTGCCTACACCATTACACACAAAGGCTACCCAATAGGTAAAATAGGTGCTGGTAGCAGTTGGGGTAAAATAGCGGGTTATTGTTTGGTGACCTTGGCTTGGCGCGCCGTTATACGTTACATCGTTACCTAAGCGTAATGATAGTGAATGACCTGGCGCCAGGCGTTTTAAATTAGGCACGTAAGGATCAAAACCGGCATCGCAAATTTCTTGCACGTGGGTTAACGAATCTCTACCGCTATTATCTATAGTTGAAAATGAAAGTACGCCGTAACCTGTGGTAGCATCTTGTGTATTGGTTACGTTGCGTTGACCCTGCCATAAACCTGAGAAAGTTCCATTATCGAAATCGTAATCGCTGCAAGTAGTTGGTGAGTTACAGGTGTAAACCGTAACCGTTAGTGATTGAGTAGATGCGCAATTAAAACCATCTTTACCTGTAACGGTATAATTAGTTGATGCGGTAGGGTTTATGGCTATGGTTGGTGTGTGAATGTTACCGGGCATCCACGTGTATGTAGTAGTACCGTTAGCTGTTAAGGTTGTAGTAGTACCCGAACACATAGATGTAGAATAAGCATATACGGTTGCAATATCAACATCAACTGTGGCTGTGTTGGTATACGTACAACCACTGGCATCGGCACCGGTAACAGTATAAGTGGTTGAACCGGTTGGGGCGGGTGTAAAAACCGAACCTGTTGCGTTTGTGTTCCATGTATAGGTGCTGGCGCCGCTTGCTGTTAGGGTTGCGTTAGCGCCTATGCAAATAGTTTGGTTAAGCGGACTTATGACTACATTGGGACCCGCTTTTATAACGGTATCAATTGTAAAGCCGCAACCTGTAACAGGTTCGGACAGTGTAAGACTATATGTGCCCGGTGTAGTTACTTGTAAAGTTTGTAAGGTGTTTGTGCCAATGGGTAAGCCGTTGCCGCTCCAAGAATAAGTTCCGAAACCGGCAGGGCCTGTAAGTGTAAGCGGAGCACCATTGCAAATATAAGGGTTTGATAAACTTATAGTAGATGAGGGAGCTACATCAACTGCTACGTAGGAGTATGCGAAGTGTGTACCATCGGAGCAATCGCAGGTTTCAAAAATGATGGTAACTTGTTGCCCAATGTAACTTTGCAGAGGCACTTTCATAGATTGCCAATCGTGATACTCAAATGCTTCGTCATCGCCGGTGAAGCCATCGTAGCTTAAACTATCTTGTTCTACAAAACCATAGCCTGACTCGTATCCGTTTTCGATGGCATTAAATGCCGAGCAACTATAAATTTGAGTACAATTTTTATCGTACACTTTTACATTTACATACGGTGCATCTGTATATTGGTGAGAGTTTCCTTTAACCAAAGAAAACACGGTAGCCATCCAATAAGTTAAGTTGGCATTTTGTGCCGTAACGGTAAATGTGTTTGAAATAGTTTGGTGGTTAAGCCCCATGGTAGTATACGTTTTTTCTTCGTTTGCCCAGGCAAAATCGTTACCTAAACGCAAGGCGTAAGTGTGCCCGGGTGGTACACGTTGTATGGGTACGTGGGGATCGGTACCGGCGGTAACAATTTCGTGCACGTAGCCTAAGCTGTTTGTGCTGCTTGAATTAAACCCGGCTGTCAATGGGTTTGAACAACTTGTTATAGTTGCCTGAAAAGCCTGCTTGGCGTTTGTGTGGGCGCCACCTGTCCAGGCACCGGCCCAACCGGTGGTGTTACCGCTTGAAAAATTTAAGTTGTTGGTTGTTTGTGCGTTTACTAAATAAGATAGAACGCAAAGAGAAATGAGGGTAAATATTTTTTTCATACAAAACGATTTGTACAATAAAAATAGCAAAATCAATTAAACGTTAAAATTAAATTTACGTTATTTTGAGTAAATGGTGTGGTTTTTTGAGCAAACCGTTTAGCATTTACTTAACTATAACCTCAACAGAAAGCAAATCGCTTACATAAAGTATTACAAAGAGTAAACAAAGATTTAAAAACAATTGCTGAAAAGTGCAAGATTTCCGAAACACTAACTACCTATGTGGCAAGACATAGTGCGGTAACTATTCTAAAACGCGAAGGGATTTCTACTTCTAAGATAAAAGATTTGTTAGGACACGAAACCGAAGAAATTACACAAGTTTATTTAGATAGTTTTGAAAATTCGGAATTAACTACCGCAGTTAACTTATTATAGAATGAGCAGCATTTGAATAATACCATTTTCGGCGGATGGTTTTAAGATAAAACAATCAATTACTTTTTCTACCTTTAAAACCTGATAATGCCTTACACTATTTCAAAAAAATATTTCGTTTTGTTTTGTTTTTTACTAAGCTTAAACTTAGCAAAAGCCCAGCTTGGTAAAGAAGCCTGGCATTGGCAGTTTGGAGATAGCTGTTCTTTAGATTTTAGCTCAGGTACACCTATAGCAGGTAAAAGTTCAATAAATACTAAAGAGGGTTGTGCTTCTATAAGCGACCCAAATACAGGGCAATTATTGTTTTATACAGATGGTACAAGAGCTTGGGATAGAAATAACAATCAAATGCCTAACGGTGTTGGCATGATTGGCGGACAGGGCACTTCTACTCAAGCGGCTCTTATTGTGCCCCAACCGGGTAGTTCAACCATTTATTATTTAATAAGTGCCGACCAAGGAGGCTACCAAGGAGCAAACACAGGTGTACATTATTCTATTGTTGATATGAGTTTAAATGGGGGCTTAGGTGACGTTACAACAAAAAACACATTACTTACACCTCCACCTACTACTGAGAAACTAACTGCTGTGAGGCATTGTAATGGTGTCGATTATTGGATTATAGATCATCCTTTTAATTCTAATGCCTTTAATGTTTACCTTTTAACTGCAAGTGGAATTAACTCAACTCCGGTTGTTTCTAATGTAGGTACCACACAAAGTAATATAAGTGGAACCTATCAAGAAACCATTGGATATTTAAAGGCATCGCCCAATGGTAAAAGGTTGGCTTGTGCAATTTATTATATGAATTTTTTTGAATTGTTTGATTTTGATAACTCAACCGGTATTATTACTAATCCGATTAAAATTAGCAGTTCCGAAAGTTTTTATGGCATCGCTTTTTCACCCAATAATTCTATACTTTATGCAACTATCGCACTTGGTGCTATTTTTCAATACGATATCAGTTCTAATAACGCAGCTAATATTATGGCTTCTATGGTTATTCTCCCTGATAGCGTTTATAATATCGGTACTTTGCAATTAGCACCTGATGGAAAAATTTATGTATGTTCAACTTATCTAAGTTCAAGCTTAAGTGTTATTAATAATCCTAATAATTTAGGTTTAGCTTGTAATTTTCAACAATATGGTTTTACTCTATCCCCTGGTTCCAAATCCGAATTGGGTTTACCCAATTTTATTGATGCTAACAACCCATTTCTATCTCAATCATACAATACTTCTTTATGCAACTTCCCAAGCTATACCATTAATGCAGCTAATGGCAATACAAACTATCAATGGTTAAATGGAGATACTACAAGTAGTATTAGTATTAACACGTATGGTAATTATTGGGTATCTTATTTTACGCCACAAAGTTGTAAAGAAATTGATACTTTTCATGTAACACAGGCTCAGGCCTCGGTTATAACTATTTTACATGATACTTCACAGTGCAATAATTTAACAACACCTATAACCTTGAATGCAACGGATACAAATGTTGTTTCTTATTTATGGAATGATGGTTTTACTTCACCTATCCGTACAATTACTTCTCCTGGCAATTATTGGATAAATTATACATTAAACAACTTTTGCGTTAGCCGAGATAGTTTTTCTTATAGTATAAATAACATTCCTTTAGTTAACTTAGGAAATGATACTACTTTTTGTTTAGGGGATTTACCATTAAATGCTTTTAACCCTTCGTCATCTTATATTTGGAATACAGGACAAACGAGTTCCGAAATTACAGCTACCTCTCCTAATATTTATTGGGTTAAAGTTACTAATCAATATAGTTGCATAAATTCTGACACATTAGTTGTTCATCCGGAATTAAGTGCTTTTAATTTTGTTTTACCCAACATTGTTACACCTAACAATGATGGCATAAATGATTTTATTGATTTTAGTAAGTATCAATTTTCATCATTGCAGTTAGAAATATATAACCGCTGGGGGCTTAAAGTTTTTGAAAGCGATAACCCCTCTTGTATTTGGAAACCAACAGAAGATGACGGCACCTATTATTATGTAATTCAATACATCATTAATTGCGGCATTGAAAAACAAAATAAAATTTTAAAGGGCTTTATTACTATAATTAGGTAAAGTGTGTGTTTTGTTTTATCTACTCAACTATTAATTTTCCGTTCTGTACATTTTGTTGGTTTTGTATAACGCTATAAAAATAAACACCTTTTGTTAACCGGCTCACATCTATATTAGCAGTACCGCTAATAGTTTGCAATAACACTTGCTTACCAATAACATCAAGAAGTTGCAGGGTTTGTTTTTCAGTACTATTAGTTTCAATAGTAAAATTATTTTGTGCAGGGTTGGGGTATATTTTTACTTCGCTGTTTTTTAACGTTACACTTTCTATATCTGTCATATTAGCAACATTAGTTATCATACGTATACGATAGTTGCCATAATCTGCAATGTATAAATTACCCGAAGCATCAAAAGTTAATTGCGCGGGCGAAGATAATTGAGCTGTTGTGGCAACTCCACCATCACCACTATAACCATTAAGCCATGTTCCACAAATAAGGTTAATTATACCCGCT
>Ga0207019_1006_pt1 | contig 61306 bp, 59 predicted proteins | sample Alteio_BWMinCont_50_FD_153483 | JGI IMG/M metagenome (GOLD analysis project Ga0207019, IMG submission 153483) | Enriched cells from forest soil in Barre Woods Harvard Forest LTER site, Petersham, Massachusetts, United States -... | ecosystem: Environmental > Terrestrial > Soil > Temperate forest >...
CGGGAAAACCGCCAAACTGCCACCGCTGTAGTTAGCTACAAACATATTACGCTGGTCTTTATCGGCTGATGGCAAGTATGTGTATTTATTGCAGGAAATAGGCGGCTTCATCAACGTTTATAATTATGATAGCGGTTCGCTTAAACAGGTGCAATCGGTAGATATGAAAACCCCGGAGATGAACGGCAATGTGGGTTCGGCGGCTATACATTTGTCGCCCGATGGCCGGTTCCTGTATGCCAGCAACCGTGGCAACGGCAATGATATTGTTGAATACATCATCAACCCCGATAATGGCCAGCTAACCTTTATTTCGCGCACCCCGTCGTTAGGCAAAGGCCCACGCGATTTCATTATCGACCCTAACGGAAAATACCTGCTGATAGCCAACCAGGTAGGCAACAACATTGTAGTTTACAGGTTAGACCAGGCAACAGGCCGCCCAGCCGGCATTATTTACGAAATGCAATTGGGTAGCCCCGTTTGTTTAAAAATAGTGCCTGCGGAATAAATTAAGCTTCAATATAAAATCTTCCCGAAATATTCATTTTAGTCACCTAATTTCACATCATAAATTTTACAAAACATATTAAACCTTTAGCATTATTTTTGGTCTAATAGTAAAAATAGAGGCTCAATATACTTTATAAATAAAATTTCTGTTTAAATTGTGTTTAAGTAATAATTATGAAAAGCTTATATAAATACGTTTCCGGTTTAGTTTTAACCGGTTTCCTTTCGGTAGCTGTTATAACAACAGCAAGCGCCCAGCATGGCGGCGGTCACATAAGCGTGGGTGGTGGGTTTCACGGCTCCAGCTTTGGCGGTGGTTTCCATAGCACAGGTATTTCGGCCCGCAGTTCATTTGCTACAGGTGTAGGGGCCCGTTTTACTAGTGTACATGGCGTGGCAGCCTATGCGCGCGGCGGTTTCTACAGGCCGGGTTTTGGCTATTATGGTTACCCGCACCTGGGTTTTTACCTTGGCGGCCTGCCTTTTGGCTATTATCCGTTTTATTTTGGCGCCGATCTGTACTATTATTATGGCGGTGTATTTTACAGGCCGTATGATGGCGGTGGCTACGAAGTTACTACTCCACCGGTTGGTGCTGCAGTTCCAAACTTGCCCGAAGGCGCTAAGTCGATAATGATAGATGGCCAGCAATTTTATGAAATGAACGGCGTGTATTACAAAGCTGTTATCAACGATCAGAACAAAACAGTTTATGAAGTTGCAGGCAGGGACGGCGTATTAAATACTAATGATGATGGTGGCGTTGCACCCGATGATGCAGCACCTAAAGTTGGAGATATTGTAAATGAACTGCCTGATGGTTGCCGCAAGGTAACATTGAACGGCAAAAAATACTATGTATCGCCTAATGATATTTACTACCAGTCGTTTGTCGACCGCGATGGTAACACCGGCTACCGCATAGCCAGCGTTCCTGCTGATGACGACGACCAATAAATTGAGTTTTATTTAACGAAATATGCAAAGGCCCAATGTTTTAACATTGGGCCTTTTTGCTGGTTTAACCCCTGGAAGAGATCGATTTAAGTTTGCGTGCAAATATTATCTGCTATATTTACAGCATCTCTACTAATTCCATATAAGCCGATAATGCAATTGCCCGTAATAGACGAAGAAGCCCTTAAAAAATCGGAAGCTAACCTGCGTACCATTTTTGATAATACCGATACGGCTTATATTCTGTTCGATTCGGAATTGCATATAGTTTCATTTAATGCCCTGGCTCAAAAATATTCAGAGGAACAAAATAAAAAGAGCCTGGTAGTTAATAAATTCATAAAAGATTATTTTGCCGAAGAACGCTGGCCGTTTATTGTACAAACGCTTAAAAAGGTGGCCGATGGCGAAAATGCGAGCTATGAATTAAATTTTACAAATTCAGAAGGAATTGTAAAATGGCATGACATCCGTTGGTTGAATGTAAAAAACAGTGAAGGTAAAAACTGGGGCTTTATTTTGGCCAACAAGGATATTACCGAAGCCAAAACACTGGCCCTTGAACGCGAACGCATTACTGCCGACCTGATACAACACAACAGCCACCTGGAACAGTTCACCTACATCGTATCGCACAACCTGCGCGCACCGGTGGCCAATATCATGGGGCTGGCAGATATGCTTAAAGATAGTGACGGCGACCTGGACGATGAATCGAAACATGAAGTAGTGGAAAGGTTGTCGCAGTCGATAAAAAACATTGACACGGTAATAAAGGACCTGAACAGTATTTTACAAGCCCGCCGGCCCGTTAACGAGCAAAAGGAAACCGTTCATTTTAAAGAATTATGCGATGATATTGTAACCAACAGCTATCATACCATAATAAAGGAACATGCGCAGTTGAATTGTGCTTTTGATGAGGCCGGATCGCTGTTTACCATCCGCAGTTATTTGTACAGTATATTTTATAACCTGGTATCAAACAGTATAAAATACAGGCGAACAGACGTAGACCCCATAATAACCATAACCAGCCGCAAATTAAAAGATAAGGTAGAGCTGCGGTTTAAAGATAATGGTAAAGGCATAGATCTTGAAAAAAATGGTGAGCAGCTATTTGGTCTTTACAAACGCTTTGACACCTCCGCCGAAGGAAAAGGCATGGGCCTTTTTATGGTAAAAACGCAGGTTGAAGCACTCGGCGGCACCATAAAAATAAACAGCAAGCCCGGCGAAGGCACTGAATTTATCATTCGGCTTGATCTTAACCCGGCTTTACCTGCATTATAATTGCCTTTTTGTACTAAAAACGGGCCACAGGTATTGTTATATGGCGAATTCAGGGCATAGATAATATCCGCGATACTTTCCTAAACATTAAAAAAATGTTGCCAAAGTAATTAATCGGGGCTATTGGTAACGATATAGGCCTTAAACTGGCATATACATCCCTTTGGCATTTGCTTTGCAACTATGCTGGCAGAAAGGGAGCGGTCCGCTGCAATAAATGAGGAACTTTACCATAAAAACCACTGTATTTAGTTTGCTGTTTATCCTGCTGCTTTTTGCAAGCATGGGGTGCAGCACAGCTTCAAAAACACAAAAAGGCGCCAGGATAGGTGCTGGAGCAGGTGCTACCGTAGGCGCGCTAATCGGCAAAACCGCCGGCAACACGGCATTAGGCGCCATTATAGGTGGCGCTATAGGCGGTACCGCGGGGGCTTACATAGGCAGCAAGATGGACCTAATGACTAAATTTAACCAGGTATTGCTGTTTGATCCGGGCAGTGCCGATCTTAGTCCTGATGCGCAAACCAGCCTGAAAAACCTTGCTGCGAATATGAAAAACAGCCCGGATGTAACCATTGCCATAACCGGCTATACCGATAGTTTAGGGACAGCAGAGTATAATATGGATCTGTCGGTTAAAAGGGCCGAAGGTGTAAAAACATTTTTGGTTGCAGCCGGTGTTAGCGATAAGCGCATGGCCACCCAGGGCAAAGGCGCCACCGAGCAAATAGCCAATAATACAACACATGAGGGCCGCGAAAAAAACCGCCGTGTAGTAATTACGGTAGTAAGCGGGAAGAAATAAACAACTCCCTTCCAAAGCCCATTAAATTGTCATTTTGGATCTTTCGTTTATTTTTTGTGATGTAAAATTGACCGTAAAACATCTATATTTACATCATGTTTAAAAGATCAGGAGCAATAGTATTAACCGTGCTGTATATAATTACAGCAATGGGCTTTGCGCTTAATCTGCATTATTGTGGTAAAACCATCACCGCCGTAAAAATTGACGCCCCGGCAAAAGGCTGCAAAACCAAAATGATGAGCAACACAATGAAGTGCTGCAGTGAAAAACATATCGACATAAAAATAAAGGATTCGCATGTAGGTGAGTTTCCTTCGTTTTTAGGCAAGTTGTTTAGCTTTCATTTAGCCAGGCTGCCATTTGCCAATGTTGTTTTTAATATCCCTGTTATTTCAACACAAGCCACTATCGGGAGGGCGCCTCCAGACCAGCCTTTAGCTAATAACACCCCCACATTTATAAAAAACTGCACTTTCCGTATCTGATTCAATATTAACCGTATTACCGCCACGCATACGTGCGCGGCAAATTCTTTTTACGTTTAACTATTTTTGAATCGAAATGAAACATTTATTAAAAATATTTATGCTGATGCTGATCGCTTCACCGGTTTTCGCGCAGCAAAAAATGGATATGGGCAACATGAAAATGGATACCATTAAAAAACCCGTTAAGCCCCATAAAAAAACGCCTGCAAAGCCAATGAAAATGGATATGAGCGATATGGACATGGGCGACATGCAAATGGACAGCATGAAACCCATGACCATGCACAGCCAGTACTCATTGGATGTGCCCATGAGCCGCGACGGTTCAGGCACATCATGGGTGCCTGATGAAACCCCGGCTTATGCCTACATGATACACACTGGCGGTTGGATGACCATGATACACGGCAGTTTTTTTGCCCGCTACAATAACCAGGATCTGTTTAAACAAGGCAGTCGTGGCGGCAAAAAATTTGATGCTCCCGACTGGCTGATGGCCATGACCCAGCATAAAGTTGGCAGCAATGGCTTATTTTCCATCAACACCATGTTTTCGTTCGACCCGTTTTTGGTGGGCCCGGGCGGTTACCCGCTGCTTTACCAAACAGGCGAATCGTACAAGGGCCATAAACTGGTTGATACCCAGCACCCGCACGACCTATTTGCCGAACTGAGTGTTAACTATACCCAAAAAGTGGCGAAGGACGCGGATATATCGGCATCCTTCGGCTACCCCGGCGAACCTGCATTAGGGCCGCCGGTATTTATGCACCGCCTTTCGGCTATGAACGACCCTGACGCGCCATTGGGCCACCATTACCAGGATGCAACACATATTACTTTTGGAGTAGCTACCTTAGGCTTCAGGGTAAAAAATGTAAAACTGGAAGGTTCGGTATTCACAGGTCGCGAACCGGATGAGTTCCGCTATAATTTCGACCCGATGCGGTTTGATTCTTATTCGGTAAGGTTATCGTACAATCCTTCAAAAGAATGGGCCTTACAGGTATCGAATGGATGGATACACAGCCCCGAGGTCGCCGAACCCTTGCAAAATGTAGATAGGTTTACCGCCTCGGCCATCCACACCAAAATGCTGAACGACGACAGTTACATAGCTACCACTTTAGTTTATGGGCAAAACCATTATTCCGATAACCAGAAAACCCTGCCATCAGTATTGCTGGAAAATAGTTTCCAGTGGCACAAAACCGCCTTTTACGGACGGTATGAATTTGTAGAAAAGGATGCCGATGAACTCGACCTGACCGGTGATTTCCCGGCTAATCCTAATTTTAATATTAATGCCATTACTTTAGGGGTTAACCACATCATCAGCACCGTTAAACACACCAACCTAACAGGCGGTGTACAGGCCACCGTAAATGTTTCGCCTGCGGAACTACACCCGCTTTATGGCAGCGCGCCGATAGGTTTCGAGGTTTATATAAGGATAAATCCAAGCTTGATGAAGATGTAGATCGTCTGAATCAGAATTTACAGAATTTTAGAATTAGCAGAATTTTGCCTTTTCATTCTGTAAATTTTAAAATTCTGTAAATTCTGATTCAGACAATTAGTATGTTTATAAAAAAATAAACCCCATCTAATTAAAGTACTAATGAAAAAAGTAATTCTTGTTACGGGAGCCTCATCGGGCTTAGGTTTAGCTACGGCAAAAGCGCTGCAGGCCCAGGGTCATACAGTTTACGGTACCTCCCGCGATGCGAAAAAAATAAAAGACGTGCCCTTTAAACCGCTGTCAATGGATGTTACCGATGATGCTTCGGTTAATGCTGCTATCGATACCATTATTAAGGCCGAAGGAAAAATTGATGTATTGATAAACAACGCCGGCAACGGGATAACCGGGCCGCTTTACGCCATGCCTGTCGAGTTTGCAAAAAAACAATTCGAAGTAAACTTTTTTGGCGTGGTACGCGTGAGCAGTGCGGTATTGCCGGGTATGATAGAGAAAAAACAGGGCATGGTTATCAATATCGGCTCATTGGCCGGGCTGTTTGGATTACCTTACCAGGGATTGTACAGCGCATCTAAATTTGCTATTGAAGGTTACTCGGAAAGCCTGCGCATGGAGTTGCGGACCACGGGCATTAAAGTAGTTGTGGTAAACCCCGGCGATTTCAAGACCGACTTTACCGCAAGCCGCGAAAAAGTTCCTTTCCCGTTAAAAAATGAGAAACTGAACGGTGAATATAACGCCGCCGTTGCCGCCATGGAAAAAGATGAAAGCATTGGTGCTGATCCGGCAAAGTTGGCTGCGGAACTTGTTAAGATAGTGAATAAAAGCAATCCCAAACACAACTATTTAGTGGGTGCGTTCGGCCAAACTATTGCCACAACACTTAAATCAATATTACCCGGCGGATTGTTTGTGAAGCTGATGAACGACCATTACGGTATAAAGTAATCCCCTAACCTCCGCTGGTTAGCGGAGGAATAATAGCGCGTGGTATGAAAATTTTTATAAATAGATATTTTAAGGGGATAGTAATTGCGTTAGTAATTACCATCCCCTTTTTTAATAAAAGTTTCGCGCAAAGTTGGCCTAAGAATACCGATACTACTACGTTAAAATTCACTACGGAGATGGCGCCCGAGTGGACGTCGTTATTCGTGCGTAACTCTGGGTGGTTTGGGGCCGATGGTATTTATTCCATCCCCTTGAATGGTAACGATAAGCCCGGCAACCATACCAAAACGTTATTTATATTCAGCGATACCATGATAGGCGATGTGGTGAACGACATACCACAGCCCGGCTATGTACTGGTGCATAATACCTGTGCTTATGTTGATGGCGTACCGCCAAATGACCACATAAAATTCATTTACGCTAAGGATGATAAGGGGAATCCCAAAACCATGTTCATCCCCAATACGCCGGAGGCCGGGCCGACCGATTTTTATTGGCTGGGCGATGGCTTTGTGAACCCCGCGAACGGCAAAACTTATATTAATGCCTTTAAGGTAAAATGGCTGAAGGATAATGACGCCTTTGCTTTTGATGAGCATGGCACCTCGTTAATTATCATCCCCAAAGGTAGCAAACCGCCATTCACCGATCAAAAACAAAAGGATACACCATTCTTTATCACCGGCAAAACAAAGGATGATTACGGCGTATTAGGTTCCGCTGTTTTTGTAAATACCCAAAGCGCGGGCGCGCCAAATCCCGACGGCTATATTTATGTATACGGCACAAGGCCAAAACATTTAAGCCTGTTGGTGGCCCGTGTATTGCCGCAGGATTACGAAAATTTTAGCAAATGGCGCTATTGGGACGGCAAAACATGGAACGCGGATATAAACCAGATAGCTGAAGTAACCAACCGCGTTTCGCATGAGCTGAGCGTTAGTCCGCTGCCCGACGGACGTTATGCCCTGGTTTTTCAAACGGATGGCTTAGGCAATAATGTTGGATTGCGATTAGGCTTGAGCCCGCAGGGGCCTTTTGGTCCGGTTATTAACCTGTATACAACACCCGAAAATAGCGAGAACAAGAACCTGATACCTTATAATGCCAAAGTGCATACTAATCTCTCCGATCCCGGCGAGTTGCTCATCACTTATAATGTTATCTCATTAGACTTTTTTAACGATATCAAACGGTGGGGGCACCATTATCGCCCTCGGTTCATTAGGGTGAAACTGCAACAATAATGAACCAGGATTAAACGGATTTAACAGATTTACAAGATGTATAAAACCCGTTTAATCCGATTTACTTTTGGATCCTGAAAATCTGTTAAATCCGTTTAATCCTGGTTCACCTATCCGCCACGCACCTGAACCCCAAAGTAGCAGCCCTATCCCTTCCCGGCGACATCAGCAGGTACTTCCCATGCTCGTTCAGCTTATGCGCTTGCGGGAAATACCACATGCTGGTTTGCGCATAATAATAACTGCCGCCGCGTACTATGGCCGCGCGGGTATGGTCGTCAGTATATTCATCCGTCCATTGCCAAACATTGCCCACCAGGTCGCGCACGCCAAAGGGGCTTTGGTCTTTGGTATAGGCATTAACATCAGTCGGCGGGCGCATGGCGCGATTTTTTTCAACCGGTGGAATAATGGTTGAATCAGATCTATTACCCGATGGATAAAGCCGCCCATCCATCCCCTGCGCGGCGTATTGCCATTCCCACTCATGCGGCAGGCGTTTCCCGGCCCATTTGGCGTAAGCGCGGGCATCCTCAATGCTTACATAAGTAACGGGCTTGTTATCCCAATCTTTCGGATAGGTGCCATTGCTCCAGTATTTTAAAAAATCATGAGCGTCTTTAGGCAGATAATGTGCGGCATCCATAAACTTTTTAAACTGTAAGTTGGTCACCGGATATTGGTCGATATAAAAAGATCGAATATCCATTACATGATGATGCACACGCCCGGCGGTCTTTTCCCATGGGTACTGCACATCCACACCTTTGGGGATGTCATCACCCTCTATCATTACGCCTTTTACATCAAACCTAAAATTCTTGGCGGCTGGTATCAACACCATCCCTATTGGGGTTGTTTTATGCGGCGCGGTAGGTGCTATATTTACCAAATGCTGCAGCAAAAACTGCCATTGATTTGGTAGGCTGTTTAACGGCGTTTCTGCCATCTGTCTGATTTTATCAAGGAAACCGGCAACGTCATTTTCGACTTTGGCTGTTTTTGCCTCCAGTACTGCGCCATAACCGTTGCCTTCCATCGCAAAGCTTAATATTACATCATTGCCAATTTGGGCAGGGATTAACTTTTCGCCATTCCATAAGTTATAATAGCTTGCGCCCTTTTTGTAGGGTAGTTGTATTTGCCTGCCCGATACAGGTTTTTTATCACGGTTAACAAACGTCCATAACGTTCGGTCTCCTTGTGGGAACTTGCTGGCAAATACCCCATTTTGCAAAACAGACGTATGCGGCTCCCAACCCTCACTATGGAAAATGTTCGGGTAGCGACTATATATCATGTGCATCCTGCGGATGGTTTCAGCATAGCGTGGGGCCACGCCGTTCCATATCCCCCATATATTTTCCCAGGCGCAATAACCCATACCGTTGAACCATGCATATTGCAGGTCGTCGGTTTTATTATCGGCCCAGCGGTCGTTCACAATAGGCTGATGCAGCGGCTCCAACCACTTATACAGGCTAACACCTGGATCAACAATATAATCGTCATAATACGCCCAGCTCATGGCGTTCCATTGCAGCATGTCCAGGGTTTTCAGGTTTATTTCCGGCTCCAGTGCTAAAGGATATTTCCCGCTGCCGTTATCCACCCAAAAAAAGTCTTCGGGGATTCCGTACATGGTATCGCCGTTCAATCCGTCAGCACCTACCTCGGCCATTTCCTTAGTAAGCTTTGGAGCGATGGGGCCGGGGTCGCGCGTGCCGTTATCCCATGGCATTATCGGGAAGAACACTTTCACGCCTCGCCGGTGAAAGTCGGCCACCATTTGCCTTACGCCTTTTATGCCACCCGGCATATCGGCCACCATATCAAACTGGTCGCGGTTATCAATGCCTATGTTGGGGTAAGTGGGCCATATCAAAACCGCGTCCAAGCCACCGTAGCGTTTTTTAAGGTCGTTCAAATACCGGTCCACCGTATATTTTCCGGCAACCGGGTCATAAAAATAGCGATCCTCTACCATCATTTGCGTTTGAATGTAGCTCGACTGCGCCCATTTTAATCCCGCGAGGTGATACTTGTCGCCATTATAATTGATAGAATCCTTCGCCTTTTTGCGCCAGTTGAGCATGCGTTTGTGCCAGGCGTTGAAGTCTGCGGGCGTTTTGGGGCCTGCTAACAGTTCCTTCCAGTTACCCTGGCGGGCTGGTGCCTGGGCAAAACAGAAACTCGCCAAAAACGAAGTCAAGAATATGGGTAAAAGACATTTGCATACCATAGCCCTAATTTACTTATAGCAATACTACCATGCAAACATCGCTAACTATAAACATTACTATTATATTAGCTATTAAAATAGTTGCGCGCTTTGTACTTAAAATATTACCAATGAGTTTTATACTATCAAAAGTGTTTTTGTTTTTGCTTTATCCGCTTTCCTGGATCTTTGTGTTATTTATTATTGCCTTGTTTGCTAAAAGCCCCGTGCGCAGGAAACGTTTTTTAATAGCATCTATAATACTACTGTATATATTTTCAGTTCCATTTTTTTTAAACCTGGTGGCACGTGCATGGAGTATTTCGCCTTTTTTGGCCAAAGAACCAAAGGTTTATAGCTGTGCTATAGTTTTAGGCGGTTTTTCAGGGCCGGATAAAAACAACAATGGTTATTTTAATGGCTCGGCAGACAGATTTATACAGGGTATCAGGATGTTAACCACCGGGAGGGCAAAACGTATATTGATCACCGGCGGCAACGGGAGTTTGTTCCCCGGCCAGTTTAGCGAAGGCAATTGGGTTAAAACGCAATTAGATGAACTTAAAATTCCGGATAGCAGTGTATTGATAGAAAACAGGTCGCGAAATACCATTGAAAATGCTGTTTTTTCAAAAGCAATATTACAAAAGGCAGGATTACAGCCACCTTATTTATTAATAACTTCCGATTTTCATATGCGGCGGGCATACATGATATTTGAAAAAGAAGGATACAAGGTTATACCTTATCCCTGCAATTTTATGGCAGGTAATACAGGATCTAGTTTGTATGACCTTATTCCCGATGGCGGTTCCATAGGTGGCTGGAATATTTATTTTAAAGAGATAGTGGGCTATGTGGTGGATAAGTGGAGATAATTCTGAACTAAGGTTAAACGGATTTAAAGATTTACAGGATGTTATTATATCTGTTTAATCTTATAAATCCGTTTAATCCCGGTTCAGACTATTACTCAATATGTTCCAGCGTTACAGAATCAACTCTTTTCAGCGCTATATTGCTTACCGGCTTTACCACTAACGGTATTTTTTCAATATGTGTTTCGCTGGTATCCAAACCAAAGGTTTTAGCTTCGGAAAGTGCCAGTTTTTTTATGCTGAAATAACTATTCAGGATAAATGATTCCGATACACTAAACAAGTTGTTATACGACAGGAATTTCTCGAGTATTACAAACCTGAAATCAGAAACCACTTTGAATTGCCTTAACGATGGGTACGTGCTAATAATGCTCAGCTCGCCCCGGCCCACCATATCCTCAACTACTTTGCGGAACAACACATTTACGCGCGGCTGTATACGGAAACCTAAGCGGAAATCAACCCGGATGATCTTGCCTTCTTCTATATTGTCTACACTGTATTCCATGGTGTATGGTTCATCGGTAGTATCAATATGTATGAACCAATAAGTATCGGCCCGTTTAGGGCTTCGGCTCATGATGGAGTAGATGATCTTTTCTTCTATCTGCTTACTGTTATTTGCTTTGGTCAGGTAGATCAGCTGACTTGAATACTTAGGTATAGTTTGATCGGCACTTAAAGCATTCAGCATAGGTATCTGGTCTTTCAGGTCGACAAAATGCAAAAAGCGGTTATTGATCTTGCGTGCCTTGAACCATATATACATTGTAAATATCAACCCAACTTCGAACACTACAAAGAACAAGCGTTTAAGCAGTTTTATCGCGTTAGCCACAAAGAAAGTAAACTCTACACATAAAAATACGCACAGGATAATGGTGACCAACCATATGGGCCAGTGCTTAACATACCGCATAAAGTAGTACATGAGTATGGTGGTCATAAGCATAGCTATGGTGATGGAGAACCCATAAGCAGCCGTCATATGTTCAGATGTTTGGAAATATAGCGTTACCGCAACACAACCAAAACACAGCAGCCAGTTAATGCTGGGGATATAAATTTGTCCGCGGATGTTCGATGGGTATTTTATGGTGATGCGCGGCCAGAAATTCATACTCACCGCCTCGCTTATTAGTGTAAATGAACCGCTTATGAGGGCCTGGCTGGCAATTATAGTAGCCAGGGTAGCTAAAGCAACACAGGGTATCATTAACAAATGCGGGCTAGGTACCAGCTGGTAAAATGGGTTAATATTGGTAAAGTTCTTATTAGCGGGCTGCATTAAAACCCATGCACCTTGCCCAAGATAATTTAATACTAAAGTTACTTTAACAAATATCCAGCTCATCTGGATGTTTTTACGGCCGCAATGGCCAAGGTCGGAGTATAGGGCCTCGGCACCTGTTGTACATAAAAACACGGCACCTAATAATATTAAGATGTGAGGATTGCCTACCAGTAACCTGTACCCGTAATATGGACTAAGGGCTTTAAAAATTTCGGGGTAATGCGCTATTTGCAAACTTCCCAAAACGCCTATCATTAAAAACCAGATAAACATTACCGGACCGAAAGCCGAGCCGACTACCTTTGTTCCAAATTGCTGGAAGAAGAAAAGCAGCAATATTATACCAATAACAATACCTATAATAAGCCAACTGCCCGGTACAAATGCGGCAGCTAAGGCCGGTACGTTGTTCAAACCCTCAATTGCTGAAGTAACAGAGATTGGTGGGGTAATAATACCATCGGCCAGCAAAGTGCCTGCACCAATTATTGCTGGTATGGCCAGCCATTTGCCATAACGGCGTACCAGCGCATATAGGGAAAATATCCCACCTTCGCCTTTGTTATCGGCTTGTAAGGTGATGACAATGTATTTGAAGGTGGTTTGCAGGGTAAGCGTCCAAAATATACAGGATATGGAGCCTAAAACCAACGTTTCGTTAACTTTTCCGCCCTCCGTTAGCAGGGTTTGGAAAACATAAAGGGGTGACGTGCCAATATCACCGAAGATAATACCAAGCGTTATCAACAGCCCTGCGGCCGTGACTGTTTTTAAATGGGGATTCATTGTTCTTTGTTTGTTTGTTTTGTTGTTTGTTGTATTAATCAGGGTATTTAATTCATTCTGTATTGTTTATATCAAGTGTAAAGTAAAAACGGCTGCCTTCTCCGGCTCCACTCTCAACGCCTATGTGGCCGCCCTGCGCCTCAATAAAGTCTTTGGCAATGGCAAGTCCCAGGCCTGTCCCGGTTTTATCAGCCTCGGCGCCCGGTATGCGGAAATAGCGTTCAAAAATACGGGGCACATATTTTTCATCAATGCCCTGGCCCGAGTCTTTTACCGAAAATTCGATCACGTTGCCCTGTTTTTTAACATTAAGGTTGATAGTAGCTTTTTCAGGACTATATTTTACCGCGTTTGATAGCAGATTGATGAGCACCCAGGTAGTTTTATCAAGGTCGGCCATTACATGGGGCAGTGAATCGGGGCAGTCAACCGCTATGGTTATTTCTTTTTGGTCGGCTAATGAGCGGATGGCCTTTACGGCATAATTCACAATATTTTTAGGATGCGTGTTGCCAAAATTCAGGTTTATTTTACCTGTTTCAACCTGCGCGGTATCCAGCAATTCAGCGGTTATCTGCAGCAGCCTGTGGGTATCGGCATCAATATTTTGCAGTAATTGTTTTTGCTCGTTATTTACACCGCCAACACGTTCGTCCTCCAATAATTTAAGGCTCATCCGGATGGACGAAAGCGGCGTTTTTAATTCATGCGAAATGGTTGCAATAAAAGTTGTTTTTGCATCATTCAGCTGTTGCAAGTCGGTTATGTTTTTAAGGATTATCACCTTACCTATCACTTTGTAATCATTGGTAACTTCCAGTACATCTTTGGTAAAATAGCTTTCGCGGCCATCGGCAAAAATTTTCATTTTGCTTTGTTCAACAAACAGCATATTACGCAGCAGATCATTCTCCAGCGCTATGTTCGGCGCGTATTGGCCGGTAAGCATTTCTTCGGGCATGCCTATAAGGGTACAGGCTACCTTGTTGGCAAAGATAATAAACTGTTTATCATCAATACCAATAATACCATCATTCATTGAATTAATGATGGTTTCTATCCTCCGTTTTTCAAAAAGTATGCTGGCAAGGTTACTGTGTTCATACTCATCAAGCTTGCCGGCCATTTGGTTAAAGGCATCCGCAAGGTCGCCAAATTCATCTTTAGCCGGGAAAATCAGGCGCTTATTATAGTTTTTATTCGATATTTCCTTTATACCCTGCATCAGCTCCTTAACGGGGTTGGCAATATAGCCGGGGAAGTTCACCACAAAGCTAAAGGCTATTAAAAAGCACAGCGAACCAATAAGCGACACAATAATGATGGCGCCATCGGCAGTGCCCGCTGCAACATTGTTCTTACGTTCAATGGCGGTCATGTTAAGCTGCATTATTTTGTACAGCAGCCCCCGTATTTTAGTGCTTTGTTCACTAATGGCTTGCGGGTCGGCTAAACGTTTATAGGTTTCAAAAGCCGAACGTAACGAATCAGCCAACGGCCCTTCGCCGGGTTCAGTAACATTGTGTTCTTCCTGGTAAATATTCTTATCGATCGTCTGCATTTTTGTAGCAGTGGTTACCGTTTTCGGATAATCAAGTGCCTGCTCAATATTTTTGGCATAAACCAGCGAGCGATAGTTATCTTTCAATATCGCTTTTGAATCGTTGGATAAGCGGGTTAAATAATAATCAGCCAACCCTGAGCTGATGAGGGCCATCAGGAAAAGGAAGCCGATGCCTAAACGGAGTTTGTTCTTAATATTCATGATAGTATTACCAGGTCGATATTTGTTTTCGACATTTTGTTTAACAATTGTGTAAATACAGCCGTACGCATTACCAGCTGGTAGAATTTAAAATGCGGCTTACCAATACAAATGGTTGTGGCGTTGTATTTTTCGGCGGTTTCCCATATGGTTTTGGCAATGTTGTTGCTTTTTACCCTTATCACCTCGCCGCCAAGCTGCGAAACCAGCTTCATGTTGTTGATGAGATGGCGCTGCGAAGCTAAATTAATTTTGTCGCTGCTTTCATTGGCTGTTTGCACATAAAGTATATACCATTTTGAACGGTAATATGATGCCAGCCTTGCCGTTTTGCGAATGATAACCTTTGCCGATTCTTCATTGGTGCTGATGCAGCTCAGAAATATTTCGGCGCGCAGCTTTATGGTTTTGGGCACCTCTATATCTATTTTACGTTCCACCTGGTGCGCTACTTCGCGCAGGGCTAGTTCGCGCAATTGAAGAATGCGTTCGGTTTGGAAAAAGTTGTTGAGGGCCAGCGGTATCTTTTTCTCGTCGTAAATCTTTCCTTCCTTTAGCCGGTCAATCAGTTCATCGGCAGTAAGGTCAATATTCACCACCTCATCGGCTAATTGCAGTACTTTATCGGGTATGCGTTCATTAATGGTCGCGCCGGTAATTTCTTCCACCTCTTCGTTCAGGCTCTCAATATGCTGTATGTTTACCGCGCTTATCACGTTTATACCAGCGTTTAATATGGCCATTACATCCTGCCAGCGTTTTTCGTTCTGGCTGCCTTCAATATTGGTGTGGGCCAGCTCATCAACAATTACTACTTCGGGGCGCAGGTTAAGTATGGCGTTAAGGTCCATTTCGTCAAGCTCCTTACCCTTGTAAAACAGTTTACGCCGCGGGATGATGGTTAATCCGCCCAGCTGCGCTTCAGTTTCTTTGCGCTTATGGGTTTCAATGTAGCCTATTTTCACATCAATGCCATTACGCATCAGGGCCTGTGCCTCCAGTAGCATACGGTAAGTTTTGCCCACGCCGGCACTCATGCCAATATAGATCTTGAACTTACCCCGCCGTGATTTTTTGATCAGCTCAAGGAAATGCTCAACTGATTGTTCTTTCTCTGTTATCATATCTCTTTTTAAACGACATATCCGGCTGCCGTTTTTGAACAGCAGCCGGACGTATTTATTTGCCTCACCCTACCCTCTCCAACCGCGTGCCGCCGTAGCTTTAGCGGTGGCGCAAGGAGAGGGTTCTAAAGGCCAAATTTATAAAGTCCTCTCCTTTGGAGAGGATTTAGGTGAGGCCCTTACTTCATTTCATCCAATGCTACGTTCAATTTTAAAACATTAACCTTTGGCGGCCCGAATAATCCCAATAAAGGTTGTTCGGTATTTTCAGCAACAAGGTTCGAAATTTTATCGGCAGGTATGTTTCTCACCTTCGCGATACGTGCCACTTGTATTTGTGCCCCGGCTGGTGACAGGTCGGGGTCTAAGCCACTACCCGATGAAGTAACCAGCTCGGCAGGTATCTGCGCGCGGGTTACACCCGGGTTATGCTTTAAGAAAACATTGATCAGCGAGTCTACGCCTTTTAAATAATCAGGGTTTGACGGCCCCTTGTTTGATCCGGCTCCGGCATCGGCCTGGTAATTAGCGGCTGATGGGCGGCTCCAGAAATATTTATCCTGGGTAAATTTCTGACCGATATTGGCATAGCCAACCACGCGGCCTTTGTAAGTAACGGTTACACCGTCGCCATTACCGGGGGTAAATTTACCTATTCCGGCTATTACTAAAGGATATATACCTGCTAACAACACTATAAGTATGAGTGTTAGTTTTAAGGATGGTAAGAAAAACGCTTTCATTTTATTTATGATTTAAATATTCTATTACAAAAATACGCCAACGGCAAGGTCAATTAATTTTATGCCGATGAACGGGATAAGTACGCCACCTAACCCATATATTAACAAGTTACGGCGTAAAAGCGCGCTTGCACCTATAGGTTTGTATTCCACACCACGCAAAGCTAATGGTATAAGCAGTGGTATGATAATGGCGTTAAATATTACGGCTGATAATATGGCCGATTGTGGGCTATGCAATCCCATGATATTCAACGCGCCCAATGCGGGGATGGATACCATGAACAATGCAGGCACAATGGCAAAGTATTTAGCCACATCATTTGCTATAGAGAAGGTGGTTAGCGTACCGCGTGTCATGAGCAGCTGTTTACCTATTTCCACTATCTCAATAAGCTTGGTAGGGTCGTTATCCAGGTCGACCATGTTACCTGCCTCTTTAGCGGCTTGTGTACCGCTGTTCATGGCTACACCAACATCGGCCTGGGCAAGCGCGGGGGCATCGTTTGTACCGTCGCCCATCATGGCTACCAATTTACCCTGCTGTTGCTCGGCTTTAATGTAGTTCATTTTATCTTCGGGCTTAGCCTCTGCAATAAAATCATCCACACCGGCCTTTTCAGCTATAAATTTGGCCGTTAACGGGTTATCACCAGTTACCATTACTGTTTTAACGCCCATTTTGCGCAGGCGCTCAAAACGTTCGAATATGCCGGTTTTAATAATGTCCTGTAATTCTATTACACCAAGTATCTTCTCATTCTGAGAAACTACCAGTGGCGTACCACCATTTGATGATATAACCTTTACACGCTCGGCTGTTTCTTCGGGGAATGTATGCCCGGCTTTAACAGCCATATTGCGGATGGAATCGAATGCACCTTTGCGGATACGCAACCCATCAGGTGTATCCAAACCGCTTGAACGGGTTTCGGCAGTAAACTTAATGAATACTGAATCTGCTGGGGCAACTGTCGCCAGTTTGTTTGGACCCTGTTCGGCCAGTTCAACTATTGATTTACCTTCTGGCGTTTCATCAGCCAAAGAGCTTAATACGCAGGCTTTCACAAATTCTTTTTCATTTACTCCGTTCGCAGGGTAAAAGTTAGTGGCCTTACGGTTACCTATAGTGATGGTACCTGTTTTATCAAGTAATAATACGTCAAGGTCGCCGGCAGTTTCAACAGCTTTACCCGATTTGGTGATCACGTTTGCACGCAATGCTCTGTCCATTCCCGCAATACCGATGGCCGATAACAGGCCACCGATAGTTGTCGGGATCAAACAAACAAAGAGCGATATGAATGCGGCTATGGTTATAGGGGTATTGGCATAGTCGCCAAATGGTTTTAAAGTGATACAAACAATAACGAATATCAGCGTAAAGCCTGCCAATAGAATGGTAAGCGCGATTTCGTTTGGTGTTTTCTGGCGCGATGCACCTTCAACCAAAGCTATCATTTTATCCAAAAAGCTTTCGCCGGGCTGGGTGGTAACGATCACCTTTATACGGTCGGACAACACCTTGGTACCGCCGGTTACTGATGATTTATCACCGCCTGATTCACGGATAACCGGGGCTGATTCGCCTGTTATGGCTGATTCGTCAATAGTAGCTATACCTTCAATGATCTCTCCATCGGTTGGGATGGTATCATTAGTTTCGCATATAAATATGTCGCCTTTTTTAAGTAATGACGACATTACCCTTTCCTCTTTGCCGTTAACCAGCAGGCGGGCGGGTGTTTCTTCACGGGTCTTGCGCAAACTTTCGGCTTGTGCCTTACCACGGGCCTCGGCAATGGCTTCGGCAAAGTTGGCGAACAGTACGGTTAATAACAGCACCAAAAATATGGTGAAATTATAACCCCAGCTGCCCTGGCCGCTGTTGGTGAATGAAAATATGGTTACGATAAGCATTACAACGGTACCGATCTCAACGGTGAACATCACCGGGTTGCGTACCAGTATACGCGGGTCAAGCTTTACAAATGATTGCCCCAAAGCATGTTTCATTTGGTCGGCCTGGAACAATGTATTTTTATCAGATTTCATGATTGATATCTATATTAATTTATTTGATAGAAAAGTGTTCGGCTATTGGGCCCATAGTTAATGCAGGGAAGAAGGACAAGGCTGCAACAATTACTATTACAGCTAATACCATTATCCCAAATGTGCTTGTATCGGTTTTTAAAGTACCTGCCGATTCGGGCACAAATTTTTTGTTGGCCAGTATACCTGCTATGGCAACCGGGCCAATGATAGGTAAGAACCTGCCCAGGAATATCACCATACCTGTACTTACGTTCCAGAATATGTTATTGGCGGTAAGGCCTGCATAACCGGAACCATTATTGGCTGATGATGACGCAAATTGGTAAAGCATTTCGGAAAAGCCATGGAAGCCCGGGTTATTTAACCATGCAGATGGCTTGGTAGCCCATGCAGCATTGGCGTAATTAACCAGTATATACGAAGCTAAGGATGTACCTACCAATATAAGGAAGGGGTGCAGCAGCGCGACAAGCGAAGCTATCTTCATTTCGCGGGCCTCGATCTTGCGGCCCATAAATTCGGGCGTGCGGCCTACCATAAGCCCTGAAATAAATACGGCTATGATGACAAATATATAGAAGTTAAGGAATCCTACCCCTACACCACCGTAAAAGGCGTTGATCATCATGTCAAACATCTGGCACATGCCCGATACCGGCATCATGCTATCATGCATGGAGTTTACCGAACCGTTTGATGTTACGGTAGTAGTTATACCCCAGAAAGCAGATGCGGCAGGGCCAAAGCGCACTTCCTTGCCCTCCATTGAACCCGTGGGCTGACTGATCCCCATATGGGCAATAGCAGGGTTGCCTCCTATTTCGGCCTTTACCGACGGGTATAACATACAGAGGAAACCGATCGTCATCACCCCAAATATCACCAAGGCTAATTTGCGTTTATTCAGGTAAAAACCTAATGCAAACACCAGGGCAACAGGGATAACGAAAATGCTCATATTCTCAACCATATTGGTCATATAATCGGGATTTTCGAGTGGGTGAGCAGAGTTGGTACCAAACCAGCCGCCACCGTTTGTACCTACTTGCTTTATGGCTACCATGGCTGCAACCGGGCCGCGCGATACATGTACGGTATCACCCTGTAAACCTATTACGGTGTCTTTTCCTTTGTAGCTGGTTGGTGTACCATTAAAAGCTAATATTATAGCTACTACAATGCTTAAAGGCAATAATACGCGGGTAATTGATTTTAAAAAGAAATCCCAAAAGTTGCCGAGTTTGTCGGTCACTTTATCCTTCATGGCTTTAAATACCACCATCATAGCTGCAAAACCTGTTGCGGCGCTCACAAAGTGCAGGAACATAAACACAAAATGTTGTGTAAAATATGTTGCCAATGATTCGCCCGAGTAATCCTGCAGGTTGGTATTGGTTAAAAAGCTAAGGGCCGTGTTAAATGCCAGGTCGGGGCTTTGACTTGGGTTCTTATCTGGGTTAAGCGGCAGGTGCGACTGGAACAACAAACAGAAGAAAGCATAAAATAACCATATTACGTTAATGGTTAACAATGCTTTCAAATGCTGTTTCCAGTTCATTTCACGGTTTGGATCGATGCCACTAAACTTGAAGATAAATCTTTCAAGCGGGGCCATAAAATCGAGCCAGGTGCGTTCACCTTTAAATACTTTGGCTATGTATTTGCCAAGTGGTATGGCCAGCGCTATGGTGGCCAGGTACATAAAAATAATACCTATTAATTCTGTGTTCATTTGTTTGATAGTTTTAGAATCTTTCGGGTTTTAACAGCACATATATCATGTATATGAATACTGCGATGGCTACAAAGAATAATGCGATCATGATGATTAAATTTTTTCGAAGTAATTAACCGTTTTGAAGAACAGCCAGAAGACGACTGCAAATACAATTAGATAAACGATGGTGAGGATAATATCCATAGCAATATGTTTTTGCAGGGGATATACCAAGCGTGTGCCATTAATTAAAAAAAAATAACAAACTATTGTTTATCAATATATTAAAATTGTTTTTTATTATTTTTAGTGTAATAAGTACACTTTGAAATACTATCATTTTGATAGGTGTATTATCAAAATGGTTGATGAGAACACCCCGCATGAGAAGAGGTAAGCATCACCCCCTGTTAAAACCCACTGTCTCGCGGTATAGCTGGGGTGAAACATCGGCATTGGTTTTAAAAAAACGGCTGAAATAACTTTCATCATTATAGCCCAGTTCATAAGCTATCTCTTTTACCGTTTTATTGGTTAGGTACAGTTCTCTTTTGGCTTCAATAATAATACGCTCGGCTATCATGTTGGTGAGCGTTTTATTAAAATGTGCCTTGGTTATTTTTGCTAAAGCTTTGGGCGATATGTTCAGCATATCCGCATAATCACCGGGGGTATGCAGGGTTTTGTAATGCAGTTCGATATAATCCTTCAGTTTTTGCAGGATGAAAGGCCCTTCGGCATTTGAAACTGATCTCGCAACTGCGGGTTGCTGATCAGTTTTTAGGCGTGAGGCTGTTATCAGGAATATTTTCAGGTAGGATACCAGCAACTCATATTGCGCCAGGGCGGGGTTTTGCATCTCGGTTTTAACCCGGTCGAGCAGCATATTAAATATATTTGCCGAAACTTCATCAACCCTAACAAAAGGCGGATCGTAAATATTATTGAAAAGCACCCCGTTACAGGCTACCTCGTGCTGATGTTTGTGGATGCAAAAGAAGTCGGGGTGAAATTGCAGGGCTATGCCTTGCATGTCGCCATCAGCAAAAAACATAAAGGGCTGGTAAGGCGAAAAGGAAAACAAGGTGCCGGGTTCAAATAGATATTCTGAAAAATCAGCTTTTACGTTGCCCTTACCGCTAATTATCCAGATAAGCGAATAATAATTATTACGCTGCAAATGATCGAAATAACTGCTATCGTTAAAAGTAAATAACTTAAAAGCCAGGTTCCCGTTCTGAGGGTTTACCAAAGTAAAAACTGCCGGGTCGGTCATGTTATATCCCCGTTAAAGTTTACGATCAATTTCGGCAATGGGCATATCGTTTATGCTGGCATATCTTTTTTGCATATAGCCCTTTTCGTCAAACTCCCAAAGCTCATTGCCGTAGCTGCGGTACCATTGGCCGGCTGCATCATGCCATTCGTATTCAAACCTTACGGCCATGCGGTTATCTCGGAAGCCCCATAGTTCCTTTTTCAATTTATAATCCAGTTCTCTTTCCCATTTCCGGGTCAGGAACTGTTTTACCTCTTCGCGACCGTTAATAAATTCGGTGCGGTTACGCCATTCGGTATCAACGGTATAGGCCAGGCAAACTTTTTCGGGGTCGCGGGTATTCCAGGCATCTTCGGCAGCCTGCACTTTTTGCAGGGCGGTTTCCATAGTAAATGGCGGTACCGGCTTTCTTATTTCATCGCTCATGATAGTAGAATTTAATTCAAACATACCAATTCGGTATAACTGAATTGGTATGCTATTGTAAAACTTACAGTGCCGGCGCCAATGGAAAATCGACAGGTATATCGGTTAAATTATGTAAATAGTTCATGGCGGTTTTGTCGCTAACCTGTAGTATAAGGTCGACAAGGTTTTCGTTGGTGTAGCCATTCGCGTAAAAGTCATCAACCAGATCACCCGAGGCCCTGCCGCGATTTTTGGTGATGTCGGCCGCTAATGCTACTAACGAGTTTAATTTCGCGTCGCTGCTTTTGCCTCTTCTTATATCAAGTATCTGCTCATCGGTGAAACCATTCATTTTACCAATAACTGTGTGGGCGCTCTGGCAATACAAGCAGCCATTAACCTGGCTAACAATTAAGTTTACGGCTTCTTTCTCTTTATTTGAAATGGACGTTTTTGCATTTTGATAAGCAAGATACCGCGCAAGCCCGTTGTTTGAATAAGCGATGGTAGCATACAGGTTTGGTACAAAGCCCAGGGCCTTATGCAGGTTATCAAAAATTTGCTGATTGCTTGGGTTTACGTCGGCCCTTGTTGGTACTGAGAATTTAGTTTTCATTATATCGGATATTTTTTATGTCGATATTGACAATACAAATGTCCATTAATGAATATCTTGTTAAAAGGGATAGACCACGCAAGTACATGGACGATTTTCCCAAAGTACTGTATTTATGATTTGAGGGGTATAAGCGCAAATTATTCTGATCTCCTACACTTAATGCAGCTGCAAACAGATGGCATTTGTCATCAGAACTCAATAATTGATTTTATTTGGAACAATCGTTCCAATATGATATTACATTTGCGGAACGATTGTTCCAAATATAAAAATCAATCATCACAAAAACAATGAAAAAGTTAGAAAATAAAGTAGCCGTTGTTACAGGTGCATCAAAAGGTATTGGTGCAGGTATTGCAAAAAGCCTGGCAGCAGCAGGTGCTTCGGTAGTAGTAAATTATTCATCGGCCAAGGCCGGTGCCGATAAAGTAGTTGATGAAATTGTTGCCAATGGTGGCAAAGCCATCGCTATACAGGGCAATGTATCTAAAGAAGAAGACGTGACCCGTTTATTCGCGGAAACCGCTAAAGCTTTTGGCGCGGTTGATATATTGGTAAACAATGCCGGTGTTTATAAATTTGGCGCTATAGAACAAATTAACGCAGAAGATTTTCACACACAATTTGACACTAACGTGCTGGGCTTATTGTTAACCACGCAGGGCGCTTTAAAAAGCTTTAACGGAGATGGCGGCAGTATTATCAACATCGGTTCAGTAGTAAGCAGCATTGCACCTGTTGGAAGCTCTATTTACACAGCTACCAAAGGAGCTGTTGACGCAATAACACATGTATTAGCCAAAGAACTTGGCCCTAAAAAAATACGTGTTAATTCCATCAATCCCGGTATGGTTGAAACCGAAGGCACACATACTGCTGGCTTTATCGGCAGCGATTTTCAAGCTGAAACCGAACGTACCGCTCCATTGGGTCGTATTGGTCAGCCTGAAGACATTGCTTTAGTAGCTATATTTTTAGCCTCTGAAGATTCGCGCTGGTTAACCGGCGAAACTTTGCTGGCAGGCGGCGGCGTTCGTTAATTATAAAACTTTAACTAAATTGAATAGCTTTGCTTTAATAAGCAAAGCTATTTGCGTTATGGCAAGAACGAAGGATTTTGATGAAGATGAAGTGCTGAAGAAAGCAGTGGACCTTTTTTGGTTAAAGGGGTACAATGCTACGTCTATGCAGGATTTGGTGGATGGCCTTGGTATCAGCCGGTCGAGCTTGTACGACACTTATGGCGATAAACATACCCTCTTTATCAAGGCCCTGGAAAGCTACCAGCGCGAAAACTCGGGCCAGGTTTGCAACATCATCAATGCCGACCTTCCTTCCAAAGAGGTTGTTCGCCGGTTACTGGAAATGATCATCGGGGAGCTAATGAGCGACCGAAGCCACAAGGGCTGTTTCATGGTCAATGCCGAAGTAGAAGTGGCCCCGCACGACCCTGAAGTAAGCAAATTAATATGCGCCAATGACCAGCAGGTTGAAGAGGCTTTTTACCTGGTAATAAAAAAAGGCCAGGAAAAAGGCGAGATCAAAAATACCGAAGATGCAAGGGCGCTCGCCCGGTTCACCTTTAATACGGTAAAGGGCCTTCGCGTAACCGCTAAATCAACTAATGATAAAGCTGTTTTTGAAGATATTATTAAGATGACGATCTCGGTGCTGGATTGATCATCAAACATCCTCGTTTGGATTTTAAACTGGCTTAGCTTTAGGTATGTATTTCGAATACAAAATTACAGTTATCATCACAATAAATGCTGCTGTTGCATACAGCATACCCGGGCTGTACAAATAAATGATCGCTGCACCAAGCGGGATGAGTACATTGTTTGCCGACTGTAAGCTTTGGTTCACCCCCTGTAATTTTCCCTGTTTACTTTCGTCGATCGACTGCGACAATTTTCCGTTGTACGTTGGTTCGAATAAGCCGGAGCCGGAGATTATAAATATTATAGCCAGCGAAATAATGATCACAGAAGAGATCAAAGTGCTTGCCACAATTAGTCCTAACCCACTCCCAAAAACAATTAAACCGGCTATTCCAATGTTTCTTTCGTTAAAATGTTTCAACAACCAGGGCAATAGTATCGCACGTGTAATAATATCACAAATACCAATAAGCGTTAGCATACCTCCAATAAATGCGGGGCCCCATTTGTAAATATCTTTAAGGAAAAGGATAAAATTAAACTGGAAAATACCCAGGCCCGCATAAAACAGCACACCCAACAGGAGCAGTAATTTAACTGCTTTCAGGCTGAATATGTCTTTAAAATGGGAAAATGTATTAAAACTCCTCAGACTTACATGTTTAGTCCTTTTTTCGGGGGCCAACGATTCGGGCAACAAAAAATAGACTGCCAAACCGGAAATGAATATTAATCCGGCAGTAATATAGAACGGCAACGCTATAGAGATGCTTCCCAACAGCCCACCTAATGCAGGGCCGCCCAGTTTTCCTATCCCCATGGCAGAACCGATATAGCCAAACCACTTAGACCGTTCCTTAGGTTCGGTACTATCAGATACATAGGCGAACAATGTGCTTATATTCCCGGCAGTAAGCCCGTCGATAATACGCCCAAGGAAAAGTATCCAGAGCGCTCCCCCTATTCCAAACAAAACATAGCCTATGACAGAACCCAGCAGGCTAATGATCAAAATGTTTTTCCGGCCATACTTGTCGCTTAATGCCCCCAAAGCGGGAGCTGCAATAAACGTACAGGCAGCAAATACCGACATGAGCGCGCTCATACCTACAACAACCTGTTGTGGAGGAAGGTATTTACCTACTATAAAAGGCAGAAGAGGCAGCACTATAGACATGCCAATGGAATTCAGCACCACGACCCCGATGATGATCCATAGTTGTTTTTTCGGCTTCATTTTGGTATAGAGATCACTTTATGCCAAAAACAGTCAGCATTTTTTCAAGTGCGCCTTCGGAGTGCATGCGCTCACCATTCTCAAGTGATCGCTTCGCCGCCTTTGCCGCTCTTTTACGCATACTTACTTCGTAAAATGCAATGGCTTGCTGCACCGTATTGAATTTGCCAGACGTTAAACATTCGCTTAATTCCAAAGCATCAAGCATAGAGGTGTTTGCGCCTTCGCCTGCAAAAGGTGGCATTACATGTGCTGCATCGCCAAGTAATGTTAAGTTGGGCAAGGCTTCCCAGGTCTGGTCTAAAGGCATGCAGTAAATTGGACGCGGGATAACAGGCGTTGTCGTATGCTCAAGCAGTTCGTGCCAAATACTGCTCCACCCGCTATATTCTTTTTTAAACCATGCCAGCAATTGTGCTTTATCAGAAAGATCCAAACCACTGTTTGCTGCCCAGTTTTCACCAGTTTTAAAGCTAATATAAAACCCCAGGCCGCCATCGCCTTTCTGGCCTCCCAATAAACACTTCCCGTTCCCGAAAGCCATTATTTTTCCGCCATTTAGCAAGGCATAAATATGAGGCGTCGCTTTTTCGGCGTTATCAATATTGATCTCAACCATGGTAACGCCTGAATAAAAAGCTTTGATGTTCGTGACGTATGGACGGATCTTGGAATTGGCGCCATCAGCTCCAATTACAATGTCGGCATAAGCAGATGACCCGTTTTTAAAATGGAGCAACCAACCTTCGTTTTGTTTCTCCATCGAAACAAAATGGCTGTCCCACACAACTGTTCCTGGTTGTAAAGACTCCAAAAATATTTTTCTTAATGAACCCCGGTCTATTTCAGGGCGATATTCATAACCAGGATCTTCATCGTGTTTGGTGCCGTGATCACTAAAAATTATATCCGCATGTTCGTTTACGATGATCTTTTTATCTGCACCCTGTCGAACATTTTTGTTAAACCCTTCAATTAAATTTGCTTTGCCCAAAGCCGCCCACCCCGATCCCTCATGCATATCAAGCGGTGAACCCTGCACACGGGCACTTTTATTAATATCTCTTTCATACACTTTTACATTTATGCCTTTAAGCTGTAAAAGCCTTGCTAATGTTAATCCTCCCGGGCCGCCGCCTATAATGGCTATTTGTTTATTATCCAGTATCATGATCTTACATTGATTAATTACAATGCAAAAGTCTGCAATACCCCCGCGTTAGGCTTGTACAAACGCGACAAAATCGGTGTTTACAGCCGGTTTCTCTTTTTTTGCTTTTCGCGCGAATGCCGCCGGTGTGGTACCACTGTAGCGTTTAAATTCCCTGCTTAGGTGGGATTGATCTGCATAGCCCAGCTCATGCGCTAAGCCGGCAAGGTTGGTATCCGGTTGAAGCCATAAATGGTTTCGTACCTGTTCAAAGCGTATCAGGGCGGATACGTCTTTAACAGTATAGCCGGAGGATCGCTTGAAGTTCCTCTCCAGTGTACGGACCGTAGCATGGGCCGCCGCCGCTACCCGGCTTACCGGCATAGTGCCGTTTGCTTCGCGCATAGCAACGCCAGCTTTAAATAGCACGCTATTGGCAGCAACCTGCGAGCGCGCATCCAGGAAATATTGTTTTACTTCAGCTATAGCTTCATCTATCCTGCCGGCTTCAATAAACGTATTCAATTTGGGTTGAAGTTGGGCGATGGGATGCTCAAATACGTGCACGCCGTCTTTACCTGATGGCAGTCCGAGCAGATCGAACACGGTCCAGGGAAAGCACCTGATAGCTATGATCTCTAAACAGTCTTTCGTATAAAAAACAGCAGGCTGATCGAGCAGCCCCATCATAAACGGCGATGGCAATGGCTGCAAGCCGCCATTGTAAGAAATACTTAGGACGTTTCCGAAATGAAAAATAATTTCAGCGTAGCCATCAGGTTGTACCTCAAAACTTGATCGCTGTTCTCCCACATCTCTCCTGTTGTACCAAAAGCATTTTATGGTATCACGTAACTCTTCAGGAGGTTCAAATTCTTGGTGGTGCATTTTGAAAGATAGCGTATTAAAACAAAAAAGGCAATACTTAAGCCATGTCTTCCTATCGGAATGCGCAGAATATCAATGCATTAAATTCGCATTAATTATAAAAAGTATTAAATTTAACATCTTAATGCATAGTGATGCCAATATTCATGGATGTTCATATTGTTCCGGGTGTAAAAGCAAAAGATGTTGCTGAGGCGCACCGTTTGGACCTGCTCCACCAGCAGGAACATGGCTGCAATTGCATGACCTATTGGATAGACGAAGCCCGCGAAAATATTTTCTGCCTTATTGAGGCCCCGGATAAACAGGCAGTGGAGGAAATGCATAGTAAAGCACATGGCCTCATCCCCAATAAAATAATTGAAGTGAATAGCAACCTGGTTGAAGCTTTCCTGGGGCGTATTTATGATCCTTCTGAAGCTCAGGTCTCAAATGAAGGGTTGAAAGTTTTTGCCGACTCTTCTTTCAGGATCTTACTGGTTACAAAAACGATCGATCCTGTTTTGCTGAAACATCGATTAGGAGACGAGAAAGCAGCCGAATTGTTAAGCGCGCATACCGGCATCATCCGAAAAAATATTGTACAATACGATGGACGGGAAGTTGAACATGAGGGGAGCGGTTTTGTTGTTTCATTTTCTTCGGCTGCTAAAGCAGTGGCATGTGCGTTGTCGATCCGAAAGGAAATGCCGGATCCCATCTCAGAGAAAATTGATCTTAGGTTAGCGGTGAATGCTGGTGAGCCGGTTGAGCTCAGTGACCACCTGTTTGGCGAAACCATTCAATTCGCATCGAACATGTGCCGAATTGCAAAAGAAGGAAAGATAGCCATAGCATCGCCTGTAAAAGAATTGATAGCGGATGACCTTTTCCGGGAAGAGCGAAAATATTTCCTGAACCTTTTACCACATGATGAGCATTTATTGAAATTATTGTTCAGCAAACTGGAGGAGAACTGGCAGGACGCGGATTTCGATATTTCAGATTATTGCAGGGAAACTGCCATGAGCAGTTCACAATTGTACAGGAAAACGATAGCCCTTACAGGCCTGCCGCCCAATTCGCTTGTAAAAGATTTCAGGCTGCATAAAGCAAAAGAGCTGATGAGAAAACAGTATTACAATATTGCACAAATAACTTTCGATTCGGGCTTTACCAGTGCTTCCTACTTCACCAAATGTTTTAAAAAGAAATATGGGCTCCTGCCAATGGCCTATCTTGAATCGCTGCATTGAGGACCTTACTACCGGGTAAATTTTACCACTTATTGATGGATTTGTTTCATACGGTTTGCTATTTATTGAATGATTTGTTATAGCCCTCGTTATTTACCGACGGTATCTTCGATTATTCTTTAACCCTTAGATCTCAATATCATGAAACGTATTAAAAACAGCATCCTGCTACTTGTCATCGCCCTGTTCACCGGCATGACCGCCATGGCACAAACAACAACAGTAAAAGACAGTTCATCAAAACCAGATCCAACAAAAATGAAAACTTATCTTATCGAACGGGACATTCCCGGCGCAGGCAAATTGACTCCTGAGCAGTTAAAAGCTATTTCACAAAAATCATGCAGTGTATTGCAACACATGGGGCCGCAAATTCAATGGATACAGAGCTATGTAACCGGCGACAAGATCTTCTGTGTGTACAAAGCCGAGAATGAAGACCTCATTCGCGAACATGCTAAAGAAGGCGGGTTCCCCGCCAATATGATCACTGAAATTTCAACAACTATCAGCCCGGCAACGGCTAAGTAGTAATGGAAGAGCAGAAACTTTTTTTTAAGACCCGCTTAATGCGGGTTTTTTTATGCAGAATGCGAAGAATGATATGCTGTTTTGACCTCTATTCCGTTGGCAAGTGTTTGGTATACCACGCAATATCTTTCGGTAAGCTTTTTGAGGGCCGATATTTGCTCCTCACGCGCATCTGTATCTATATCAAATTCCAGGCGGATGGTTTTAAAACCAACAGGGGATTCTTTATCTACACCTAAAGTGCCTTTGAAATCGAGGTCGCCTTCTGCTCGTACTGTTCCGCTTTTGATATTTACCTCAATAGCCGTTGCCACTGCCTGCAAGGTAACACCCGCGCAAGCCACCAGTGCTTCCAGTAGCATGTCGCCCGAGCAAGCAAGCATACCAGTCCCTCCTGTGGCAGGATGCAGCCCTGCTTCCACAATGGCTTTGCCGGTTTCCACTTTACAGGAGATACCTTCGCCGATCTTTCCTTCTGCTTTCAATGTGATGATCGCCGACTCCGGCTGCTCACGATATTTATCTTTCAGCGGGGCCTGGAGGTTTTTGAGTTCTGTTATATTCATACTTACAAGTTTAATAAAAAAATATAATAACCTGTGTTACCGAAAATTACAAACGCCCCAGCGAGCAGCAGCCTTTGGGGTTTGCTGCGATCAGGGTCGTTATGGCCTGCTAAGGGTATACTTGAACTTACGTTCAGGTTGCAAATTTTTTTTTTTCAAAAAAATTTGCGTAACTCAAAAGTTACCTATACATTTGGGTAACTTAAAAGTTACGTATTATGGCAGCAAGTATTAAACACCAATTATTTTTCCCGCACCCGCCCAGGGCGGTTTGGGAATACCTTACCAACGCTGAGTTGATGGAACTATGGCTGATGAAAAATAATTTTCAGCCTATTGTGGGTCACGATTTCCAATTCAGGATAAACCCGGTACCAAGTCTCGATTTCGATGGGATAGTATACTGCAAGGTACTGGAGATCGTACCCTTCAAAAAACTTTCCTATTCATGGAAGCTTGGTCCTGGCGATGGCACCCTTAATATTGATTCGGTAGTAAGGTGGGAATTACATCCAAAAGATAATGGCACTGAGCTGGTATTGGATCATGGCGATTTTGTGGTAATGGAAAACATTGGCATCTTCAATTCCATGAATGAGGGCTGGCGCAAAAATATGCATAAAATTGCCGACCGCTTAAACGCTCCTGACCATGCCACAACCAAAGCTTGACGCATTCCAGGTAATTGCCGACCCAAGCCGGCGGCAAATGCTGATGCTGCTTTCGAAGAAAAGTTTAACCATCAGCAGCCTGGCCGAAAACTTTGACATGAGCCGCCCCGCGGTGTCAAAGCATATTAAAATATTGGATTCTGCGGGCTTTATTTCCATACAAGATATCGGCCGTGAGCGGCATTGCACGCTGAAACAGGACGGTTTTAACGCCTTGCATGAGTGGCTCAGGTACTTTGACCAGTTCTGGACATCGAAACTGAAGAACCTGGAAAATTTGCTAAATAATAAATTGCCGAACTAAAGGATCCTTGTTCCCGCAAGAACATGCGGGAACAAGGATTTAGCTGGTTAAATTCAATAGTTTATCGGCATTCCCATGGGCTATCTTTTCTACCTGTTCAGCGGGAAGTTCAATAGCATTTAAAAAATCAATACCCATTTGATTGGTACTAAAAGGATAATCGACCGAAAACATAATATTATCAACACCAAAAGTTTCTAAGGCAAGCTTTAATGGAGGTTGCGTAAAAAAGCCACTGGTTGTAATATGTAATTGCTGATGAAACGTTTCGCTAAGTGTACGCTGGTTGGCGCCGCCATTCCCGGGTTTGAATGCCCGCTCTGATCTCGCCATCATCATGGGCAACATTTCTCCCATGTGACCGATGATGAGCTTCAATTTCGGGTACATATCAAAAACTCCTGAAAAAAGAAGGCGTAAAACATGTATAGCTGTTTCAGAATGCCAACCCCAACCGTAGCAGGCAATCGCTTCGGCCATTCCGGTGTAATTAGGCAAGCCGCTATAATAAATGTCGGCTACGCCTTTGGGAGGCAGGCCGGGGTGCAAATAAATAGGGACGCCCAATGTTTCCGCACGTTCAAATATGGGCGCGAATTTAGGGTGATCTAAAAATTGATCATCTGTCAATCCCCGGATCATCGCTCCACGAAAATGGTATTCTTTTACAGCGCGTTCTAATTCATCAGCAGCCGCTAATGGGGCTGTCATAGGTAGGTGGGCAAATGCAGTAAAACGATCAGGATATCCGACTATGCTTTCTGCCATCAGGTCATTGTATTGCATAGCAAAAGCTGGTCCCTTCGCCGGGCTTAGCAAGTTAGCGCCCGAACTATCTACGGAAAGTACCTGCATGCTAATGCCTGAATCATTCATCGATACCAACCGTTCGCCGGTAATGTCGGCTAATTTCGGAATGGTCTGCTGCATAGCTGCTGACTGGCCAAAATTACCCAATGCTTCTTTTGGGATCTTTTCGGTCATTGCAGGCAAAGCAATATGTTCTTCAAGTGTAACTATACGCATATTTAAATTATTAAACTATACTTACAAAGGAACAACCGTCTCAGATAAACTGCAATAGAAGATCAACGGTAATGACAGGACTATTCACAGGAATAGTGTGCTATAATTGAATTATACCCTTGCAGCGTGGATCTACAAAGTGCGGTTCTGGCTTGGGATCGCAAATCCCCTGTAATTATAGTCCGGGATCATTATTACATATCAACGGGAAAATACTATTGATAACCCATCGCCTGCAAATTAAATAATTCGGCATAGCGGCCATTTTGTGCCAGTAATTCAGCGTGTGTTCCCATCTCCAATACAGTGCCCTTATCCAATACCAAGATCCGGTCGGCCAGTCGGGCTGTTGAAAACCTGTGAGAGATCAGCACGGCTGATTTTCCTTTCGTCAGTTCGGCGAAACGCTGGAAAACTTCGTACTCGGCACGGGCATCCAACGCGGCTGTGGGCTCATCTAATATCAATACCTGCGCATCCTTCATATAGGCGCGGGCCAGGGCAACTTTTTGCCATTCGCCGCCAGATAGCTCGATCCCATTATTGAACCGCCTGCCTAACGCCTGCTCATAATGGTTCGGCAGCTTTTCCGCCAGCATATCGGCAAGGCTTTCCTGTGCTGCCTTTTGGATAAGCGGCTTATTACCTATCTCGCTGATATTGCCCACCGCGATATTTTGTGAAAGGGTCATCTGGTAACGCAGGTAGTCCTGGAAAATGATACCCAGGTTAAGTCGCAGGTCTTCGATCTGATATTCCCGCAGATCGATACCATCCAGTAAAATGCGCCCTTCGGTGGGGTCGTACAAACGCGCCAGTAATTTTACCAGGGTGGTTTTGCCTGCACCATTCTCACCCACCAACGCCAGCTTTTCGCCGGGGCGTAAAGTAAAGTTCAAGTGTCGATTGGCCCATGTTTCCGAATTATGGTAGCGAAAACCAACGTCTTCAAAAACAAATCCTTGCCGTACAGGCTTAGGAAACGGCAATGGATCAGCGGCTACTTTTATCTTAGGTTTTATCTCAAAGAACTCTAAAAAATCGTTCAGGTAAATAGCGCCTTGCGATACCGTTGTAAAGCGGTTCAGCATACCTTCCATCAGGCTGCTTAATTGCCGGAATGACCCCGCGAGAAAGGTGAGCATACCAACCGATGCCTTGCCGGTTACGGTTTGATAAATGATATAGCCGTAAGCCGCATAATAACCTATACTGCCTAATACTGAAAAGAAGGTGCCCCAGGCCGAACGTTTAACCGCCAGCTTACTGTTATCAGTATAGAACTTATCCGAAAGGGTTTTAAAACGGTTGATGATAAAATCGGCAAGACCGAATATTTTCACCTCTTTGGCGGTTTCATCACTGGCGCCCAAATAACGCAGATAATCCAGCTCGCGCCGTTCAGGGGTTTGACTGCGGGTGAGCGCATAGTTCTGACTGTTAAAATAAGATTCGCCTAAAAAAGAAGGGATAATGGCCACCAGCAACAGTACGATGAGCCAGGGATTAAAGGTGAGTAAGCCGGTAAGCAAAAAAGCCATAGAAATAAGATCCTGTACCTGGCTCATTACCTGGGATAATAACACAGAGCGACCCACCGTTTGCTGCCTTGCCCTTTCCAGCTTATCGTAAAAAACCGAATCTTCGAACTGGTCAAGGTCGAGCGTTGCAGCATGACGCATGATCTGTTTTGACGTATAATTAGAAAACTGGTCGCCAAGCAGGCTATCAACCAGGTTGATAAGCCGGTTCAGAGCGTCGGTCAATACCGCCAGGCTAAATTCTATGATAACTAATTTCCACAACTCATGCTGATCGCCGCCATGGCGGTTTAATTGCACAACCTGGTCGATAATGAGTTTACCTACATAAAGCAGCGATACCGGCATTGCCGAACGGATGATGCGTAAAGCAAAACTTAATATTGTTTTTTCCTTGCTGCTTTTCCAAACCAACTTAAAAAATGCAGGCAGATTCCCTAAAGCGGAAAGCCTTTCTTTAAATGTCAGGTCTGATCTTAAGTTTATTTTAGCCATGGGCTGTTGCCGCGTTTTTGTTAAACAGCAAAGCTATGAGTTATACAGCGCGTAAAATGACACCGCCGGGTAAAAATCGATAACAATAATTCCTTTTAGCTGCACATTACAGTACGTAACAGTTATGAAAAACACATTATTTAGTTTAGCGCATCCAAACATAGAAAACCTCGGCTGCATAGCCTTTAACTAATACACATCTCAATTTTTAATGAAAACTACCCCGTTATACTTTCCGAAAGCAATTACAGTGCTTGTGCTGTTAATGTACGTTCATATTAACGTATCCCGGGCCCAGATAAGGCCTGTTTCTTCGGCTGCGACATTTGGAGCGCTACAAAACCATTTTGTAACTATTCCTGATTCCATACAAACCAGTGTTTACTGGTATTGGATCTCGGGTAACATATCCAAAGAAGGTGTTGTTAAAGACCTGGAGGCCATGAAAAAAGTGGGGATCAACCGCGCTTTTATAGGCAACATAGGTTTGGATAATGTTCCGAATGGCGGAGTTAAAATGTTTACTGATGAATGGTGGGATATTCTGCATACAACCCTTAAAACAGCCACGCGCTTAAATATCCAAATAGGTATTTTTAATGGCCCGGGCTGGAGCCAGTCAGGCGGGCCATGGGTTAAACCAAGCCAATCCATGCGCTATTTAACTTCATCTGAGGTTATGGTGAAGGGCCCATCGATATTCCACAAAAAATTGGGCCAACCCCAAAAGGAATTCCAGGACGTTAAGGTACTGGCTTACCCTGTTGCCGCAGACTACGGCGCGGCTATCGCGTTCCAGGTTTCTTCAACGCCGGCTATAGACTCACTTAATAACTTAACTGATGATAACCTGGCTACCAGCATCCATTTTAATGCAGGACCAAAATTTTCTTTTAATATCCACACTGAAACGCCTGCAACGGTACGCAGTATAATTTTGTCAACCACACATCAGTCTGTGTTACTGGAAGGTGACGTACAGGCAAAAGTTGATACCGGCTACATTACGCTGCAACATTTTGTTATTGATCGCAGGAATCCCGCCCTTAATACAGGTTTTGTACCCTGGGGCCCGGCAGCTATTAGTATCCCCGCTACAAGCTCAAATGATCTCAGGCTGGTGTTTACCAATGTTTCGTCTAACTCAGGTATAGCGGAGTTAAAATTATCGGCAACGCCGATGGTAGAGCAATACATGGAAAAAACGCTCGCTAAAATGTGGCCGACACCGCATCCCTTTTGGGAAGCTTACCAATGGGCGCCACAGCCTGATGAAACCTCAAAATATATTATTGACCCGGCAAAAGTTATTGATATTTCAAAATACATGGCTGCTGACGGCACATTAAACTGGCAAGTACCCGCGGGCAATTGGATAATTGAGCGAACCGGGATGACGCCAACAAACGTGACCAATAGCCCTGCACCACTTGAAGGCACCGGGTTGGAAATTGACAAAATGAGCAAAGAACATGTCGCAGAACATTTCAATGCTTTTTTGGGTGAGATCATTAAACGCATACCGCCCGAAGACCGCAAGACATGGAAGGTTACCGTTGAGGACAGTTATGAAACCGGCAGCCAAAATTGGACCGATGATCTTGTTGCAGAATTTAAACAAAAATACAACTATGATCCTACGTCTTATATTCCTGTACTGCAAGGAAAGGTTGTGGGTAGCGAAGATATGTCCGATCGTTTCCTTTGGGATTTAAGGCGGCTGATAGCTGATGATGTTTCTTTTAAATATGTAGGTGGTTTAAGGGACATAAGCCATAAAAACGGACTTACCACCTGGCTCGAGAATTATGGGCATTGGGGTTATCCAGGTGAATTCCTGCAGTATGGCGGTCAGTCAGACGAAGTAGGTGGAGAATTCTGGAGCGAGGGAGACCTTGGCGATATAGAAAACCGCGCGGCATCATCATCAGCGCATATTTACGGCAAAAACAAGGTATCGGCCGAATCATTTACTGCTGCAGGTCTCCCCTTTTACCGTTACCCCGCCATGTTTAAAAAGCGTGGCGACCGTTTCTTTACTGAAGGCATAAACAATACCCTGTTGCATGTATACGTGTCGCAACCCAAAGATACCGCACCCGGCGTTACCGCCTGGTTTGGCGTTGAGTTTAACCGGTTAAATACCTGGTTTTTTGATATGGACATATTTCTTAAATATTCAAAACGCTGTAACCTGATGCTTCAGCAGGGGCGTTATGTGGCCGATGTTGCCTACTTTATAGGCGAGGACGCTCCGAAAATGATCGGCATAACCGATCCGGCTCTTCCTAAAGGCTATTCTTACGACTATATAAATGGAGATATAATTAAACAAAGGCTTTCGGTAAATAATGGCAAGCTTGTTTTACCAAACGGTATTAGCTACAGTATTTTGGTGCTGCCAAAGTTGCGAACCATACGCCCTGAACTATTGGCAAAAATAAAGGAACTGGTACAGCAGGGCGCTGTAATTCTAGGCCCTAAACCCGACCGGTCGCCAAGCCTGGCAAACTATCCGGCAGCTGATGAACAGGTTAAAAACATGGCAGCCGAACTTTGGGGCAACATTGATGGCGTAAACATAAAAGTTAATCGTTATGGCAAGGGCATGGTAATTAGCGGTATGGATATGCAACAGGCACTGGACATGGTTAAGGCAATACCCGATGCTAAAATTACAGGAAGCGGATCGATCCTTTTTATACACAGGCAACTGGAAGATGGCTCTATTTATTTTGTTTCAAACCAGGATGACGAACCGGTTAACTTTTCAGCAGCCTTTCATATAACCGGGAAAAAACCTGAATTGTGGAACGCGGTTACAGGCACTGTGCGCGACCTGCCTTCATTTAAACAAACCACAACTACAACCTCGGTACCTATGCAGCTGGCACCCTACGAAAGCGCGTTCGTGATTTTCAGAAAAGATGGAACGACAGGCGACACAACAAAGTCCAACTATCCGCTGCCTGAACAAACTATTGAATTAACTAAACCCTGGATAATAAACTTTGATAAAGCCATGCGTGGCCCTGCACAGCCCGTGGTGTTTAATACATTAACTGATTGGTCGACAAACTTGAATGACAGTATAAAGTATTATTCAGGCACGGCTTATTATCATAATACTTTTAAAATAAATAAACTGGTGAAAGGGGCTAATTATACTATAGATCTTGGCGTTGCCAGGGCCATTGCCAAAGTGACTGTTAACGGTATTGAAATGGGCGGAGCCTGGACACCACCTTACCAGGTTGATATTACAAAAGCACTTAAACCGGGCGAAAATAAACTGGAAATAAAAATAGTAAACACGTGGATGAACAGGTTGATCGGTGATGACAGGCTGCCGGCAGACCAAAGAAAGGTATCGGTTACTTTCGGTCCGGATCCGAAAGCTGGGTTGGAATCATCGGGCCTGTTGGGGCCGGTAAAGATCTATGTGACTAAATATTAGGCCAAATAATATCAAATCCGATGAAATTTAATAAACAATGATACAGCCCGGCCGTCTATATCTCGTCCTCAGTTGAATATAAAACTTTTACGTTTGATTTTAAGAGTAAAGTAGGTATTCTTTTAGCTTATTTCATCCCATCGCTCAGCGAGTTAAAGAACGAGCTATTAAACATTCGGATGGATAAAGGATCAACTAAGACAATTAAAAGAGAGCTCTCCTATACATTGAAAGTGTGGCAGGCCACTGCAATTGTTTGCCTGTCGCTGATCATCATTTTATTTGTCCGTGTGGCTTTTAATATTTTGCTGATGACCTTTATGGGTATGCTGATCGCGGTTTATTTTCATGGGCTGGCTGATCTTATTGCTCAAAAAACAAAGATCACCCGAAAATTTTCCTTGTTTATTTCTATAGCTGGCACTATAGCCTTGTTGAGCGCCATGATCTGGATGATCGGATCGACCGTACAGCAACAAGCGACGCAATTGAGCCATACATTGCCGCAAATAATTAGCACCGCCAAAACAAAACTGGCAGGATCAGCCGTTGGACAGCAACTGCTGGGTTATACATCGGGTGATAATTCTAAAAAATTACTGGATGCGGCCAGCAATTTCTTCAGTTCCAGTTTTGGCGTGGTAGGCGACCTGTACATCATTCTGTTCCTGGGTATCTTTTTTACCGCCGACCCGTCCCTTTATAAAAACAGCCTGCTGGCAATTGTGCCGTCACAGCAGGAAGCTGACGGCAACATTATTTGGGACCGCATCAGCACCGCGCTAAAAGGCTGGATAAAAACCAGGCTGGTGTCGATGGTATTAGTCACCGTCACTATTGCAATTGGCTTAACCTTCATTGGCTTGCCCGGCACATTAGTACTGGGGCTGATTGCCGGAATGCTCGACATTATCCCCAATTTCGGGCCGGTGATCGCCATGATCCCCGGGGTATTACTGGGCCTAATGATCAGTCCGCAAATGGCCATTATAGCAGCGCTGATATATGTAGTATGCCAAACCATTGTGGGCAGTATTTTCATGCCGCTGATCCAAAAAAAAATGATCAATATCCCACCGGCAATTACCATGATCAGCCAATTGGTTATGGGAGTTATCTGCGGCCTTATGGGCATCATCCTGGCAGTCCCCATCCTGCTCGTATTAAATATTGTTGTTGATGAACTGTATATCAAAAAGAAAAAGGCGGCAAGAGTTGCCTTGCATCAATAACCACCTATTGCTGAAGCAAATATTAATTATTTACAAAAAACAAACTTTAGCAGATCATCCAAATCGAAGAGACGTTTTTTTGAAACTGATCCACTATATTTATGACAACCAGCAAGCGCATGTCAAACGCCCCAACTTATACCGATAAAAACGATGATGCTATCGTTCTGGAGAAATACCGGCAGGTTTACCGGAAATACCTGGATGATAAGATCATTGATATGGACAAGCGCATGAAGCACCCTTTCGATTTCCAGATCTATTCCCTGGAAACCGCTGTCCCTTATGTGAACTACACCGTTCCGCCATCCAGGCAAACCCCTTATTGGATCGTCCTGGTTAAAAAGGGCAGCTGCGAAAAATCGATCGGGTCTTTCACCTTCCCTGTAAAGGAACAAACCTTGTATATTGTACCTAAACGTATGCTGCATTCCAGTAAGCACTGGTCGGCTGACCCCAGCGGTTATGTTCTGCTGTTTAATATTGATTTTTTTCTGAACAATGCTTTTCCTAAACATATGATCAGCAACAAGAAGGTGCTGAAGAACTCCATCCGGCCTTATCTTTACCTGGATGCGCCGCAAACGAGATCCCTTTCGGATATGTTTGAAACGATCCTCCAGGAGCATTCCGGCAATGAACGGGAAAGGAAGGCGATGATCGCCATCAAGATACTGGAGATACTGATCAATTGCGATCGCCTATTTTCGCAGGCAGAGCAGATAGGTAACGAACGCTATTATCACCCGGTGGTCGAACGTTTTAACAGCCTGTTGGAAGCCAATTTTAAAAAGGAAAAAGCAGTGGGCCTTTACGCTGCGACATTGGGGATCCATCCTAATAATCTTAATTCCCTGATCAGGGAGCATACCGGGATCAGCGCCAAACAAACTATCAACAACCGCATTATTACCGAAGCTAAATACCTGCTGGCCCATTCAGATCTCAACGTAAAGGGTATCGCCAATCAGCTTGGATTTGAAGAAGCGCATAATTTCTCTACTTTTTTTAAAAAGAACGCTGGTATCAGTCCCCTGGATTATAAGGCCTCCCTTATAGTGTCCCCAAAATAGTTTTCCTTTCTTATGACCTGTTTGATTTTTAAAGTTTTATGCTTGATTTTAAGAGCATAAGGGAGATTTTATTCCCTTATTTCATGTTATAATTAAATCACCCATTCACTAAAAATTAAACACTATGACTATCTTAGAAACTATTCAATCAGACATCAAAAACTGGTGGCTGTTCATCGTCAAGGGCATTGTCTTTATCGGCGCCGGTATTTACGTTTTTTGCAGTCCGCTGGCAGGCTACATCGGGCTCAGCGTACTGTTCAGCATTGTGATCATCATTTCCGGTATCAGCCAGATCTATTTTGCAAGTGTTAATTCCTCGATGAAAGGCTGGGGCTGGACACTCATTTCCGGCATTCTTGACCTGGTTATCGGCATTTACCTGTTTTCGTACCCGCTGATCACCATGGCGACACTTCCGCTTTTCCTGGGTTTTTGGTTGATGTTCCGCTCATTTTACCTGATGGGCATTGCATTCGATCTGAAAAGCTACGGCATCACCAGCTGGGTTGGGTTATTAATTGGCAGTATTTTGTTGCTGATCACTTCGCTCCTCGTGATGTATTTTCCGGCAGCAGGCGCGGCAGGCATTGTCGTAATTTCAGGTATCGCCCTGGTAGTGGGCGGGGTACTCAACATCATGCTGGCGCTGAAGTTTAAGGACCTGAAAAATATAACTGCACCCTTTGTTAAGTAACGCTTATTTATAAAACCCTCAAAAAAAATGATCCTATGGAAAACTTAATTGTTATTACCTTCCCCGAGTTGGAAAAAGCTATGGACGGGCTCACCAGATTAAAAGAGCTGGACACCGCAGATGAAATTACCATCTATGGCATTGCATTCATTCACAAAAAAGAGGACGGCGCTATCGAATATTTATACCATGACGGTACGGACAGCGGCCAGAAAGTGGCAACCGGTGCTGCCGCCGGCATGCTGATAGGCCTGCTGGGCGGGCCGCTGGGCATGTTGTTGGGCATGCTGACCGGTGCAGGCTTGGGTCAAGCCATGGAAGATGATGCCACAGATGTGGATCATCATTTTATCAACAAGGTAAATAAACACCTGGAACCAGGTGCTTATGCATTGGTGACAGATGCAGAGGAGGATGCAGTTATCCTGGTAGATGCCCCAATGGGATCACTGGGCGGAACGATAGTACGTACCAGCGTAGATGATGAAACCGAGCGCTTTGAAGATGAACAATGGGACAAATTTAACCAGGAGATCGACGCGAAAGAAGCCGAATTTAAAACAGCCGTAGGCGAGAAAAAAGAGAAATTAAAACACGAAATTAAGGAACTGAAGGACAAGCAACACCAGCGGATGATGAAATTCAGGGAGAAAGCGGCTGCCCGGAAGAACCACCTGCACGAAAAAATTGAGGTGCTCCATAAAAAGATGAAGGCCGCGAATCAAAAGAATAAAGAAAAGTTCGAGTTAAAACTGGAAAGTTTTAAAAAACGCCTCGCTGCATTTAATGAGAGAGTGGCCTGGGCATTTAGCTAATTTTTTTATTTACTCATACACAGCCTCAAGCTGCAATGGCCGACCGGTTATTGCAGCTTTATGGAACAACCAAATATGGAAAAACCAACCAAAAAACCGGGGAAACTAAAAGCTTTTCTTAGATCCTTAGGCCCGGGGTTGATCACAGGTGCCAGTGACGACGATCCTTCGGGGATCGCTACCTATTCACAGGTGGGGGCGCAATTCGGGTTTTCTATGCTTTGGACAGCCCTGATCACCTTCCCATTAATGGCCGTGATCCAGGAGATATGTGCCCGTATAGGGCTCGTAACCACTAACGGCTTAACGACCACTTTAAAAGATCATTACCCTAAATGGGTATTATGGCTGATGATACTGTTCTCCTTCCCGGCCATTATTTTAAATATAGGAGCTGATATTGCCAGCATGGGTGCGGCCGCGCATATGCTCTTTCCGCAGGTAGCTGCCTTTTTATTCAGTAGCATTTTTACCTTGCTGATAATTCTTTCCATCATTTATTACCCTTACCAGAAGATCGCCTCGATCCTCAAATGGTTTTGCATAACCCTGCTCATTTACCTGGTCGTCCCTTTTTTTACAAAATTTTCCTGGCTGGAGGTATTGAGATCCACTTTCATCCCTAAGATACAGTTCAACAAAGGTTATATCAATATGCTCGTAGCTATTTTAGGCACCACTATTTCCCCTTACCTATTTTTTTGGCAGGCGACCATGGAATCGGAAGACGAAAGATCCGGCTCCGGCTCTATCGTGATCAATAAAAAAGTGCTGACCACCATGCGAAAGGATGTGGATGCAGGTATGTTTTTCTCCAACCTGGTGATGTTCTTTATCATCCTCACCTGCGGGGCAGTGCTATACCCCAATGGCATCCGCCAGATCGATACCGTAGAACAGGCCGCTAAAGCTTTGCAGCCCATTGCCGGGAATATGGCCTATTGGCTGTTTGCTATCGGTATTGTCGGTACCGGGTTTTTAGCCATCCCGGTGCTCAGCGGCTCTTTATCATACATGGCGGCAGAGACGTTTAACTGGCAGGAAGGACTGGACAAAAAGTATTTCCAGGCGAAACCATTTTATGGTGTTATTATTTTATCGACGGTTGTCGGACTACTGCTCAATCTTTTAGGGGTATCGCCGATAAAGGCATTAGTCTATTCCGGTATATTATATGGGCTTACTGCACCTGTGATCATCCTGATCATTATGCACATCAGCAATAATAAAAAAATAATGGGGTCGCATGTCAATTCCCGCTGGTCAAATGGTTGGGGGTATACAACACTTGTCCTGATGTCTGTCGCGGCTATTACTTTGATCTATTTTCAATTTTTTTAGGCAGCTAAACTATTTTGCTGCAAAGTCACGGGTACTTAACCCGCATTGTCTGCGCTGCTGATCGCGCCAGATAAGGGTGTCATCCGATCTATCTCTATTTTTGGCACTCCAGTTAGCACGCACTTGCTTATTTATCAAAGCTTTGTTCATTATTCGATTAATACTATTTGAATTCCGCCATATCCTACTATAGCTTGCTGAATAACAACTATAAGTAGTGTAATTACAACTAATAGTAGCCGTATTTTTGCTGATTTTGGAAATGAACCTGAATATCTTTGCAGCGTTGAAAGAATAAAACAAAAACACAATAGCTATGGATACTAAAATGATAGGCAACAAAATTGCCCAGGCACGAAAGAAAATAAACATGCCCCAAGCGCAACTTGCTCAACTTCTATTTATCAGCCCGCAAGCAGTTGGAAAATGGGAACGTGGAGAATCAAGTCCTGACATCATCACTTTTAACCGGCTCGCAGAAATTCTGGATGTTGACCTTAACTACTTTTCAGAAAATTTCCAGTCCTCGAACGATGAAACAGCTTCTAAAATGTCCACTGACAATTTTGGCGACATTGAGCAAACGGAACAGGAGGTTGCTAACCTCTCCCGCACCCATGACCGCCAGATGCAGATAAACCTTACTGCGGTTAATCTGCAAGAGAGTGATTTCGCCGGTGTTATTTTACACAAAGGAAGATTCAAAGCGAGCCCATTGTGCGGAGCCGACTTTGCTGGCGCCGACTTGACCGGTAGCTCGTTTGAGGCCTGCGATGCGCATGAAGCCCATTTTAACGGCGCAAATCTGACAGACTGCATTTTTTCTGTCACTGACCTTGCGAATGCGAGCTTCTGCAAATCCGTCCTTGTACGTACCGATTTCAACAAGTCGTCGCTGGTTGGAACTAAATTTACAAATGTAGAACTGACCGACGTAAAGTTAACCATGACCGACCTTAAAAAAACAATATTTGAGAACTGTATCTTCAATGGCGTGGACTTTAAATATTCCGACCTGCGAGGAATGCATTTTGACGGGCATACCTTCATTGGTGTCCAGTTTGACAAGTCTGCACTTAACGATGTTTCGTTTATGGGAGCGACACTCAAAAACGTATCATTCCGTCTACCTTTTTCCGTAACAAACAAATCTTACCGCGCCTTTAAAACTGTCTGTTTTGACGGCGCTATTATGGATAAGCTGACTTATGCCGGGCTTAAAGGCCTGTGGGTCGTCGATTTGTCGAAGGTTACAGTTATATAAAGAGAAGGTATATGTACAAAATGTTCTAAACGGAAAAAGAGGCTGTATCAAAAACGTATTTTTGCAAAAATCGACCAAAATATTATTTGGCTCCTGCCTCTGCATTCCTTTCTTTGGGTTTTCCTGTGGTAAAATTAGCCACAGATAAACGATTATAGGGTTAACATAGGTTAACACAATTTCAACTTATTATTTATCAACTTATTGATTATCAATAAGTTGATAAATAAAGGTGTTAACCCAAAAATACCGACTTTTTGCTAAAAAATTGCATGAAGCAACATAGAGAATTTATTAGCCAAATTTTATGCTGTTGCGCCTTGCCGGATTTTATTTTTGATACAGCCTCTTATTTATCTCCGCTGATTTTATCACTTAAAAACCACGCTTCCTTTTTTGCCGATAGACGCGATCTTTTCTTTCCTGCCTAAAACCGCTTTGATGGTTTTATAAACGTTTTTACCGGAATAAGGGCCGCTTACTTTCCAGGTTAACGTTTTAGTTTTGTCGTTCCAGTGATATGCTGTTGTTCTTATATTGCCTTTGGTGTAATTGTAGGATACCCCATCATCTTCAACCATTTTAAGGCTGCCGTTTTTTCCGGGGTATATGCGGATCTGAAGCGGGGTAGTGGAAGTTTGTTCTGAATATTGCACAACAGGGCCAACCGGAAGTATAGTACCTGCGCGAACGTATACAGGAATTTCATCGAGCGCCTTATCAACCGAAAAAGTCTTAGGGCCCCTGATCACATCGCCGGTGTAGTAATTATACCAGGTATCATTGGGTAAATACACCTTTCGCTTGCCGCCTGTGTCCAATATCGGTGCAGCCAATAAGCCCTTACCCACCAGCCACTCATCTGTCATGTTGGCAACGGTTGTATCGGTCGGGAACTCCATAACCAGTGGCCGCATAATAGGCGCACCGGTGTTATAAGCTTCGTGCCCCAGACTATAAATATAGGGAAGCAATTGATAGCGAAGGTTAAGCGCTTTGCGTATGGCAGCTTCGCCATCGGTACCCCATAAAAAAGGGAAACGGGCGGTTGTACCAATGTTGGAGTGGGAGCGCATGATGGGTAAAAACACACCTGCCTGGAACCAGCGCACCAACATTTCTTTGGTTGGCGTACCCTGGAAACCACCGATATCGCACGACCCATAGTACATCCCTGCAAGGCTGAAATTAAGCAGATCCGCAGGCACGTTAGCCAAAGATGGCCAGGTGGAGGGGATGTCGCCGCTCCAGGTGCAATAACCAAAACGCTGGTTGCCGGGGCTGAACGCCCTGTTTAGTGTAAAATGGCGATAATTTGGCCGGGCGAACGCCAACAGATCCTGCTGTACAGTATTCCACCAATAATAACAGGTATAATATGATTCGCCTTCGTCGTCCCACCAGGCATCAACACCTGTGTTTAGCAGCGGCCTGGTTTTTTCTTCAAACCATTTCCGCAGGCCGGCATTGCTAAAGTTCAGGTCACGGCTGTCAGTTTTCGGGTTCATAAGCCAGCCATTTTTCCTGGCGGTATCCAGCAGTGCGGCATTACCCAGCCTGGGCTTGCGGATGCCAATAAATTTAAGGCCCTGGCTTTTAAATTCAGCTATCTGTTTGGCCGGGTGAGGGAATACTTTGGGGTTAAATGTAAAATCGGTAAAATCTGCCTTACCTTCTTTTTTTACTGAATAATCGGCTGTGGTAGTGTACCATTCGAAGTCGAAAATAAAAGCGTCAACCGGCAATTTATGCGTGCGGAATTTAGTCGCGACGTCGGCTACATAAGTGCTGTCGTCCCAACCCCATTTGCTTTGCAGGTAACCGAACGCCCACCGTGGCGGAAGTTTTGGCCTCCCGGTGAGTTTCACATAACCACTTGCACCATCGTACATAGTTTTAGCAGGCCACAGGTATAAATTTGCAGCCTTCCCGGTAAACGTCCAGGTCAAGGCTGCTTTATTCTTGTCCCGGCTCCAGCTTGCCGGGTTATTGTCATTTGCTGAAACGGCAAATGCGCTGTAACCCGCGCTGTTCCAGAAATAGGGGATGTCGGCATTGCCGTTCCCTACACCGGAATTGGACCCATTTTTTTCAAGCGCTGACGATCTATTCCCCGAGCCGTAGAGTAGGCCCCCCGCAGTATGTGTAATTTGAATAGTTGTGTCGGTGGTGGAATAAGCACCGTCGCGGATAAGCACCCGGCCGGCCGCGTTGTATAAAGACCATGTGTGGGTTTTGGTATTGATCATCAATTTGCCATACGATGTTTTGATACCGTATGAAGGACGTGCGAAAATTACGGTATAGGGCGTGGCAGCCTTATTGCTTTCGTCGATAAAAACACTTTTTATGGCTGATGGTGCTACGGAGTGGTTTAAGCTTAGGCAAAATGCTGCATCGTCGGCGGTTAATAGCCCTACTTGCTGCTCCCCAGCTTTGACCAAAATGCCATGTGGAATTTTAGTGATCTGTGCATGGACGGTAAAAATTGCGGCTGATCGCAATACAGCCATCAGTAATAAGATCAGTTGTCTTTTTTTAATTTTCATTTTTTTAAGAGAATCGGCGTTGCGGCTTATTAGGGCCGAATTGGGCACAAGTTATGAAGAATTTGCTAAATCGGTTTTATGAGAGGCGGTTTTTTTGTAAATAATGTGTGCGGCATACGTTGAGCTCTTACTTCTCCGGTGGCGTTAAAAGAATAGAACAACTTTCTCATAGGTTTGCTGTTAATCATCAGGCGCATGGTTGTTGGCTCAAATGCACCTTTAAATTGGCGTTTTTCACCCTTGCCAAACCTGATATTACACCATAACTTCATTTCAGTATATAACCTACCCTAAAAGGAATTAACCTCTAAAATATATGAACACTATGATCAGCTCTAAAAAAAAATATCTGCGAGTTTTATCAATTTTTGCCATCCTGTTTATTACTATTCAGGGCTTTGCGCAAAAACCGGCTGACCCCAAACTTGACAAAATGCCGGTCGCACTGGAAACTGATTACGCGCTAAGTTCCCTGCCGCCACAACTGCGCCCCGGCGCTACCATATATTTGTTGGACCCCTCCAAAGGGTACTATATAGCCCGTAAGGGTTCGAACGGGTTTATTTGTTTTGTTATGCGAACGGCCTGGGAATGGGCTGAATTCAGAAACGACGTTGTTACTGCCATGAGTTATGATGCTGAAGGTTCCAGGGTAATTTTCCCAATTTACCTGGACGTGGCAGCTATGAGGGCTTCCGGTAAATTCACAGCCCTGCAGGTTAGGAACATAGTGATCGACAGGATAAAAAAAGGCATATATAAAGCGCCGGCAAAAGCGGGCGTTTCATACATGCTGGCCCCGGTAATGCGTACCTACCCCGCAACACCTGCTGAACATAAGGTATTAACCATGCAAATGCCGCACTATATGTTCTATGCCCCCTATGTAACTAATGATGATATAGGTAACATACCCAATGGCCAGGCAGACGGGCCGTTTTTAGTTAACCCGGAGGCCATGTTCCTGGGAAAAAGAAAAGCGCCGTATGGCTATATAATTGTGCCTGCAGGCGAGAAAGAAAGGGCAAAAATAGTTGCCGATAATAAGGTACTGCTTAAACGCCTTGCCGATTACAAACCATTTTTAAAATAGGGAACGCAGCAGATGGTGTAAACACGAGCGCTTAAAGTCGCTTCTTTTTTTGGTCTGCCAGCTCCGTTGGTGCCATCCCAAAATGTTTTTTAAAGGCATAAGAAAAATGCGGCAAGGTCTCAAAACCCAACTCCAAATAAATTTTAGCAGGTTTTTGATCATTTTTGTCGATAAGGAAGTGTGCTTCCTGCAATCGTCTTTGCACTAACCAACGGCCTGGCGTATCATTGAATACCTGTTGAAAATCCCTTTTAAATGCGGATAAGCTCCGCCCTGTTAAGTAAGCAAACCGGTCAATGCTGACATTGAATTGGTAATTGCGGTTCATAAACTCCTCGATGTTTATTTTTTCAGGTATGCCATAGTCAAAAAATAAACCTGCCAGTTCCGGTTGTGCCTGTAGCAAAATAATGAGTAGTTCTTCTCGCTTTACATCTGAAAAGGCTTCATTTATTTTCCCATGATCGTAGTAGGGCAACAATGACTGAATGAAATTTGGCATTAAGTTATTGTTAGGCAAGCGCAAGATCGTTTCGCCTGATCGGATCTTTTTTATCCTCGGTTTATGTTTTTCCTCGAATGCCCTGAGAAACTGCTCATCGAAAAAGACGAATACCTTCTCCAGTTCTCCGTTTTCTTTTTCTTTCTTAAATCTTACCAGGCGGTTTTTCCGGGCAAGCCCGCATTCCCCGGATCTCAGCACATAGCTGTTACTGCCGTCATACAAGTGCATTTCGCCTTTTATGATATAGGCGAAAGTATGTTCAGCAATGAACTGTTCGGGTGAGATCACCCCAATATGATAATTTGATCTGCTCATGTTAGCATTCCAATTAGCATTCCAAATTTATCTTATTTAACTGTTGATAACAAGGCACGGGTTTCGGTCACCACACGGTCTTGAAACTCTGGATCCCGAACCTGCGCTGATCCAAGCATCGGCTGGCCTTTTTCGTCAAAATATACCCCTGTTTTACCCGATCCATCGGTCAAGATCTTTGTGATCACCCTTGCTGATCTTTTTGGCGTGCTGCTGTATGTGGAGAAAGGGGGAATGATCGCCATCAGGTGACCAAACAAAAAGCGGATGAATGCATTCGTACTTTCGCCGCCAAGACCGGTTCCGCGGGTTATTCCCGGTTCTACTGCATTGTAATTCAACCTGGTATCTTCGCGTGCAAAGGCCATTGCAGCAGCGAGGGTGCATTGTTTTGAAGTGGCGTAGGCATCTATACCCGGCATTTTAGAGCCGCCCGCTTTCCACTCGCCACGGGCGCTGGCTTCAACAGATATATAACGACCGCCTTTCATCCCCATGATCTTTGCAGGTTTGCGTTCAGGATCTTCAATGGCAGAAGTAATAAAAACCACATTTGCTCCGTCGGTGAGATGGGGTGCGAGTGCCTCGGTCAGTGCGAATGCACCGAGATGGTTTGTAGCAAACGTCATATCCCAACCCTGGGCACTTTTGGATGCCTTGGCCGGCATGACCCCTGCATTATTCAGCAATCCTGCAATGGGAAGCTGAAGTGCTATGATCTGCTGAGCGGCGCTTTTTACGCTCTTCATATCTGAAATATCGCACACTACCGGCACCGCATTTTGTCCCATGTCTTTTATATTTTTTTGTAGCTGATCGAGTTTTTCCGGGTTTCGGCCAACAAGAATTACAGTACCGCACTTTGCAAGCTCAAGCGCTGTGGCATAGCCAATACCCGAAGTTGGCCCGGTGATGATGTAAGCTTTTTTATTTTCCATGATCTAAAATTACATGGCAAAGTTCGATGTAAATTTTTTGGTCAGCTTACCTGAGAAGTCCAAATTTGGTGTCTTGAAACGTCCAAAAAAGTCTTTCTTACCTTTTACTACCCCGGGATCAATTTGCTATAAACGCATAAGCTATAAAATTCCCGTCATGTGATAGCGAAACAGGAATCTTTAAGTCTTTATTATCTCTAAAAACCGATGGGTATGGGGTACCTTTTTTTTCTATTTTCAGATCGCCTTGGAGAAAAGCACTTAGTTTCTCTAACAATAGCAATTTAGATTCCCGGGATAGAATGGCATATTCGGTACTACCAATTGTTTTCATCCCCCAATAAACATTTTCAAGATCTTCACTTTCGTTCACCACCGAAGTAAGCTGATCACTATTTATTATCGATCTGAAATAAAAATTCATATTACCATAAACAGCCTGTCCCCTGTAGAATTCGTCTTTACTATTGGTATTATCCCATATTAGCGAACTCTGCATGGGGAATTGTGAATTATCCGGGCAGGTTATATTCTTTACAATAATTTTTGTTGGTGAAAATACCAGGTCGGGAAAGTTTCTTTTAAGATATTTATAGCCCGATTCTTTTATAGACCATAACAGCCATACAAAAATAAAGAATGGCAATTGTGATGATCGCGATGAATAATATAGTTCCTGCTCTTCGGCAGCCAGGATCTTTGAATAATACCGTGGTTCTTCTGTTCGGTTTTTATCAACAGATCGCAGGTCTACAATATCATTGCCTATACTTTTAAGCAGATTGGTTCATTTTTGAAAGTATAACATCTATACAATTCCCCACCTTAGTCATTTTCTCAGCAGAATCGTTATCTATTTCAATTTGATATTGATATTCCGCATCAATAATAATATCTACCAGGTTAGCTGAATTAATCTTCAAGTCCAATATTAGATCGGTATCCTCATTAATATTGTTAAGCATTTCTTTGTTCTCTGTATAAGGAGTTAAAACTTTCTTTAATTCAGTTAAAATAGTATTTCTATCCATTTTTAATTATATTTTGAAATTATCAAACAGGCATTAATATCACCAAATCCAAAATTTGCCTTAGCTATTACATTAATATCCTTGTTTACCATTTTTTTGGGTAAATTGTTTTCGCTTATCAGATCTATTATTTCCGGGTTGGGGTCTTCAAGGTTAATATTCGGATGCACAAACCCGTGTTCAAGCTGTAATATTGCCGCAACCATCTCAATTGAACCTGCCGCGCTAAGGCAATGGCCTATCATTGATTTGAGCGAATTCACCATCGGAAAGTCATCGCCTTTTCTGCCCAAAGCCTTTGTCCAGTTCTGTATCTCGAACTTATCAGCCACAGTTGCCGTCAAATGCCCGCTTATCAAGTCGATCCTTTCAGGGCCGATACCGGCGTCGGTTATAGCTTCCTGTATGCACCTAACAACACCTTCACTTGCGGGGGCCGTCATTGTACCTCCGCCCCGCTGCCCGCCTGAATTATTGCTTCCACCAAGTATCTCGGCATATATCTTTGCTCCGCGTGCCAGTGCATGATCCAGATCTTCTATCACTAAAGCGCCCGCACCCGATCCCGGAACAAACCCACCCGCTGACATACTCATTGGCCTTGAAGCTTTCTCCGGTGCATCATTATACTTGCGCGATAAAACACGCATGGAATCAAAAGCGCCAAATACATAAGCATCCACATATTCACTGCTGCCAACTACCATTCGCTTGGCCATGCCATTTTTTATATATTCATAACCCATACAAATAGCCTGGGTACCTGTGGCACAAGCAGATGAATTACTTATTACCCTGTTACCTATGCCTAAACGACCGGAAATATATGCAGTAACTCCGCTATTCATGATCTGCTCAACCACGCGCGAGCCTAATTTCTTCGACTCTTTTGCATCAACGCGATTAATAGCATTTTTTATAACATCAGTATCAGCTACGCTGCTGCCAAAAATACAGCCTGTATCCCATAATGTTTCATGGCTTACTATTTCATTGCCTGCATCCATCCATGCGTCGAGCGCCGCTTTAATACCATAAGCAATTCCCTTGCCTTTTAGCCCATATAAGCTGGTTTCAGTTATATAATTTCTTAACTGCTCCATTTCAAATTCGGGCGTACCGGTTACCTGGCAATTAAATTTCAGGTCCTCGTACTGCGGAACGAATCTTATGCCCGAAACACCATTTTGTATAGCGTGCAGAAAATCAGGAATATTTGTTCCATTAGGAGATATTACCCCTAATCCAGTTATTACAACACGCTTACTCATCCTATACTCTTTGCCGGCTGATCTTTAATTATCCCCGAAAATATACCTTTTGCAATTAATTCCGAGTCTTCATTGAACATTTTAACTGAACATTTTAGTTTGTTGAACCTAAAATACTGTTTTTCAGACTTAACTGTAACTTTTTGACCGGGTAAAACCATTTGAAAGAACGAAACATCTGTTGATGTAAGCAAAGGAAATGAGGTATCGTCCATACTTGGCCCCTCATTTTCGTCCATGTTTTTTATCAAAAATATCCCCAAAACAACCAATCCTATCTGAGCCATGATCTCAGTGAGGATAACGCCGGGTGTAACCGGGTTCCCCACAAAATGATCCTCATAAAAAAAAGAATCCCCCTTTAAAGTATAATCACCCGTAACTCCATTTTCATCCAATGCTGTAATATTATCGATAAAAAGGAACGATGATCTATATGGCAGGTAGTCTAAAATATAATTATACATCTTCAATTACAATTTCACAGGCCTAAAGGCAATGCTCACCGCCGTCAACGTGAATTAACGAACCGTTTATCCATGCAGCCTCTTTGGTGCAAAGTAAATATATAACATTTGCCACATCCCCAGGCACTGTTATCCTGCCTGAAGGATTTTTTTCCTTTGCATGTTTTATCAGTTTGTCGCTCCCGGGTATCTTTTTTAAGGATGATGTAGCGGTTATACCTGCTTGTATCAGGTTGGTTTTAACACCAAATTTGCTTAGCTCAACAGCCATATAAGTCGCCAGGCTCTCTAATGATGCTTTAGCAACAGATACCGCAGCATAACCCTCCCAATATTTATGGGCTCCATCGCTGGTTAATCCTATTACCCGGGCATCTGTTTCAAACAGTTCTTCCTGCAATAACACACGCGCCCAATCAAGCATGCTTGTAGCCATAGCATAAGTAGTAGCCTGAATATCCTGTATGGAAAGTTCGCCTTGTTGATCCGTAGCTATAAGAGGTTTTAAATTACCGCGTGCAATAGAATGCAACAGCAATTTAACATTGTTTTTGCCGTTAACATGCTGCTTAAAATCGCTTATAAACAAGCTGCGGGCAGTTTCATCTGTTGCGTTAAGATTGTAAGGCTTAATTATGACATGATGTTCGGCAGCTATTGCCGCGAATTCTTTCTTTAATGGCGCTTCGGTTATTGCAGTTTCACGATACAGGGTGGCAATGTTCATGCCATGAGCGGCAAGTTTTTTTACTGCAGCAAAGCCAAAGCCGCTTGACCCACCTAAAATAACCGCCCAGGAACCTGAAAACTGATTGTAATTATTGTCCACTTAAGTTATATACTGTTTATTAGCCTTTATAATTACAAATTCATTAATGTATAAGGGGCAGTTCTATTAATAAATTTACCCATTATAACTAAATTGGGTTTTAATATAAAATAATATTCTTGTTATAATTAAGTTACAAAATTAATGGAAATTTAACAACTATAGTCTATATATACCAACTTATATGAAGTTCGGATGAACTTTATGGGTAGGTTGCCATATTTATATATATTTGTGGGTGTGTGATGGGTGGACATATTATGAGAATTAGCATATTATTTTTTGTTTTTTTTGTTTTTGCCGACTTAAATTTAAGAGCCTATAACGCGCCTCAAACCTTTGACAGATCCAGGTTTTACAGCGTAATGGCATCGGGAAAAGTTGATGATATTAATAATGAGATAGACATCGTATCATCATCCGAAACCAGTTATAAAGAAGGCTATGAGGGCGCTTTATTGATGAGAAAAGCAGGCCTTTTGAAAATACCTGCCGAAAAACTGAAATACTTTAAAAGAGGGCGAACAAAACTTGAGACGGCGTTGTTGAACGATAAGGATAATGCCGAGTATCATTTTTTAAGGCTCACCATTCAAGAGCATGCCCCTAAAATAGTTAAGTACCATGATCAGCTTGAAACAGATAAAGAATATATCAAAAAGTCTTTCAAAAATTTGCCCCTTGTTGTTCAGCAAGCCATCATTAATTATAGCGCAGGTTCAAAAGTATTGAACCCACAGGATCTTTAAATTAAACCATGACGGGCAAAAAGGTATTAGCTATTTATTATTCACAGTCGGGGCAATTAGCTGAAATTATTGATCGGTTCGTTTCGCCATTGGCAGAAGCCGGCGCGTCGGTAGAGAAAATAAGCGTTCAGCTTAAAACAAGCTACACTTTCCCCTGGACGGGCAATGGCTTTTTTAGCGTGATGCCTGACTGTGTGCTGGGTGTGCCTGCTGAGATAGAACCTATCACTTTTAAAGAAAAAGCTTATGATCTGATCGTATTAGGCTACCAGGCATGGTTTTTATCGCCCAGCATACCTTTCAATTCGTTTATGCAAAACCCTGAATTGCAAAAGCTATTGAAAGATACGCCTGTGGTAACCTTAACAGGTGCCCGTAATATGTGGCTCAACGCTTTTGTACGGGTAAAAAAGCTTATCAATAAAACGGGGGCAAACCATGTAGGTAATATAGCATTGGTCGATACCCACCCTAACCCGGTTAGCTTTATCACAATATTTCACTGGATGCTGCATGGAAAAAAAGACCGTTATTTAAACATTTTCCCCCCTCCGGGTGTTTCAGATGCCGACATCGATCATACAAGGGCCTTTGGCGAAATAACAGTGCCGCATCTTGAAAATAACAATTGGGATACTTTACAGGATGAAATGGTTAAAGAAGGTGCCGTAAAGCTTAATTATAATCTAATGGTGATAGAGGGTACTGCCGGAAAAATATTCGCATTTTGGGCGAAATTAATATCGAAAAAAAGAAATAAATTGCCGTGGATCAAAGCCTTCAAATATTATTTGCTGGTAGCTTTTTTTGTCGGCGCACCAATAGTTATTACAATTGATGGTATTTTATTCAGGTTTTTTGCGCCAAAACGTACCAGGGCAAAAAAACAATATTATTTAAATTTAAACTAACTTTATATACATGCCTGCTACTGAAGTTTACATAAATAGAACATCGGCTTACTTTCCGAACGATCCTGTGCCAAACGAGGATATGGAATTATACCTGGGCTATATTAATGGGAAACCTTCAAAATCAAAACCCATTGTACTGCGCAACAATGGTATAACAAACCGTTATTACGCATTGGAAAAAGGTGGAAGATCAACCCATACTAATGCCCAGATGACGGCTCTTGCTGTAAAAGAGTTATTCAACAATGATCCTGATAAATTAAAGGAAATAGAACTGTTATCGTGCGGCACTTCGTCGCCCGACCAGGTGATGCCAAGCCACGGGGTAATGACACACGGCTGGCTGCCTGAAGCTGAAGCTATTGAGGTGGTATCACCTTCCGGTGTTTGTTGCGCTGGTATGCACGCCATAAAATATGCATGGATGGCTATTAAAACCGGCGAAGTAAAACTGGCCGTGGCAACCGGTTCTGAAAGATTCTCGGGCTTGTTGGTATCAGACGTATTTGAAGACGAATCTAAAAAACTGGAAGAACTTAATAACAATCCGTTCATCGCATTCCAAAAGGATTTTTTAAGGTGGATGCTGTCTGATGGCGCATCGGCTTTTTTAATGGCTGATAAACCTAACGAAGAAGGGTTGAGCCTCCGTATTGATTGGATCGAAGGTGTTTCATATGCCCATGAAATGAAAACCTGCATGTATATGGGTGCCGATAAAATGCCTGATGGTTCATTGAAAGGCTTTATGGACTATACACCCGAGGAGATAAAAAACCAATCCATATTCAGTGTTAAGCAGGATATTACTTTATTAAGTGATAATATAGTGCATTTAGGTGGGAAAAAAATAAAGGAAATAATGGAACGCCGTGGGCTGACTGCGGAAGATATAGATCACTTTTTACCGCACATTTCCAGCGATTTCTTCAGACCAAAGATCTATGACCTGGTACAGATATATGGTGGTGGTATCCCTTATGAAAAATGGTTCATCAATCTTTATACCGTAGGTAACGTGGGCGCTGCATCTATATTTTTGATGATAAACGAGTTGTTTAACAGCGGTAAATTAAAAAAAGGCGAAAGGTTATTGCTGCTTGTGCCCGAGAGCGCACGTTTCTCATACATGTATGCCATGTTAACCGTTGTTTAATAAAGCTGCCTTTTATTTCAATGCCATTCAATGCCATGAAAAAAGAAAATGTTCCGCAGGATTTGAGTTCGCTTGGCAAGATCACAAAAGAAGTTTGTTATGCTACCGATGCAACAGGTAAATACACTACCGAACTTAGCAAAGGGTGGGAAGTTAAGACTGAGGCATTGGATACAGCCTGGGGCGAAGTAAATACCCGCATTGAACAGGCCCGCCAAAAGGTTATGAATGGCGAAGCAAGCCCACTCCTTTTTTTTATGGAAAAGGAACTAATGGATATCGAAATTTTAGCAGGGTATACCAGATTTTGGAAATGGCAAATTAAACGCCACCTGCAACCCGAAGTGTTTAAAAAATTACCACAAAAAAAATTGAACCGTTATGCTGAAATATTTAATGTTAGCGTAAACGACCTTATAAATATGAATGTGAATGGAGCATAATTTCGAACACTTCCAATCCGCACATTGTGAAAATGGGGTAACACGCAGTTTGTTGCAAAATGCAGGTGTTACTCAAATAACCGAGCCTTTGGCTTTTGGAATTGGCGCAGGGTTATTCTTTGTTTATTTGCCTTTTCTGAAAATAAATAATGCCCCTGTAATAGCTTTCAGACCGATGCCAGGCTTAGTGTTTAAACGAACATGCAATGCATTAGGGATAAATGTTGTTCGTAAAAAATTCAGCAGTAAAAAAAGCGCACAGGAGTATTTGGACGAATGCTTAAAAAATGGCCAGCCCGTAGGCTGCCAGGTGGGTGTATATTACCTGCCATATTTCCCCAAAGAATATCGTTTTCATTTTAATGCCCACAACCTGATAGTTTACGGGAAAGAAGGTGATAATTACCTGATCAGCGACCCCATAATGGAGCTTACCACTACCCTAAGCAGTTATGAGTTAGAACGCGTGCGCTTTGCCAAGGGGGCATTAGCGCCAAATGGCCAGTTGTACTATCCGAAAGCAGGACCAATAGTTACGGATGAACAAATAAAAAAAGCTATAGTGGCGGGCATTAAAAAAAACACCAGCCATATGTTACAGGGAGTTATGCCATTAGTTGGCGCTAAGGGGATAAAATATACCGGCAACCGGATAAAAAACTGGCGCGATAAATACGGGTTGCAAAAAGCGGGGCTGTATTTAGCACAGTTGGTACGCATGCAAGAAGAAATTGGTACAGGTGGTGGCGGTTTTCGTTATATTTATGCAGCATTTTTACAGGAGGCTTATGCCTATCACCCTATTGATGAATTGTTAAAAATATCAGAAGCATTCACTGCATCAGGCGACCTTTGGCGAACCGCGGCTGTACAGGCTGCCGGTATATACAAGAAACGTTTAGGCAGCCAGGCCGACTTTAACACCATGGGCAACTACCTGGTTGAAATAGCCGAATTGGAGAAGAATGCTTTTATTGCCTTAAAGAACATAAAATGGCACTAAATGATCAGCTTGCTATTGATGTATCGGGTATGGCGTTTCGCTATGCAGGTAATGAGCATGATTCATTCTCTGATTTTAATTTACAAATAACCAGGGGTAAAAGGTTTGGACTGTTAGGGCCTAACGGCGCAGGTAAAACTACCCTTATGAGCTTACTTACCGGGCTTTTAAAAGCCGATAAGGGCAGTATCCGCCTTTTAGGGCATGATGTAAGCCATAAAAACAATAATGTAAATAAGCTATTTGGCTTCGTACCCCAGGATCTTTCCTTTTACAATGAGCTATCGCCTGTTGAAAACCTTGCTTTTTTTGGTGCCTGGGCGGGCTTGAATAAAAACGAGATAAGCGAACGTACCGATGAACTTTTAACCATACTGGGTTTACAGGATGTAAGAAATAAAGAGGTTCAAAAATTCTCGGGCGGAATGAAGCGCCGTATAAATCTTGCTATAGGTGTTATCCATCGGCCCCAGGTATTGTTTTTGGATGAACCTACGGTTGGGGTTGACGTCCACACCCGGAATGCCATATTGGATTATTTGTTAACGCTTAATAAAACAGGGACCACGCTCATCTATACATCACACCAATTAACAGAGGCGGAAGATCTGTGCGAACAGATAGCAGTACTAGATAAAGGAAAATTAGTTGTACAGGGGGAGACCGATGCTTTGCTTAAGGATCATAAAAATGAGGACCTGGAAACATTCTTCCTAAACGTGACAGGAAAGGAATACCGCGACTGATGTTTAAGCTACTGGCAACTATAAAAAAGGACATGCTGATACTGCTTCGTGATAAAGTGGGTATAGCGCTCATATTTATTATGCCTATTGTTTTGGTAATTGTGGTAACCAGCATACAAAACAGCACTTTTCAGTTGGTTGATAAGAATAAGCTTTCGGTGATCGTTTGCAATACTGATACCGGGAAAGAAAGCACCGCGCTAATATCGTCGCTTGATAAATTGGGGATGTTTAAAGTGGTTCTAATGGACCCCGCCAAAGCCGACATAGCCAATGAAATGAACGATACCGATGCCATGCTCGGTATTATTATCCCACCAAATTTCTCGGCACAGGTTATAGCCCAATCCAAAAACATGGCCGGCAAAGCAATGAACAGCTTTGGCTTGCAAGGCGATACACTTAAAAAAGCAGCAAGTATCCCGCCGCTTACTTTATATTATAATCCTGTTTTACAGGAATCGATGCAGCTGTCGGTAAAAGGTGCGGTACAGAGTGCGCTGCAGATGGTAGAAAGCCGGGAAACTTTAAGGCGGTTATATTTCGCGATAAATGATAAGCAACTCTCTCCCGCATTGGAAAATGAAATGATGAATAACCGTGCAGCTATCAATTCAATACCATTATCAAAAAACGGCAGCAGGAAAACACCAAATGCTACACAGCATAATGTACCCGCATGGACCATCTTTGCTATGTTTTTTGTAGTGATGTCATTAAGCGGAAGCGTTGTGAGGGAAAAGATCAGCGGTAGCTTTATCCGCCTAAAAACATTGCCGACAAACTTTGTGGTGGCATTGTTATCAAAGCAGGTTACTTATATGATCGTAACCATACTACAGGCAACGGTTATATTTTCAATAGGTATATGGGTATTCCCATATATTAACTTACCAGCGCTCAATTTGCCGACTGACCTTACCGCAGTAATAATTACTACATTAATTTGCGGATGGTGCGCCGTTAGCTATTCCATTTGTGTAGGCGTTTTTGCCAAAACACAGGAACAGGCAAATGCTTTCGGCGCAATATCTATTGTTATAATGGCGGCTATAGGCGGGCTAATGGTACCCAGTTTTGCCATGCAGGGCATATTTAAAACTATTACAGGCTTTTCGCCCATGCATTGGTGCCTCGAGGCTTACTATTCATTATTCTTACAGGCAGGAAAATTAAGCGATGTACGAAACAACCTTGCCCTTTTACTTATTATCACTGTGCTATTGCAGTTTATCACTTATTTAGGATTGAAAAGAAAAAATTTAATATAATTAAACGTGGAAAAAGAAGCATTAAAATACCAGTTAAAGAAACAAATTATAGAGTTTTTAAACCTTACACCATTAACCCCGGAGGAGATAAAAGATGATGATCCGCTTTTTGGCGAAGGATTAGGACTTGACTCCATCGACTCTCTTGAACTTATAGTTCTGTTAAAGAAAGAGTACGGCATCAGTATAAAAGACCCTAAAGACGGCCGTAAAATACTGGTAGACGTGAATACTATGGTTGATTATATTGCCGAACACGGCAAACAGGCTTAAAGGCAACATATTATATCTTAATACTTAGCAGGCCGAAACCAGCATTACGGAATAGTAAGTATTAAGATAATGATCGCAGATCAATACTTTTTTTGGTGCTTCCTGCTTAATTTCCCGTTGCTTTATAACCTCAGGCACCTCTCTCCTTTTAACAATATTTGCCGCCAGCCATAACGCGAATGAAGATGATACCGCATAATCTCCTGACAGATGCTTGTAGCGGGCAATCGATACATTTTTAAAATAGGAATTGTTCAGTTCGTGGTAGATCGCATCGTTGCGTATATCGCCGTTCTCACCGTTTATCACCAGGTCAATATCATCGATAGTTAAACCCTGGCGGGCAAGAAAACCTGCTATTTTTACTTCGATCTCTTTCGCGTCTTTCAGTTTGTAGAATGTTTGCACGCCGTTCAGTTGCGCCATATTAATAGGAGATGGCTTATCTGTCAGTAAAAAAAATGCGGTTCCTTCTCCCGCTAAGGCACCTTTTGAAGGGTTGTCAAATACTTCGAGATTGTTTACCGGCTGCCGTTTGATCATTCCGAGGCGGCTGAATACCTTGAAGCTGGTATCTGTCAATTCATCAATACCGCCAACAAGCACATTGTCCGCTTCGCCTTCATTTAACAGCATTAGCGCGTCTGTAACGGCACTTTCAAATGAAATACCCTTATGTACGAACGTACTGTTATAATTGTGGCATTTAAGCGCTAAAGCCACCTGCGCGGCAACAGTGTTATGTGTTGATTGTATGAACGATGTGGGTGGCAGCATTTCTTCATTCATTTCTATCATCCGCGACAGGAATGTCACCGTATCTGCCACGCAGCCCAGCGCTGTACCCGTGATGATAGCTCCCGGCATAGTTATACCTACCTGGTCCAGGCAGTTTGTAGCAGCGGCCACACCCATTTTTATCACATGGCTCATTCTCCTTATCAATTTTGGGTCGATGTATGCTGCATAGCCGGGTTCAATGGCATTAAGGCGGGTATTGTTATAGACAACAGGTTCTGTTAAAAAGCCGTCGGCCTCAAAGGTTCTTTGAGCAGATATACAAGCAGATGAGCGGATATATATTTTCATATTAAACCCGTGAGAATATTAATGAGGTACAATTTCCGCCAAAACCAAAAGAGTTTGACATTACGTGTTTTATATCCTGATCTTTTAATAATTCTGTTTCAGGAACAAAGTCCAGTTCCTCCATTTTTGTTTCAGAACGAAGATTAGGGAATACTATGCCATGCTGAATAGCCAATGCTGAGAATACGGCCTCAATACCGCCGCTGGCGCCTAAAGTATGCCCTGTAAATGATTTGGTTGAACTCATAGGCGGATATTCGCCATTAAACAAACGACCTATTGCAATGCCCTCCGCACTATCATTATTTGGCGTACCTGTGCCGTGTAAGTTGATATAATTAATAGCTGAAGGCTCCAGTCCGCTTTTTTGCAGCGCGCTTTTCATAGCAAGATATGAACCATCTCCGTTAGGCGATGAGGCTGTTTGATGATAAGCATCGTTACTGTTATTATATCCGCTTAGCTTACAGTAAACCGGCTTGCTTAAGGTTTTGGCAACTCTTTCTGAAACCAGTACCACATAACCGGCACCTTCACCCAGATTAAGGCCGTGGCGGTTCTCATCAAATGGCTTGCAAAACTCTTTATCCAATATCATGAGCGTATTGAAACCGTTGAGTGTGAATTTGGTCAATGAATCGGCTCCGCCGGCTACTACTACATCTAAAACATCATTCTTTATCAGCCTTGCGCCATAAAATATGGCGTTAGCCGATGATGAACAGGCAGTATTTATAGTAGTTAAATAATCGGTAAGCCCTAATTGTTCGGCAACTGTTTCGGTAACACTGCCACATTCGTGGTCGAATACATTTCTTAATTTTCCCTTGTTGTTATCAGCC
>Ga0207019_1009_pt1 | contig 55334 bp, 48 predicted proteins | sample Alteio_BWMinCont_50_FD_153483 | JGI IMG/M metagenome (GOLD analysis project Ga0207019, IMG submission 153483) | Enriched cells from forest soil in Barre Woods Harvard Forest LTER site, Petersham, Massachusetts, United States -... | ecosystem: Environmental > Terrestrial > Soil > Temperate forest >...
GAAGGCGGCGGCAGCGACAATTCATCGGGCGCCGGTTTGGATGATGATGATGCCTTCTGGACGCGCTATGACAGTTATTACCCCGAAGGATATGTGTGGAAGGATAAAGACGACCCGTGTAGCACATCCTACTATACCAAAGATAAATGGGCCATACGCAATATCATGGTTTCCAATATCGGCTTGATAGCAAAATATGGGAATGATAATAAAATGCTGGTTGCCGTAACCAATATATTGGATGCCCAACCTATGACAGGCGTTGAATTAACCATGATGGACTACCAGAAACAGGTGATCATGAAAGCGACATCCGATGGCAACGGCTTTGCCACTTTCAACCTTACACACAAGCCATATATGTTATTGGCTAAAAAGGGCAACGAACGCGGCTATCTGAAACTGGATGATGGCAGCGCCCTGTCGCTGTCAAAATTTGATGTGGGCGGCGAGCAAATACAAAACGGGCTGAAGGGATTTATATATGGCGAACGCGGCGTATGGCGGCCCGGCGATTCGATATTTGTATCGTTTATACTGGAAGATAAATTAAATAAACTACCACCCGATCACCCGGTGCAGTTTGAGTTTTATAATCCATCAGGGCAGTTGTACCGAAGGATAACACGCACCAGTTCGGTTGATGGTTTTTACAGTTTCCACACGGCAACCACTACCGGCTCGCCTACGGGTACCTGGACGGCCAAAGTTAAAGTTGGCGGGGCCGAGTTTGAGAAAAACATCAAGGTGGAAACCGTCATGCCAAACCGCTTAAAGCTTGATCTTTCTTTTGGCGGAAAAACGGCGTTGACTAAAGGCGGCAATACCACAGGTACGCTTAAAGCCACCTGGCTGTTTGGCGGCATAGCACAAAATTTAAAGGCTAAGGTCGATGCTTTTGTAAGTTCACAGGTTACGCGCTTTAAACATTTCGACGATTATATTTTTGACGACCCTACGCTTGCCTTTAACACCCAAACACAAACGGTATTTGATGGTAAGCTGGATGCCAACGGTACGGCAACAGTAGATGCCAATATCCACGTAGATAAACAGGCGCCGGGTCAATTGCGCGCCAACTTTTTGGTAAAGGTATTTGAACCGGGCGGCAATTTCAGCATACAACAGGTACAGTTGCCGTATAATGCTTACACGGGCTACGTCGGCATAAAAACACCCGAAGGCAGCACCTACTACGGCGATATGCTGGGTACAGACCGCGATAACAACGTAGATATTGCCGATGTAGATGTGAACGGCAACCCGTTTGGCGGCAGTCGCGATGTAACGGTTGAACTTTACAAAATACAATGGCGCTGGTGGTGGGACCAAACGGGTAATGAGCTAAGCAATTTCACCCAAAACCAGATGAATAAACTGGTAAGTACCGAAACGGTTAAACTTACTAATGGCCATGGCAAATGGAATTTACATGTTAAACAGGATGATTGGGGCAGGTATCTCATTAGGGTAAAAGATGAACAAACCGGCCACTCTACGGGTAAAATAGTGTACGTGGATTACGCCGAGCGCCTGCAACAAACCAACCCTACCGATGCCACCATGCTATCCTTTACATCCGACAAAAAAAGCTATAAAGTTGGCGAAACGGCTACACTTACCATCCCTACCGGGAATGACGGCCGCGCGCTCATCAGCTTTGAAAATGGCAGCAAGGTGATAAAAACCCTTTGGATAGATACCCACCAGGGGCAAACCACCTACAGCTTTAAGGTTGAAGGTAGTATGGCACCAAATGTGTTTGTGAACGTAACCATGCTGCAACACCATGCGCAAATGGTGAATGACCTGCCTATACGCATGTACGGCGTTATTCCGTTAACGGTCGATGACCCTGCAACCGTTTTAAAGCCCGTTATCGGCATGCCCGATAAAATAAGGCCTGAAACACCATCGGCTATTACGGTATCGGAAGCGAACGGCCGGGAAATGACATATACTGTGGCTATTGTGGATGAAGGCCTGCTTGATCTAACTAACTTTAAAACTCCCGACCCACATGAAACCTTCTATGCCCGCGAAGCGCTAGGCGTTAAAACATGGGATCTGTTCGACCTGGTGATAGGCGCTTACGGCAGCGGACTGGAAAAAATATTAAGCATTGGCGGTGATGAGGCATTGAATAATAATCAAAACGTATCGGTAAACAGGTTTAAGCCTGTGGTGAAATTTCTGGGTCCGTTTCATTTAGCAGCAGGCGAAAAACAAACACGCCGTTTCACCCTGCCACAATACATAGGCTCGATTCGTACAATGATTATCGCCGGACATAACGGGACTTATGGCTTTGCCGAAAAAGCCGTGGCCGTTAAAAAACCATTAATGATACTGGCAACCCTGCCGCGCGTATTAGGGCCAACCGAACACATCAAACTGCCGGTAACTGTTTTCGCTATGGAAAAGAACATCAAAACGGTAACCGTTCAGGTGCAATCCAACGCGTTCAGTAATTTACAGGGGGCCGATAAACAAACCGTCAACTTTAATGCGCCGGGCGACCAAATGGTAACCTTCGACCTAAATGTAAAAGATTTTGTAGGCGTAGGAAAGGTGAGAATCACCGCCCGCAGCGGTGCCGAAACAGCAGCCTATGACGTGGAACTGAATGTACGCAACCCTAACCCGCCAATTACCAAAACACTCGAAAAACAATTAAGGCCGGGCGAAGTTTGGAATGCGGCTTATGCCCCCGTTGGCATGGCTGGCACCAATAAGGCTACGCTCGAAGTATCATCCATACCATCGCTTAACCTGGCTAAACGACTGGAGTATTTAATTGAGTATCCTTATGGTTGCGTAGAGCAAACTACTTCATCGGCATTCCCGCAGTTGTACCTTGATCAACTGGTCGACCTTTCTCCTCGCCAAAAAGCCGAAACACAGCGGAACATCAGGGCTACCATCAGCAGGCTAAGCAACTTCCAGGTGCCGGGTGGCGGCCTCAGCTACTGGCCGGGTGAAAGCAGTGTGGATGAATGGTGTACCAACTACGCCGGGCATTTCATGCTCGCCGCGCAGGCAAAAGGCTACACGCTGCCGGTAGGTTTTATCGAGAACTGGAAAATATACCAAAAACAAAAGGCCGTTAACTGGGCTCCTGATACACGCAGTTTTTATGGTGCTGATCTGGTGCAAGCCTACCGTCTCTACCTGCTGGCGTTGGCACGTACACCAGAGTTAGGTGCCATGAACCGATTAAAGGAATTTAAGTATTTAAGCCCCGAGGCTAAATGGCGTTTGGCGGCAGCGTATAAATTAGCCGGTCAGCCCGAAACAGGCTTGCAAATGATAAGCGGCCTGCCCACAACGGTTAAACCGTATGACCAGTTATATGGCACTTATGGTTCCGACTTACGAGATGAGGCCATGATACTGGAATCGCTCACTTTGCTCGGCCAACGCCAAAAAGCAGCGGCACAATTGCAAACCGTAAGCGCGCATTTATCACAGGATGAATGGTACAGCACACAAACCACCGCCTACGCGTTGCTTGCCGTTGCAGGCTATTGCGGGCAGAATAAGGATGGGAGCAAACTGTCTTTCAATTATGCTGGCGCGATGGTTAACTCCACATCGTACCTGTGGCAAACATCGCTGGCAGTAAATGGCGGAAAAGCCGTCATCCAAAACAAAGGAAATAACGTTTTATACCTAAGGTTGATATTAAAAGGCCAGCCCGCGCCGGGCAAGGAACCTGTGGCTACCAATAATGATGATGTATTAAGGATGCGGGTAAACTACATCACTATGAAAGGGCAGCCACTAAACATCGACGCCATAAAACAGGGAACCGATTTTGTAGCACAGGTAACCGTCACCAACCCGGGACACAAGGGCAGGTATGACAACATGGCCCTAACGCAGGTGTTCCCTTCGGGATGGGAAATATTGAATACACGGATGCTGAATAATGACGAGGTGTTTAAATCATCATCATCGGATTACCAGGATATAAGGGACGACAGGGTGTACACCTATTTCGGTTTAAACGAAAGGCAGGATGCCACCTATTATGTTATGCTGAACGCCGCCTATACAGGTCGTTATTACCTGCCCGCGACTTATTGCGAGGCCATGTACAATTCATCAATAAACGCGATACAAAAAGGCAAATGGGTAGAAGTTGTGAAGTAAGGGAGTATGCGCTTTTCAATTAAAAGGCCTAAATGGCTTACCAAAACAAGATCGGTGCTGCTATCCGTAGCGCTGATCTTGTTTTTACTGTTTTGGTTTTGCCTGCCGAGGCACTTATTTAATAGCCCTACATCGTACATTATTGATGACGACCAGGGGCAGCTTTTAGGCGCGGCCATAGCGTCCGACGGGCAGTGGCGGTTCCCGTATGATACCATAGTGCCCGAAAAATTTAAACAATGCATTATTGCTTTTGAGGATAAGCGCTTTGAGCATCATCCGGGGGTAGATTTCCTGGCGTTTGCGCGGGCCATCAGGCAAAATATAAAGGCAGGGCGGGTGAGCAGTGGCGGCAGTACCATAACCATGCAAGTGGTGCGTATCGCCACGCGGCATAAACGGACGTTCCTGAATAAATTATTGGAAATGGTAATGGCAATGCGCATGGAACTCACCTACAGCAAGGCTGAGATATTAGCACTATACAGCAGCAATGCCCCCTTTGGCAGTAACGTGGTTGGGTTGGACGCAGCCTCGTGGCGGTATTTTGGGCGAAGTCCGGAGCAATTATCGTGGGGCGAAATGGCTGCGTTGGCGGTATTGCCTAATGCGCCCTCATTAGTGCATCCCGGCAAAAACAGCAAGATATTATTAAGAAAGAGGAATCTGTTGCTTGATAAGCTGAACAAAATGGGCATCATTGATAAAAATACCGCGCAGTTAGCCAAACTTGAACCTGTACCCGACCGACCTGTGCCTTTGCCATCCTTCGCCCCGCATTTACTGGAGCGTTTTAAAGAGGATTATCAAACCGGCAATCACGAAGGCCCAACACGCATCACCACTACCATAAAAGCTGAACTGCAGCAACAGGTAAATAATATCCTCGAACGGCACCATACCGTTTTGGCAGCAAACCATATCAACAACATAGCAGCCGTAGTGCTTGATGTGGAAACGGGCGCTACTTTGGCTTACGCGGGCAATATCAACCACCACGAAGATACCACCATGCAAAGCGACGTGGATGTGGTGAATGCCCCCCGCAGTCCGGGAAGCACGCTAAAACCATTATTGTATGCTGCCATGCTGCACGACGGTTTTATTTTACCCAACAGTTTAATGCCCGACATCCCTACGCAAATAGCGGGCTATCACCCTGAAAATTTTGATTTGGGGTATGATGGTGCTGTGCCTGCGTCTCGGGCCTTATCGCGCTCATTGAATGTACCCGCGGTTAAGATGCTGCAAAAATACAAGTACGAGCGTTTTTACGAATTACTGAAAAAGGCAGGCATCACCACGCTAAAACAACCTGCCGATTATTATGGATTGTCGCTGATATTAGGTGGCGGTGAAAACACGTTATGGGAGCTTGCAGGCAGTTATGCCGATATGGCGCGGGTGCTAAACCACTATAATACCTATAATGGCAAATATAACCCGGCTGATTACCATTCACCGATATATGCCCGCGTGCCATTTGTAAAACCTCAATTGGAAAATTCAGGATTACTGGATGCGGGTTCTATTTACTACACCATGCAGGCTATGGAAGAAGTAATGCGGCCCGGCGAGGAAATGCTCTGGCAGCAGTTCGGCTCAACCCAGCGCATAGCCTGGAAAACGGGCACCAGCTTTGGTTTTCGCGATGGCTGGGCCATTGGCATTACACCCCGGTATGTGGTAGGTGTTTGGGTGGGCAATACCACCGGCGAAGGTCGTACAGGGTTAACAGGCATCAACACCGCCGCGCCTGCGCTTTTTGAAATTTTCAGGCTGTTGCCGGTCACGCGCGACTGGTTCGATATGCCCACAGGCGAAATGGTAAAGATCAGCGTTTGCCGCGAGAGTGGTTACCGGGCAGGGCCGTATTGCAGCGATACGGATAATATGTATGTGCCCAAAAGTGGCTTGCGGTCGCCGGTGTGCCCTTATCACCAGTTGGTGCATTTGGACAGAACCGGACAATGGCAGGTAAACAGCGATTGCGTGCCACCCGACCAGATAGTGAACAAAAGCTGGTTCGTACTGCCCCCTGCTATGGAATATTATTACAAAAGCAAGAATTACCAATATCATAGTTTACCGCCATTTAAGCTGGGCTGTATTTCGGCCGATAAAACCGACCCGATGGAACTGATCTATCCTAAAGACGGCGCCAAAATATATATACCGTTAGAGGCCGACGGCAAACGCGGGCGTATGATATGCAATGCTGCCCACCGACAAGCCGGGATGAAAATATTCTGGCATTTGGACGATGAGTATATCGGCGTAACCAAAGATTATCACCAGATGGCCTTAGATCCGCCGCCGGGTGTGCATACACTAACATTGGTTGATGGCGATGGCAATACGCTTCAAACTAAATTTGAGATACTGGATAAAAATAAACCCTGACCGGCTTAAAAATAAGAAGCCCCCAATGCTTATCGGGGGCTTCTTATTTAGCTAATTGTTTTCGTTATTGACCAAAATATCCATTTTCCATAATGCCCGCTTTAAGCTTTTGTGTAGCAACGGTGGTATTAGCCAAACCATACAGCCAAACAGTAAGAACAGAGCCATTTATGAAATGTGATGCCGGTACCGTAGCCAATATGGCAGAAGTGCCTGACTGCCTAACCTGTAACGAATCGGAAACACTTACAGTAGCTGATGTAAATGCTGAAACCCACTTATAGCTTGCATTCGAAACTATTGAGGCTGATGCTCCTTTTACTATCAGGTCAACCGCGCCTGCATCCGGGCTGGCATTAACAAGGCGCACAGAGATCGCGCCGCTGGCCGGTGCGGATAATGAATCTTTTGTTAAAATAAAATCGGGGTGAGCCTGTACGTTGGCCAGGAACAATGTATAACCATGATTCGCCAGCATTGTAATGGTATCCTTAGCAACTAAACTTGTGGTACCTGATTGGTAAAAAACAGCCGGTACTTTACCTGCATAAGCGTTAAAATAATTAAAGTAGCTACCTGGTGTTACAGGACTTTGATTAACCTGCTGGCCGCTAAGGTAAAAATCAAGTGCAGCGGCATCGGGGCAGGCATCAACAAATGCCAATCCTGCTATTGGTTTTACAGGGGTGTTGTTATTGTTGTTTTTTGAGCATGATGACAACGCTAACGCCACTGAACACACCACACCGAGTACTACCGGCCATCTTTTAAAGTTTTGTTTAATGCTTTTCATAGAGAAATGTTTAAAAATGAATTATGTATTAGTTGCAAAAACCTAATAATGGTAATACCCTGAAGCAGTGCATTATTACCAGGCTTTAGTTTGTGCTTTTTAGCTTATAACGCAAAAACTTTACCAAATGCTACAACATAGTAACAAATTTATGAAGGTTTTGCTACACTGTTGCATATTACAGTTTTTATTACTTTATTTATATTTCCTACGACAACAGCCCTTTTTGCCTTTTTAATTCTTTAATTATTGATATGACCCAAAAACCTGAACGATTTCTTGCGCTGGATGTATTCCGGGGCATGACCATTGTTTTTATGATCATTGTAAATAATCCCGGTTCGGCGCCGGCTTTTTCGCCGCTCGACCACGCCGCGTGGTTCGGTTTTACCCCTACCGACCTGGTTTTCCCATCTTTCCTGTTCGCGGTTGGTAATGCCATGAGTTTTTCTCTTAAAAAGTTTGATACGCTGGGCAGCGGCGCATTTATATGGAAAGTATTTAAACGCGGGGCCATCATATTTTTATTGGGCTATCTCATGTATTGGTTCCCATTCTTTAAACATACCGCCGATGGCTGGTCGTTATCACCAATAAAGGACACCCGCATTATGGGGGTATTGCAGCGCATCGGCCTTTGCTATTTCTTCGCATCGTTAATGATCCATTTTTTATCGAAACGTGCGGTTATCATCACCAGCGTTTTGCTGCTGTTTGGTTACTGGGCGCTATTATTAATTTTCGGCGACCATAATAACCCTTACGGGATGTTGACCAACGCGGGCACCTACCTTGATAAATTTTTATTTGGCGATGCCCACCTCTACCACGGCGAAGGCGTAGCGTTCGACCCCGAGGGCGTATTGAGCACCCTGCCTGCAATTGTGAATGTTATAGTTGGCTATTATGCGGGTGTATTCATACAACAAAAAGGCAAGAATTATGAGTCGATAGCCAAACTGCTCCTGTTTGGCGCCCTGTTCATTTTCATAGCGGTATGCTGGAACATGAGCTTCCCGATAGGTAAAAAATTGTGGACAAGCCCCTTTGTGCTGCTAACCACCGGTATCGACATGATATTGCTATCATCACTTATTTATGTGATAGATATACAAAACTGGCGGCAGGCAAATTGGCCATCATTCTTTACCACCGTTGGTAAAAATCCGCTGCCGATATATATCCTTTCGGAGATATTGTACACTATAAATGATATGCTTTCCACCAAACACTTTAACTTTTTTGGGTGGACGAACAGTGCAATTTTCCAGGCAATAGCGCCGGGCGCGATAGGCTCGCTGCTGTTTGCCATATTTTATATGATGATATGCTGGTGCGTGGGTAAAATACTCGAGAAACGCGGAATATACATCAGGGTATAAAGATCTTTTCAACCTCAGCCCACAAAACTCATGGAAACTAAAAAGTTCATGGGTTTTTTTGTGTCCGAATCCACCACAATTCCGGTAATTTAGGTGTTCATATTTTACTGTATGTCAGCATTTTGGCATAACCTAAACAGAGCCCAAACGCACCTGAACAGTGCCCAAACAGCACCTAAACATCCCATAAACAGGACCTAAACGCACTGAAACAAACCAAAATTAACCTAAACATACCCAAACACTCCTAAACACTTAGTCGGCTAATTATCAGCGTATTAATATTTTCAGGCGTTCACGGGGAATGAACATTATTGAACGTACATTTCAGGTTGCTCCCGCCCTTGTTGGTGTTGTCACCAACAAGTACAACGCTTTTACAAATCCTTATTTATCTCATCCTGCAATATTCCTTGAGTGTTGGCCGGGTTGTTCTTTGATATATTTTATATCCATTGCAGCCATAATTTCAATTCAATATTAGAATGGGTTATAACCGCTAAGAAAGAGTTTCATACTTTGATTGATTAGAGTAGTAATAGTACCGCCAGTGTTAAAAAGCCAATCCTTACCTTCTTTTGCGTAAGGCGTCGCCTGATAAACAGTTGGATCATCCACACTTTCATCCAGGTAGATAAACAAGAACTGGTCGCCACCGTATTGATCTAAGGCGAAAAAAGGTCTGGTAATCGTATGTCCCTTCGCAGAATTATTGGTAAGAAATTTTCTGACATTTTGTTGAAACTCATCCTGACTATCAACTGGTCCATAATCTAATACGTAGCAAAAATTGCCTGCAAGCGATAATAATTCTTGCAAGACAACAGGAAAAGAGGCACCGCCGTTATAAGTATTTTGTAATGCACTGATTTCGTCGTCTGAGAGTGGTCGCAGATTATATGTATTCCCAGTAGTTTTATATGTGTACGATGGGAATTGTTCAAGTATTGTTAAATATTTTGTATCTATCGTCATGATTTCAATAATTGATATTTTAAACTACCCCCCTTGTTGGTGTTATCACCAACAAGTACAACAAGCTACAAATCCCTATTTATCTCATCCAGCAAATATTCCTTCCTATCATCCGAATATTCCCAGAACATCACCCCGCCCATATCATTCTTCCGCACAAATTTGCACTTATTTTTCACCGACCATTCATCGTCAAACGATACAAACTGTTTGGTGGTGGCATTATACAAATAAGGGGCTTTGGCTTTCCTGTCTTTATGATATTTAAAGCCATTTTGATTTACCAGGCTGTCCTTAATACGCGTATAGCCGCCAACACGCCAACGGTCAGTGGTTTTAACAGTGCCTATACCCAGGCCATATTGTTTATTATCGCCCACATTAGCGCCATGTCCATAAAAAGCTACGCCCATTACCAGTTTGCTCATCGGCACACCGGCATCATGGAAATCGGTAACAGCCTGTGCCGCATATTCGTTCGAGGTATATTTTTTCGAGCCGTACAAATTGGTATGATGTATTGCCATGCTATCGCGTTGGTAATCGTAGGTCATCAGGTTAATATAGTCAAGGCATTTGGCTACCTTATCCATTTCGGTATGCTGCGCGAAGCTTTTAAAACCGCCAACCGCAGCAGTTAACAACATTTTGCGATGAGTTTCTTTTTCAACGCTATCCAAGCCCTGCCTTAAAGCCTGGAACATGAAAGTATAGTTTTGTTTATCCACATCGCGGTGAACATTGCCATCGCCCTGCATGGTAGGGTATTCCCAGTCAATATCAATTCCGTCAAGATTATATTGCCTTACCAGTGCTACGGCGCTTGCTGCGAATGCCTGCCGTGAGGTATCGGACAAAACCGCATCAGAAAAATTCTTGCTCCATGTCCACCCGCCTATTGAAATAACTATTTTAAGGCCGGGGTTCTTCTTGTGCAGGCTTGTTAAATACCTAAAGTTGATGGTATCTGTCTTTCGGTTGGTTAACCAGGCGCGGTTATGCTGTACATCAACAAAAGCGTAATTAACAACAGTAAGTTTCGCGGCATTTACCATGGTGGTATCTATCAAACCCCTGTAACCGCCCACGTAACCTATTATGGCATATTTGCCGTGTTTTTGCGCTTGCGTGTGGCCTGTTCCGGCAAAAAATATAACGGACAGCATCAACACAAAAAGCGTGTGCTTTTTAAAAATATTGGTATATAACATATACTTAAACTTTCAGTCTTAACCGTTTCTTTTCCATCAGGCCCACTAAAGCTATAATGATAAAAGCTACTGCCATTGAGCGTATCAATCCGCCAATACCACTATTAAAAAACCTGGGGTAGTGTATATGCAGCAATTCAAATATAGCAACCTGGAAATAGGGTATTAAATAACAGGTAAGTGTACTCGTACCCGCTGGTCGAATGGCTTTGAACCAGTTTATTTTCCCCTTTATATCAACCAGGTAAATAAACATTTCGAACATTAATATGGTGATGCCGCTACAAATAAATACCCATGCCGGGGTCGAACGTATTTTTGATATTCCCTCGGCATAAGGGCGTATGAGCAGTCCGCCTGCTATAAGCGCTACACCCAAAATTGTAAAGATGAGCCATACACGCTGTGTCTTTTCTATCTTGACAAGGTATGCATACAGGCTGGTTATGATGATGCCCCCCATGGTCAGCGCAACCGAATCGGCATCGCCTATCAGGAAAACGCCTCCATGCCAAATCGTGTGGAACAATATATTTAACCCGGCGAATATCACCCAAATGATAATAAGCAGGTTTAATTTGCCTTTGACCAATACATACAAAATAGCACACACAATGTACGACCAGCCTATAATGCCCAATATACCCCACCATGACGGGTGCATACCACGTACATGTTCATCGCTGCCGCCTTTGTATAAAATGGCCATAACTATAAGTGCTGCCAGGCCTATGCCCTGTAACACGTATTTTTTTGCCCGCGCCATAGTTTCGGGGTAATCGAGCCAGATAAGGAAAAAACTGAGTGTGATGATTATTTCCCATACAGCCTTTGGTAAAACGGCGGCCGTCGAATTATATTCCTCCAGGTTTACGTGGTAAAAACCCATAATCAACAATGCCGCACTGCGCGTAATAATATAGATGAACAGTTGCAAGGTTGAGTCGCCTTTACTGATGCGGTTGTTTATAGCCAGCGGGATGGACAGGCCAACGATAAATAAAAAACAAGGGAAAATAGTATCGGCAAAGCCCATACCGTCTTCATATTCCTTCGCATGATCGAGCCATGAGGGGATATGGTTTACGCCGCTTGCATCATTAACAAATATCATGAGCAACATAGTAAGCGCCCGTAATACATCAATTGAAAGAAGCCGTTTTGGGAGTTGTTTCATAAGGGGATAATTACATGGTTTATATCAGCAAATTAAAACAAGCAATTAGGAAATGTAAGATAGTAATAAGTCGTATTACTTTTCATACTGTTTATGAGATTGTTACAGTTTGTTAATGTATATTATCAATAAGTACAAAAAATCGATCACTAAATGCTTAGATCAAAAAAAGGAATTTTTAGTTATTGCTGACTTATTTTGCATTATGTCGTTTTACCGTGATCAAAACCATCTTCAGGATATAACACCGGTAATACTTTTAATTAGCTGTAGCTTTACATTTGTTTAGTTATAAACTTAGCATCATGACTACAAAAAAGGCAGCCTTAATATCGCCTGGGCAGGCAGAATTTTATAACGATAATGGCTACCTGTTGCCAGGTATCCCTTTATTCAGTAAAGAGAAGTTTGAACGCCTGTTTACTATTTTTGAAGAACACCTGGCCGACAGGGGCGAACTGCAACCGGATGAAATGAACGCCCCGCACCTGAAAGATGAGCGCCTGTTTGAATTTTTATTAGCTGATGAAGTAATTGACGTAGTTGAACCGCTGATAGGCCCCAACATTGGCTTATGGAGCAGCGGCTTTATTTGCAAAGAACCCATGACCGGCAAACGTACACCCTGGCATGAAGACAGCGCCTACTGGGACGGCCGTTTTAACAGCTTTGACGGCATTATTACCATTTGGCTGGCCATTGATGAGGCTACCAAGGCAAATGGCTGCATGGGCGTTGTACCGGGCACCCATCGCAATGGTTTTTCGGAGTATGAGGATATGGGCACCGACCACAAGATATTTAACCGCCAAATAAAAGGCGACAGCATAAACGAGGATGATGTGGTATGGTTCGAATTGAAAAAAGGCACTTACTCGCTGCACGATTCGCGTATTATACATGGGGCCAATGCCAATACCAGCAACACCCGCCGCACCGGCTATACCATGCGCTATTTTAATACCGACCTGGTGTTTAACCGCGAACACCCGAGCAACGCGAACAAAAAAATATACCACGCCCGCGGCGGCAATAGGGGGAATAACCCGCTGATATATTTAAAATGATATATTTACTTAATGAGCACCCGCTTCCTGTTACGGCAATTTATTGGTGAGGATGATTCGTTCCACATAGCGCGGGTTACCATACATTCGCGGTACGACCTTTCGTTGCATGATCATGATTATGCCGAAATATTCTGGATCGAGAATGGCACCGGCTATCACATCATCAACGGGCAAAAGATACCTTTAAGGCCCGGTAACCTGGTGATGATACGCCCCGACGATGAGCATACTTTTACATCATCGACCGCAGGCCTAACCATCATGAACCTGGCCTTTCCGGCCGATACACTTAATTATTTGCGCGAGCGGTACTTCAGCGATCATAATTCCTACTTCTGGATAAACACACCGCTGCCCTATCATACTTTAATGGATATGGCACTGATAAGGCGCATATCGCAAAAATGCGAGAAGACCTGGAAGTACAAAAAGTCGAAGTTTTACCTTGACACCTTGCTGCTTTTTATTTTTGGGTTGATAGCCGCCAATAAAGATCTGGAGATAGATAACCAGATACCCACCTGGCTACACAATGCCATACAGGATTACACTACCCCCGAATTGTTTAAACAAGGCCCCGCAGGCTTTGCCTCTCTATGCGAAAAAAATATCGACCATGTGAACCGGGTGGTACGCGCGGCGTATGGCAAAACACTTTCAGAACTGGTTACAGAATTACGGATGAGCTTTGCCGCCAAACAACTATCCATGACCAACAACCCTATAAAAGTTATTTGTAACGATTGCGGCTTTGCGAACCTCGGCCATTTCTATAAAACCTTTAAGGGAACGTTTAATCAGACCCCCACTGCGTACAGGGAAACGAGCCAAACCATTGTCTAATATACCATATCATTCAAGGCTATGCCAATGCTCCGTAGGAGCAAAATATTGGTAGCAATATTATTTAAACCTAAATAGCGTGCCGCAGGTACGCAACTGCATGATCATACCACCTAAAACAAGAACCCTTTTAAATAAGTATTGGCTTGGTCACCCCAGTCCTTCATTACCCCTTGCAGGGTGGTTTTCAGTCCGGCGTTGTTCACTATTTTGCCTTTCTTGGGCGGCACCACCACGTTATCGGGCAGGGTGCTATCGGTTACTTTTGTGGCAACCCAGATCAAATTTTCATGAGGAAGTGCAACCTCCAGTATCATACCTGGCAAGCCGTTAAATGATTCAGGGCCGCCCGAAACATGTATCTTATCGGTATAAAAAGCCACCACATATATCGAATCCATCATTATGCCATTGGCGCGCCTGCAGGTGTACCCGGCTATGTCACGTGTTTCACCGGTTATTTTCCATTTAATTTTTCGGGTGGTATCTTTTATTAAAAAGGTTTCTTCAAACACATCCTTTTGTGTTGTGCTTTGGTTTGTAGTAAAATCAGTATAAACGGTATTTTTCTGACCGCTCATGGGCCCGCTGAACCACCCACCGGTAGGGCCGTCGGACTTTATAGGGGTGAATAATGATCTGCCATTCCCAAAGTTCAACGTGCTTTTAAGCGTCTCGAACTGAGGGTGGTTCTTTTTAAATTCTTCAAAAGCCGGGCGGGCAAACATATCGTTATCCTTGTTTATGCTCCGTTCAATTATCGCGTACATGTTTACCGTTTTATTGTACTCAATAGTACCCGATGTGGTAAAATGCTCATGCTGGGCAAATAATAAATTGCCGGTAAAAAGCAATATGCAGCTAAGTGTAAATAGTATCTTTTTCATTGTAATTATTTTTTCGGAACGCCGCCGCCCATGTGGTTAAAATCCCATGATATGGAAAACATAAAATATCTTTTTATACTGGTATAACTGTTTTGGGTAATAGTATTGCCATTCGCATACCGGCTAAAACCAACATTCTGGTTTAACAGGTCATTACCGCTTATGGCAAATTTCAGGCTTTCATCCTTAAAAAATGTCTTTGCCAATGTGGTATTCAATATTAATTTCGAGAAATCCTGGTTAAATGATTGGGTTTTGCCTGTAAACTGGTAGTTAGCATCCGATGAGAACTGGAACTTTAACGGCAGGTATATATTAAAGCCGCCATAACCATTATAGCCTATACCGTTGTTATTCACGTTTGCCTGTAATGATGATTTGCTTATGGTATAATTAGGCCCGAACGAGAGATAAAAATCATATTTCTTAACTACATATTTCTGCACCCTTAACGAGCCGCCGTAGCTATATGAATCAGTGGCATTGAGCGCCCCGTTGGTATAATTATATGATGTGTTGCCGTTCGCATTCAGGTCAAAGCCCAGGTTAAAATCTGCTTTTCCTATATTAACTTTCCGGCCGGCATATACGCCACCATAAAAATTGTGTTGTACCTTATCAATATTAACCGCCTGGTAAATAGTTTTGCCGGTGGTAATATCGGTTGTAGTATTACTAACTATTGGGTCGGTAGTAAATGAATAATTTCCATACAGGCTGATGTCCTGCGAGCTTAAAACCTTGTATGAAAAATAGTTGAAACTGATGTTATTATTAAACGATGGCTTAAGGTTTGGGTTACCGACAGACACATTCAGGTTGTCAGTATTATCAACCACCGGTTGTAACTGGTCGATGCTTGGCTGCGTGGTACTGCCATTATAATTTAAGCGCAACGACTCCTGTTGCGAGAATTTGTATTGATAGGTAGCCTGTGGCAACCAGTCGATAAAATGGCGTTTAAAGCTATTACCGGCAAATTCATTGGTTTGTGTGTAGCTAACGTCGGCTACTTTAGTTCCGAAGTTAAATGTAGATTTATCCTTTTTATAATTAAGAATTGCGCCAACCTGGTTCGATATTTCGTTCAGTTTATAGCTATTGCTCAGTGTATCATTAAGGCTATTATATTGGTTTACCGCGGTACTGTCATAAGATCGCCGGTCCGATGTGCCGTGATCAATGCTCAACCCGTAATTAACTATCAGCGAAACCAGTTTGCTTAGCGGCTCGGTATAGGTCATGTTGGAGCTTACAACCGAACTTTTAGTATTAAGCGTTTTTAACTGATCTGTTATTTGTGTATTGTTAACGGTATCTTTTTTGTAGAAATCCGTCCGGGCCTTTAAATAACCTTTCGAATCGTTTTGATTATAGGCTTCGCCTAAAAACCATGAGAAAGTACGCCCCGTTTTCTTAAACTTTTTAGTATAAAAAACGCTGCCGTTAAATACTTTTTGGTCGACATGATTAGTTACCTGCCGCCTGTTATTATTCAGGGTATCGCCATTTACATAACTGGTTGAAAGGTTATTTTCGAACACGTCGCTGTGCTTATCGGTACCATCAACAGAAAATTTTAATGTTTGTGTAGTATCCAGCTTTACCTGGTACATAACATCAAGCTTTTGCCTGAACATATATTTATGAAAATTCTGGTGCGATGTGGTGCGGATAATACTGTCGCCCGCGGCTTTTCCCAGGCTGCTGATGGTAGTATCGGGGAAATTTTGCTGCGAAATGTTATCATTGGTACCATCAACCTGTATCGATCCTATTTTATAATTGGTGTTAATGGTTTCCTTATCGCTGTTCCATTTGCTGTCATAATGCAAACCGCCGGTACGCGCCAATGGTAACCCCTGACCGTTATACCGCCCATCAAATGAATCGAGGTCATCGCCGCCCCCACCAAAATATATCGATACCCCGCCATCATCGCCAACCTGCACATTATTTGATGACAGACCCGCTTTTTGCGAGTCCTCCCAGCCTAGGCCGGTTTTGCCGTCGTTACCCAGCGTACCGTAAACAGAGACCTTTTCGTTCGCTTTAAATTTATTATACAATAGCTGGCCCTCGTAATAGCCATCGGTACCTACACCTGCGCTCGCTTTTCCAAAGTATCCGTTCTTTTTATCGGCCTTTAATTTTATGTTGATGGTTTTATCCTTCACACCATCGTCAATACCGGTAAATGTGGCCTGGTCGCTCTTTTTATCGTAAAGCTGCACCTTATCAACCATATCGGCGCGTATGTTTTTGGTGACAAGTGTTGGGTCATCGCCAAAAAATTCCTCACCATCAACCAAAACCTTATTAACCGTTTGGCCCTGCGCGGTTATCTTGCCATCCTTATCCACCTCGATACCCGGCAACTGCCTTAACAGGTCCTCCACCTTATCATTAGGCTGGATCTTATACGCCCTGGCATTGAACTCTGTCGTATCACCTTTTATTTTTATGGCCGTTACCTCGCCCTTAACCAAAACATCGGCCAGCAGGCGCGATTTAAGTATCATATCTATCTTCCCAAAATCGACAGAGGTTTTAACAGAATCAAGCGTAAAATTATCGGTATAATCGGCATAACCGGGATAGCTTACCAATAATAAATATTTGCCTTTGCTTAGATCGTTAATATTGAATGATCCATCAGCACCTACCCATTTAAAGGCGCGCAAAATAGAGTCCTTAGCATTTAATACGGTAATGGTTGTGCCGGCAAGATTCACTTTTTCGGTGGTGTCGGCAATCACTCCTTTTACGGAATAGGTAGCCGTTTGACCAAACGAATAAAAAGTGCACAGGCATAATAAGGTTAGGGCCAGGATATAGGTTTTCATTGAAAGTGTTTAGTGATCCTAAAGTATAACTAACTTTTTAGGTGTGCAAGTATTTTAACGTTTATTAACAAAAATAATACGGCTGTGAAAAATAAAAAAATGCCCTAACGTGCATAAAATGAATGTTTTTTAGCAGAAATAAGTATTCGGGGCTCAGTGCTATGCCCTTTAAAGGCAAATGTTAAGGTTTGTTAAAAGATGTTAAGTGCCAGCCATTTATGAAAAATTAGCCCGAATTTTCCATTATTAAATATGATAAAAACCTTACTCTCTCCCTTATTATGAAATACAATAAGATCAACAACCTGCTGGGCTGGCTCTGCTTCGCGATAGCATCAATTACCTACATCCTTACTTTAGAACCATCCGTAAGTTTTTATGACTGCGGCGAATTTATTGCCTGCGCCTATCGTTTACAGGTATCGCACCAACCGGGCTATCCCCTGTTTGCCATGCTGGGCAAGGCATTCTCATTGCTTTCATTCGGCAATAATGCAAAGGTGCCTTACTTTACCAATTTAGGTTCGGCACTGGCCAGCGGCGCCACTATCATGCTCTTGTTCTGGACCATTACTGCCCTGGCAAAAAAATTATTTGTCAAAGGGCAGGAACAACTGGAACGCACGCAGGTTATATTAATAATGGGCGCGGGTTTGGTAGGTGCGCTGGCATTTACATATACCGATACCTTTTGGTTCTCGGCTGTTGAAACCATTGTATTTGCATGGTCGGCTTTTTGTACGGCTTTGGTTTTTTGGGCCATATTGAAATGGGATGCCCATGCTGATGAACCGGGGGCAGATAAATGGATCATATTTATAGCCTATGTTATCGGGCTATCCATTGGCATACACCTGCTGAATCTACTCACTATACCGGCACTGGTACTGGTGTATTATTTCCGCAGGTATAAAAATATCACCACCAAAAATGCAATCATCGCATTTATTGTTAGTATAGGTATTTTAGGGCTGGTACAATATGTCATAAGAAGCTATACAGTTGAAGGCGCGGCTTATTTCGACATCTTTTTTACCAACACTTTAGGCTTGGGTTTTTACAGTGGCGTAATTGTATTTTTTGCCTTACTCATAGGCGGGTTAGTATACGGCGTGCGTTACAGCATCCGCCATAAAAAACCGATGATGAACCTGGCGTTTTTATGCGTGATATTTATTTATTTCGGGTATGGGTCGTTTGTTTACATTCCTATCCGTGCTACTGCCAACACCAATCTGGATAATGCACACCCCGATAATGTTTTTACGCTTTACGGCTATTTAAACAGGATCCAATACCCCGAATCGCCTTTATTATACGGCCCTTATTTCGATGCCAAAATAACCGACGAAAAAGAGGGCAAAACACTTTACGCTAAGGGTAAAGACAGGTACGAGGTGAGCGGAAAACAGGAAGACTATGTGTATGACCACTCCACTATTTTACCGCGTACATTCAGCACCGATCCACAGGATATACAATTTTACCACCAGTGGCTGCAAATACCCGATAACCAGGCACCCACATTTGCCGACAACCTGAAATTTATGTTTAGCTGGCAGATGTACCAGATGTACTGGCGCTATTTTATGTGGAACTTTGCCGGCCGCTACAGCGATGATGATAACGAAGGGCAAACCAATATGACCGGCATAGGCGGCAACTGGACAACCGGGTTATTTGATGGCGCTAAACATTTACCCAAAGCCATAACAGCTGCAAATACATATACACCGCTTTATGCCCTGCCTTTAATTATAGGGCTTATGGGTATGTTTTACCACATCAAACGCCGTAAAAAGGATGCGCTGATCGTAGCGTTGTTATTCTTTTTTACCGGGTTGGCGATAGTTTTATATGTAAACCAGGGCAATATACAACCGAGGGAACGGGATTACTCCTATGTCGGCTCGTTTTATGCCTTTGCCATTTGGATAGGATTGGGCGTTATGGCGTTAGCAAATTTCGCGCAGAAAAAAATGAACGCGCAATATGCAGCTATAATAGCTACAGTTATTTGTGTAATAGCCGGCCCTGTATTGTTGGCGAGTAAAGAATGGAAAGACCATGACCGCTCAACCAAATGGACTGCGCATGATATGGCCTATGACTACCTCATCTCGTGCCCAAAAAATGCCATTTTGTTTGATTATGGCGATAATGATACCTATTCGCTTTGGTACGACCAGGAGGTGGAAAACATACGCCCCGATGTACGCATTGTGAACCTGAGCTTACTGGGTGCCGATTGGTCGATAAAGCAAATGCAGCGGAAAATAAATAATTCAGATGCTTTGCCTATTACCTTACCTTTTGATAAATACAAGGCCGGGGTACGCGATATTATTCCGTACAATGATGCTAAAATACCCGGTTCGGTAGAGGTGAAGGATGTTTTTGATTTTATAACGTCGGACGACAGGCGCACGCAGGCGCAATATGACAATGGCACCATCAGTAATTACCTGCCTACAAAAAACCTGAAACTGACCATTGATAAGGACCAGGTTATTAGCAACAACGTGGTAACACCCGAACAAAAAGGCATGCTGGCCGATACCATGAAATGGAGCTTCCCGCCGAATTATATTACCAAAGAAAATCTGGCGATAATCGACATACTGGCGCATAATGACTGGAAAAGACCTGTATGTTTTGTAACATCCATACCCGAGGAACAAAAGGTGGGCTTACAACCGTATTTATACAAGGAAGGCTTTGTTTATCACCTGATACCCTTTAAACCCGATCCTTCAATTACAGATCAGCATTCAAAAACCAACAGTTTGGTAATGTATAATAACGTGGTGAACAAGTTTAAATGGGGCAATTATAAAAATGCACGGTATTTGGACCAGCAATCAGCGTCGCTGTTTTACCCGGAACTGCTTGGTATGTTTGATGACCTTACGCTGGGTTTGGTTAGGGATAAACATCCCGATCTGGCACTAAATGCGTTGCACAAAATGGACAAGGAACTCCCCGTGCAAATGACACCGCACCTTGGCGCCGCGCAAAGTAAAATATCATTGGCTGATACATCGTACAAACTGAATGAACTGGCATTGGGCAATAAACTAATGAACAGTGTCGACAGTTACATCACCGACCAACTGGATTATGCCTATAATTTAATGCAAAGTAATAATGCCGATGCTATTGATACCCGCAGCGTGCAGGTTAGCGTATCGTTTTTAAACGGAATGGCGGGGATAACCAAAAATGCGCATCAAAATGAGCTAAGCGACAAGCTGATCGCACAGCTTACCGACTATGAAAACAAGTTTGGCAACATTTTGCGGCGGTAAATACCATAATTTTTAACTATTTTGACCTCTTAGCCTAAAAGCTAAGAGGTTTTTTTGTTGTATTTTTATTAAATATTGATTAAAAACGAGTTTTATCTGAATTATTTTCTTAAATTCTTATTATAATTTGTAAAAAATTATAATAATTCGCCTTTTTTTCAAAAACACTTCATAAATTACCATTTTAAAAATAACTGGTTGACACTTTTTTTATTTACGAGGTAATTTTACATGCAGGAATCAGCTTATTTTGATAAATATTCGCCAATTGAAGGCGTTTGGGATGAAATGTACGGGCCAAATTCAAAAATTCGCGATCATTATCGCAAAGTTATTGAATATGTGTCGCGCGAATCGGCTGATGACCTCAATCGGAAGGAAGAATTGGCCAAACGCCTTTTCATGAGCCAGGGCATAACGTTTACGGTTTACAACAGCGGCGAGGGGATCGAGAAAATATTCCCATTTGATATTATCCCCCGCATAATAACCGCCAGCGAATGGGCATTTGTTGAAAAGGGCATAAAACAACGCCTAACCGCCCTTAACCTTTTTTTAAAGGATATTTACAACAACCAGTTTATTGTAAAGGATGGCATAGTGCCCATCGATATTATATACTCGTGCCCGCATTTTTTGCGCGAGATGTACCAGTTACAGGTACCGCATAATATTTATATCCACATATCGGGCATCGACCTGATTCGCGATCACGATGGTACTTTTTATGTGCTGGAAGATAACCTGCGCACCCCGTCGGGCGTAAGCTATATGCTCGAGAACCGCGAGATCACCAAACGCCTTTTCCCCGACCTGCTGCCGCAATGCGGTGTTCGCAGTGTTACAGAGTATCCAACTATTTTGTATAAAAATCTGCTGGCCATATCGCCGCGGCAGGTGAGTAACCCCACTATTGTTTTGCTTAGTCCGGGGATATATAACTCGGCTTATTTTGAGCATACCACACTTGCCCGCTTAATGGGTGTTGAACTGGTTGAGGGGCGCGACCTGGTGGTGAATAATCATAAGGTATACATGAAAACCACCACCGGCCTGCAACAGGTTGATGTGATATACCGCCGGGTTGACGATGATTACCTCGATCCGCTGGTATTTAATCCTGGCAGTATGTTGGGCGTGGCCGGCATTATGGGCGCTTACCGCAAAGGGAATGTGGCCATAGTAAATGCCATTGGCAATGGAGTGGCCGACGATAAAGCGGTGTATGCCTATGTACCCGACATGATAAAATATTATTTGAACGAAGAACCTATTTTAAAAAATGTCCCCACCTATCAGCTCGGTAACCGCGATGAGCGCGAGCAGGTATTTAAGGACATTAATAAAATGGTGATCAAAAAAACCAATGGCAGCGGCGGTTATGGTATGTTAATGGGCCACGCGGCAACTGAGCAGGAGATAGACGAATACAAAATAGAGGTAATGAAGGACCCGCGCAATTTTATAGCGCAGCCAACAATCAGTCTTTCAGCGGCGCCGTGTTATATGCAGGGCGAATTAACGCCCCGCCGCATCGATCTGCGTCCATACGCCCTTTATGGCCCAGATGGTATTGAGATAGTGCCAGGCGGATTGACGAGAGTGGCATTGAAAGAAGGGTCGCTGGTAGTGAACAGCTCGCAAGGCGGGGGAAGCAAGGATACGTGGGTTTTGGCCTGATTTCGAATTTCGAATGTTCAATTTCGAATTTAAATATCAGATAGAAAATTAGATTAAATAAAGCAATTTCGAAATTGAACATTCGAAACGGCGTAGCCTTCTTGAACACAATAAAAAAACAAATAATAAGTGAAAAATTCGAAATATAAAAGATATGTTAAGCCGTGTAGCAGCAAGTTTTTATTGGTTAAGCCGTTATATTGAGCGCAGCGATGGTATGCTGCGGATGCTCAAAATCAATTATGCCTCGTCGCAGGATACGGTGCAGGAATTCACCTGGGACCCGGTGATACGGATATTCGCAGGTTTGGATGATGCAGAGAGCGACAAACTGGAGAATGATAGCCGGGCCGTGTTAAAATACATGGTTACAGGTAAAACCAACAACAATTCGGTATTGAACATTATTACCCTTGCACGTGAAAATGCCCGTGGCGTACAGGAACACATCACCAAAGATCTGTGGCAATGTTTAAACGAATATTATCATACAATAAAAGACCCCAAGATCGAGCGTGCATTGCAACGTGAAGACCCCATTGGTGTACTTGATGTTTTGATAAAACAAGTAATGCTGTATTATGGCACCGTTGAAATTACCATGGAGCGTGGCGAGGGCCGCAGCTTTATGAATATCGGCAAATACCTGGAGCGTGCTATACAGTCGGTTGATATATTGGATACCAAATTTGGGTGGATAGATGATAACCCCGACCTGCTTACCGATACCACCTATTGGAAACACCTGTTGCTTTCGTTAGGCGGATATGAATTGTATTTAAAAACTTACCGCGAGGGCTTTGAGGCCGAGAACGTTTTGGAACAGGTGGCGCTGAATAACGATTTTCCGCGATCGGTTATTTACTCGGTAAATAATATACAACGCTATTTTGAGCGATTGAAAAACGATAGTAACATCGATGATTTCCGCGACCTTTCGTTCCAGATAGGCAGGCTGCAAAGTCGGATAAAATACAGCTCAGTGCGCAGCATACGCGATGAAGGCTTGCATACTTTTCTATCACAAATACGCGGCGAACTGTATGGTATAGGTAACAGGCTTAACGAATATTATTTTGCACACTCATAAATGAATTTGAAGATTTGAAAATTTGAAGATTAAATCATATGAAACAATTTAAACTATCAATGCTTACCTCACCAGTAAATACATTTTCAAATCTTCAAATTTTCACATCATCAAATTAAAAAAGATGCCCGAAATAGAAATAAAACATATCACCCGGTACACGTATGACAGCCCTGTGCGCGACAGCGCTAACCAGATCATACTATACCCCATACAGGATGAATACCAGGAAGTGCAAAAGCAGGAAATAACCATAACCGGTAACCCGCTTGTTGATTCGCATATTGATTACTATGGAAACGAAGTAGGCAGCTTTACCTATATAGTGCCGCATATGGAAATGACCATCAGCTCGAAAATAACTGTCAATACAAAGCACAAGCTATTGCCTGTTAATGATATTTTTCCCGGCCAGCAATGGGAAGACCTTAAGCGACTTAAAAACGTAGTGCCTTATATTGATTTTTTAAAACAGGAATATTTTGAAGGGCTTTCAGAACTAACCGCCGTGGTTGAATCCGAAAAAATGAAAGATGATACCCCCTATCAGGTAGTGCTTCGTTTTTGCCAGTATGTGTATGATCATTTTGAATATATAAAAGGCGTGACGACCGTTGATACCACTTTGGATGAGATATGGAAGATAAGATCGGGCGTTTGCCAGGATTTTGCGCATATTTTAATGGAGATGCTGCGTATAGTAAACATACCTGCCCGTTATGTAAGCGGCTACATTTGCACCGGGCAAAACGGCATGCGCGGCGAAGGCGCTACCCACGCCTGGGCCGAAGCCTATATCCCCGATTACGGCTGGCTCGGCCTAGACCCTACCAATAACTGCATAGCCAATGAAACACACGTAAGGCTGGCTGTAGGCCGCAATTTTTCGGATTGTTCGCCGGTAAAAGGTGTGTACAAAGGCACAGCGAAACATAAACTGGAAGTTGCAGTTACCGTTGATGAGGACGACAGCTACTACAACCATGAACGGCAGGTAATAGAAGTGCCGGTTGACAGCCATGTTACTGAGGTTTCAAAAAATAGCTACCAGCGCTATATGGAAATGATACAGCAGCAACAGCAGCAGTAATTTTAGTATCGAGTAGCTAGTATCAAGTATTTAGACTTTTTTGCAGGCCCGCTATCATTTTTTGAATTTCGATGATTGTCGAGCAAATAGCTTCTGATTTTTCATCACTTATATAATTAAATTCTTTGGCGATAATTACTTGGGTTTCCAATTCGAACGAAGAACCTAAAGCCACATTCAGAAACTGGTAAAATTCTTTATTGGATTTTCTTCCACACCCCTCTGCAATATTGGATGGTATTGAGACTGCACAACGTGTCATTTGAGAAATTAACCCAAATTTTTCTTCCGGCGGGAACGCTCTGGTCAATACAAATATCACCTTGCACAATTCTATCCCAGCTTTCCAAACTTTAAGCTCTTTAAAATTATGCGCTTTCTATCTTGATACTATTTAAGATTTCTTGATCGCCGCTTCCAACTCAGCCATTTTAGGCGCTTTTTCAAAAGCTTTTACCAGTTTGCCCTTATGGTCGTAGATCGCGATGTAAGGGGTGGTGCTTACATTATAATAACGCTGCACAACATAATTAGGATATTCGGTACCCATCATAATATTGGGATATGCGGCAAAATTGTAGTCGCGGTAAAATTCCTTTAGCATTTTCAGCATATTAGTTTGGATAAAGGTTACCATCACTATCTGTACGTCTTTAAACTTTGCCATGTCCGGCTTCATCTCGTACATCAGGCGCTGACAATGGGTGCAATCAGGCGCGAAGTAAATGAGCATTACGGCCTTGTCTTTTTTCAGGTTAGCATTAGTAATATAGGTGCTATCCTTTGTAAGCAAGCGGAACGCAGGTATCTTATCAATATTTGGCGCAGGTAGCTTTTCGGGGCTTGTAGTTTGTGCCTGGCTGCAACCGGCAGCTATTATCAGGCTTAAAAAAAAGAATATTTTCTTCATTGTCTTAATATTATTCATGGGCGATTCCGCACAGCATAGATACGATATTTTTACTTTTCGAGCAACTCGAGTTGCCAGGCAATTTGCTCCTCAGTTATAGGGAATAACGCATTATTATTGATTGTATGTTGCACCGCTTTAAATAAAAGTTCATAGCAGCCTTTATCCGATGGCACCCACTCAGTAGTTTTCTGGTTATCGGCTCCCATGGTTACCAGTTTACCTTCATTACCAGCAGGTTCAATACCATAAGCGGGGTCGCTTGGCAGCATACCGGCAATTAGTTGCTCTTCCTGTACGTCGGTCCGGTTTTTTATAAAACTACCTACTGTACCGTTAATTACAAAACCGGCAGTTGGCTCAACTGTTAACAGGCTCGATGTAAGGTACACCTGTAATCCGTGCGGATAGGCTAAACGGAAACTAAAATAATCAGGCACTTCCGAACTTTCACGGTGCGTGGCCGTAACTTTATCAAATGATAATGGCTTGCCGAACAGACTGATGGCATTATCAACCAAATGCGCGCCGATATCATACACCAGGCCGTTTGCAGGCATATCTGCTTTTTCCTTGAACAGCTTTGGGCCGATGGTTGCTCTGTACCTGTCAAGCCGGAAATGCACTTCTATCAGTTCACCAAGTTTGCCACTTTCAATTACTTTTTTAACCGATATAAAACCGCTATCGTAACGTCGGTTCTGGTACACCATCACGTGCCGGCTCATCGCGCGGCCAAGGTCGAACAATTGTTTAACCTCAGCGCTCGTTGCAGCAGCAGGCTTTTCAATTAGCACATGCTTGCCTGCGCGTAACGCTTGTGTAGCGTGTTCAAAATGCAGGTAGTTGGGCGTGTTTACTACTACCAGTTCAATTTCCGGGTCGTTTATCAGTGCATCAACACTATTGTAACTTATGATGGCAGGGTATCTTTTCACAGCTTTTTTTTCGTGGCGCTCAACAACGGCCTTTAATTCAAAAGCCGGGTTAGTACTCAGAAAAGGTGCGTGAAATACCTGGCCCGACATTCCGTAGGCCAATATCCCGGTAACAATAGGTTTCGACATCATAAATTATACTAATGGCACGAATTTAGCTGAATTAATCATACCAAATCCACAAATCCATATTTTTAAAAAGGTTCCTGTAAAAATAATATAGAAGGGTTATTTTAGATTGACCCCTGGAATAACAAAATCTATTTATTACCATCAAAGCGAACCCGCAACTTATCATTTATACCCTGGGTTCCTTCCGTGATGGTTACCTGATCCTCTTTTAACTTAAAATCAATTTTACAATCATCAATTTTAGTTAGCATATTAAAGTCGATCACAAAATCATCCTGCGATTTCCAATAACCCCGGATCGCATAAACATGGCTTGAGGAAGTATCCTTATAATACCGGTATTTTTTCCCTATACTCAATGGATAATTGATAATTTTTCCGGATGGGTCGGTAACTTTGAATACGGTATCATTATAGCCGGAAGTGACGATCCGGGCAGCCGAGATATTCAGGCTGTTTTTTTCAAAAATTAAGGTACGGTCGAATAAGCCATCCTGATGAGCGTTGGCGAAACTTTCTACGGGGAGAATGCCACTCACTTTTGCGGCATTGGCAATAGCCAATTTTATACTATCGGCGGCACTTTGATTTTTATTTAAAGCATCCTGGTGAATTGAACTTCCAATAATATCGCTTAACCCTCCTTTTTCATCCCAGTCATAGCCACCGCCTGTAGCAACAACAATAGCATTATATAACCTATCAACGTGAATTCTTTGCCCACCCCGGCCTACCGCATTAAAGGAATGGTCATTATCGACCCAAAATCCATAACCATACCCTTTATGATCATCAAAAACAACTTGCATTCCGGTTGCTTTCCTGATATATCCCTCTGACACAACTTGAACTCCGTTCCATTTCCCATTGTTCAATAGTAAACGCCCTATTTTAGCCATATCATATGGCTTGATCGCCAGGTCACCCCATCCGTAATTAACACCTTTATTATTTTTCGTCCAATAGAAATTCTTAATCCCAATTGGCTTAAACAAATATTTATCTGCAAATTTTTCGGGAGATAATTTTGTAGAACGGTAAAGTATCTCCGCAAGCAGGTAAAAATTACAACTGCAATAAGAGAAGTGTTTACCGGGGTCATTCACACTTGGAATGTTAAAAATATATGCCGGCCAATCCGGTGCCTTAAAAAGACGGGAGAATAGGACTTCTTCATTATCACCCCCGCAATCCAAACCGGAGGTCATGGTAAGCAGGTCTTTTATGGTTAATATTTGAAAGTTCTTACTGTATGACCTGATCTCGGGGAAATAATTTTTGACTAATTCATTTTCGTTGTGAATAAATCCCTTATCTATAGCAATACCTATCAATAAAGAGGTGATTGATTTTGTACAGGATGCTATATCGTGTTGCCAGCTTTCGGTATAAGGATAAAAACAGGCATCAAAAACGATTTTATCATTCCTTATAATCATAAGGCTGTGGACGTTTACCTGTTGATTCCGGACATAAGGGAAAATGGCGTTTAATTTCGAAGAAGAAAAGCCTTCTTCTTCAGCTTCACCTGTTTGAAAAGCAGAAAAATTATAGTTGTTTTTATTGTTTTGTGACTGTGAAAAAACAGGTTCTGTGCAAAAGATAACTAAGATAAAGTATAGTAAAAGCTTCTGTGTCATTATTATTCGTAATTGAGCGTTGAAATATAAAAAACTGCACTCTTTTTCTACTGGCCCATACTATCGTGTATGGCATTTATGGCATCAAGGTGCTTTTGCAGTACCGGCAGTGTTTTAATGGCGTAGTTTTTCAGATCGGGGTCCTGTAGCCGGTTAGTGGCATCGCCAAATTTCTGCACATCTTCCCGGTGGTCGGCTATCATGCTGCTGATATAGGCCTTATCAAATTCATCACCGGTTTTTTTCGACAGGTCATCTATCATTTTTTGGCCGTCGGCATTGGGTGTTGATGAAAGATTTAGGTTTTTTGCTTTTGACAGCATCATGAGCTTGGCGTTTGCCTTGCCGTGTTCCTTTATCATCATCAGCCCAAAATTTTTAACTTTTTTGTCTTTGCCGTTTTTTATGGCCAGCTTACCCAGTTCAACCTCGGTACAGTTACCATTGGCCGCATCAACCGCAAAATCAGAGTCGGCTTTGTCAACCGCCAGGTTTAAGGTCGACGATGTATCAGTACTGGCCGTAATGCTATCCTCATCATCGCCCGAGCTCAACTGCGGTAAACTATGATGGCAGGCCGACAGGGTGCAAGCGGCTAATAAAGCAATAATTATAGCCCTTATATCTTTCATAATTATAATGTAGTACGGGTATAAATATAATAACACAATTACATACATACAGTTTTATTGCGCATAAATTGTATGCTTAATATGTGTTAAATAGTTGCGTTCTACTAAGTTTTATTATTTTTGTGCACTTAACATAAACAATATGGATTTTCCTGCAACATTAAAGTACACAAAGGACCACGAGTGGGTAAAAATTGATGGCAATGAGGCCACTATAGGTATAACTGAATTTGCACAGCGCGAACTGGGCGATATTGTTTATGTAGATATCCCATCAGTAGGCAAAGAAGTAGCAAAAGAAGAGGTTTTCGGGACCGTTGAAGCGGTAAAAACAGTATCGGACCTGTTTATGCCGGTTGATGGTACAGTTACCGCTGTAAACCCCGCGCTCGACAGCCAGCCCGAACTGGTTAACAGCGACCCTTATGGCGAAGGCTGGATGGTTAAAGTAACACTTAAAAATGCCGGCGATACCGACGGCCTGTTAGATGCTGCTGGTTATAAAGCTATTGTTGGCGAATAACGTGAAACCCTTGTTAAAATATTACTGGCCCGCAATTTTGTGGGCCTTATTTATTTTTACCCTTTGCACCATACATTTGGGCACCATTACCGAGTCGCCTTTGTTTTTCCCGGGGTTTGATAAGCTGGTGCATTGCGGTTTCTTTTTTGTGCTGGTGGTTTTTTATTGCAACGGCCATATAAGGCAACATAAATTAAGGTTTTTAACGTATAAAGCTATAATACTTATTGTTGTAATAGCCGCGTTATACGGTTATAGTATTGAGCTATTGCAAAAATATGTTTTTACCTGGCGCGACTTTGAATGGGACGATCTTTTCGCCGATTCGGTTGGGGCGTGTATGGGGATGTTTAGTGTATTGGTAACAGCAGCAGCGTTAAAGCATGATAAAAAATAAATTACTCCTTTTTGTACTATTACTGGTGCTTATCAGCTTTTCATCGTGCGGGATATTCGGGAAAGGCTGCGGCTGCCCTGAATTTGGGTATGTGAAAGGTGATAAAATGCAGCATGAGGTTTGCATTAAGCATTGGGATACATACCAGCCGATGTTATTGAGTTAAAGGATTCATATCAGCGCTCCGTTTACTCACCCCGACTTCGCTTCGCTTGTCGACCCTCTCTTCGCCTGCGGCGGAAAGAGGGTGAAAACATTAATTTTTTAGTATCTACGTTAAATATACCGCGTCTTCATCTCCATTTTCAGACAGGTACACATCAACACGTTCTTTTAATACAGTTGATAGTGCCATACCGGCGTAATCGGTAGTGATGGGAAAGTTTTTATGGTTACGGTCGATAAGGACGGCGGTGCGCAGTTTTTTGAGGCGCACATCAATAAAAACACCAAAACCATAGGCCAGGGTTTTGCCGCTGTTCAATACATCGTCAACCAAAATTACCGCTTTATTTTTGCAGTCGTTCACATCAAAATTGATGTTCGATCTCAGGCTGCTGCTTTGTTTATCCAGCTCGATAGTTAACAGGCGACTTTTGAACGGGGCTATTTCATCCAGTATTTTTTTTATGCGGGCAGCAATGTGGTTACCGCGCGGCAAAATACCCGCTATCAATATTTCTTCCTCGTCGAAATTATCTTCAAGCACCTGGTAGGCAATACGGTCAATCTTTTGCTGTATTTGCTGCTGGTTTAATATGAGGAGTCTTTTTGCTGGCATGGCTTTTTAGTTGAAAGTTGAAGGTTAAAAGTCGAACCTATTTTTAACCGTCTTACAGTTTAAAGTTAAAGGTATAAAGTTAAAAGTAATGCATGGAAAAATAACTTTAAACTTTTCACTTTATACTTTCAACTTAGTCTTTCAGGTATGGAAAAAACACAAAATTGGCGCCTTCGGGTACTACCACGAACACGCACATGTATTTATCGGGGCTTTTGTAGGTGTCGATAAAACGTTGTTTCAGCTCCTTTTTTATTACGCCGCGCTCAATAAATTCTTCGAGGGTTGAGGCGTGGATGCTCCATTCGCTGTTGATGTCGTGGCGGTCGAGGATAACTTCGCCAAGATCGAGCACGTGCTGATGGGCGATAAAAATGGGATATTGCGACAAGCCCTCCACCATGATCTCAACGGCCACCTCGCGGATGGATTCATTAAAAAACTTGAGGTCGACCTCCAAACTGAGCAGTGGACTCTGTTTATCTTTTCCGCTATTTTCGTTTAACAATTCTTCGGGTTCCATTTTCAATTATTGATTTATTGAATTAGTGAATTATTGATTGCAGCTCCGCATTTTCAAATTTTCAAATCATCAAATTAACTAATTCTTCAACACAAGTAATACTACGTTTTCCACGTGCTGGGTGTGCGGGAACATATCAACGGGTTGTATTTTTACCGTGTCGTATTTTTCCTTTAGTACCAGCAGATCACGGGCTTGGGTGGCGGCGTTACAGCTTACATAAACAATTTTTGGCGCTTCAATTTCCATCAGTCGGGTCACCACATCGGGGTGCATGCCTGCACGGGGCGGGTCGGTGATGATCACATCGGGTTTGCCGTGTTCTGTGATGAATTCTGCATTCAGCACATCCTTCATATCACCTGCATAGAATTTGGTATTGGCGATGCTGTTGATTGACGAGTTTATTTTGGCATCCTCAATGGCTGAAGGTACATACTCCACCCCTACCACTTCGCGCACCTGCCCGGCTATAAAATTGGCGATGGTGCCTGCGCCGGTGTACAGGTCATATACCAGTTCGTTACCCGTAAAACCGGCAAGATCCCGGGTTATTTCGTATAATTTTTGCGCCTGGGCGGAGTTGGTTTGGTAGAATGACTTGGCGCCTATGCGGAAAGTCACACCTTCCATTTCCTCATGGATATATTCGGGGCCGCGAAAGGCGATAACTTCCTGGTCGAATATGGTATCGTTCTTTTTTTGGTTAATGATGTATAGCAGCGAAGTGATCTGCGGAAAGGTGTGTGCGACAAAGTTCATCAGTTTGTCCACTTCCTCCTCTGTCGCGTAAGCAAAAACCACAATCACCATCAGTTCGCCTGTCGACGAAGTGCGGATAACCAGGTTACGGAGCGCGCCAGTGTGGGCCTTCAGGTCATAATAGCTATAGCCTTCGCATTTGGCAAATTCATCAACCGAATTGCGGATAGCATTGGATGGATCGGCTTGCAGGTAACAATGGTGTACATCCAGTATCTTATCAAACCTGCCGGGGATATGGAAGCCAAGCGCGTCCATGTTAACGGGTTCGTCAGGGCGGGCCTCGCCGTCCATCAGCCAGCGTTTGTTGCTGAAGGTAAATTCAAGCTTATTACGGTAATACCTGTCTTCGGGCGATGCCACAATAGGCAACATGCCCTGTACATCAATTTTGGCAATGCGGCTTAAAGCATCGCTAACAGATTTTTGTTTGAATTTTAGCTGCGCCTCATAGGTCATATGCTGCCATTTGCAACCCCCGCAGGTGCCGAAATGTTCGCAAAAAGCCTGCACGCGGTATTCTGATGCTTTTTTAAGATTGAGTATGCGGCCCTCACCAAAATTCTTTTTGCTGCGGTAAACCAGTACATCGGCTATATCGCCGGGGATGGCTTTGTCCACAAACAGCACAAGATCGTCGGTTTTGCCAACGCCTTTGCCCTCTTCGGCAATGTCGATTATCTCAACGTCCTCAAATATTTTTTCCGGTTTGCTTTTGTTGCCTCTGCCCATAGTGAAGGGGCAAAGGTAATAATTCTTTCATTTCGAATTTCGAATGTTCGATTTCGAATTTTCCTGAACCGTAATTATTAGTTTAGAATGAGGCCTAACTTAGTCAAACATCATATCACCCCTTTCGGCATCAGGGTCGAGGGTACCGTCCATAAATGCTTTGTAAATGGTGGCGCATTTGGCCTTTAGGGTATAGTATTTTTTAAATGCTTTGTCGAGTATGCGCTGGTCGCCTTCGTTACTAAGCTGGTGTAGCAATTGGATATTGCTTACGGTAACACTTTTTTCGGCATTCAGTTGTGCGAGGTAATCGAATTGTGTCATGATACAATATACTAAAAAGTGAGCGTTTCGGTTTTCTGTTCTTTAAGTTTTTTTGCTGATAAATTATGCCGGATAGTGGGGCATTCATTACCATCTTATAACTAATAGGCAAATTGTATGCCACACAGCGGCGGGGCCGGGCCTGTAATGTCAAAAGCGAACAATGAATGTCCGCTTCTGATACATCACAAACCGTCATCAGTAGAGTAAATAATTCAAAATCAAATGTTTATGTGTTTGGCGTATGTTTTGGTAAAATTTTGGTTGCACTATTAATTCAATCGCCATGTTAAAAAGCTATTTTAAGATCGCCTGGAGAAATTTAAAGAAAAACAAGCTGTATTCCCTTATAAATATTACCGGCTTAACGGTGGGCATTATCAGTTGCCTGCTGATAGGGGTATATATTAAGCACGAATTAAGCTATGACCGCTTTAATACCAATGCCGATAATATAGTGCGTGTTACCATGGAATACAATCTTGGCGGCGCATCGCAGCAAATGGCAGTTACCGGCACCAAGGTGGGGCCGCAGTTTAAAAGAATTTTTCCCGAGGTAGCCGATTATGTAAGGATGATGAAGGCATCGAGGATAGTTGGGTATAATAATCGCCTATTTGAGGAAAATAATTTCTTTTATGCCGAACCTTCCCTGTTCAAAATATTCTCGTTCAAACTAATAAAAGGTAATGCAGACGAAGCGTTGAATGCGCCGGACAAGATCATCATCACCCGATCAATGGCGAAAAAATACTTTGGTAATGACGATGCTATTGGTAAAGTGTTAAAGTCAGAAGGGCAGGATTATGTTGTCTCGGCTGTGGCGGCCGATGCGCCATCAACCTCGCAGATAAAGTTCGATTTTATAGTGCCGTTTAATACGCTTAAACAGGCGCAAAAAGAACAATATTTCAGTGCTAATTATATCACCTACCTGTTGCTTAAAAACAAGGACCAGTTACCGGAACTGCAAGCCAAAATAACCGCCTACATGAAGCAGGTTAGCAATACCGAGCTGCACAATAGCGAAATGCACTTAACCGGCAGCCAATATTTAGCACTTAACCTTGAGCCACTAACCAGTGTGCATTTACACCACAACCTGCCCGGCGACCTGGAACCTGCCGGCAGCATAACATACATTTACATACTGCTGGCGGTAGCCGTGCTGATACTGGTGATTGCCTGTGTTAATTATGTGAACCTGGCCATAGCGCAATCGGCCGGCCGGGGTGCCGAGATCAGCATACGCAAGGTGATGGGCGCGGGCAGGCAGCAATTGTTCACCCAATTTATTGGCGAAGCATTGTTGATATCGGCCATAGGCATATTATTGGCCATCGGCATAGCCTATGTAGCCCTGCCTTACTTTAACCAGGTGGCAGGTATGCAGTTTACTTATGCAGCGTTCTTTGACCCAACTACCATTATCAGTCTGTTTATTTTAGCCGTAATCATTGGTCTTGTAGCAGGAGCCTACCCGGCGCTGCTGCTGTCGAATGTTAAACTATCGAAAATACTGAAGGCGGGTTTTTCATTTACATCGGGTAAGGGTACGCGCAAGTCGCTTATTATTTTCCAGTTTGTTATCTCTATATTTCTCATTATTTCTACTGTTGTGATATTACAGCAGCTATCCTACATCCGCAATAAGGATATTGGTTATAACAAAAGCAACGTAGTGGTTTTACCTACCGGCTATAATTTGCCGCATATTGATGAAATTAAGAAAGAGGCACATAATATCCCCGGCGTTATAAGCATAGCCGCGGCCAACAGCGAACCCGTAAACGTGATGTGGGGCGATGCAATACAAACCGGCGACGGCAAAAGCCTCACCGTGAACGCCCTGCCAATGGACGAAGATTTTGTAAAAACCATGGGGCTAAAGATCATTGCCGGTAGTAATTTTACCAATGCCGATGTTTTGCAAACAGATACCACCGATCACGGCAAAAACTTTCATTACGCGTTTATGCTGAATGAAACGGCGGTAAAGGCATTAGGCTGGACGCCGGAACAGGCCATAGGGAAAACCATTAATAAAGGCGATGCAGGTACAATAAAAGCTGTTGTTAAGGACTTCAATTTTAAATCGTTGCATACCCCTATTAGTCCGCTGGTGTTGTTCCTGGATCATTACCAAACCCAGGCCCTGTTTGTACGCATAAGCGGCGATAATACGCCAAATACTATAAAGGCCCTGCAAGCGATATGGAAACAAAACGTGCCCAACCGCCCGTTTGAGTACAAGTTTTTGGATGACGATTTTGATGCTTTGTACCGCGCCGAGCAGCGTACCGCCAATGTGTTCGCCATATTTTCGGGCATAGCTATCTTACTGGCCTGCCTGGGGTTATTTGCCATAACGGCGTTTTCGGTGGTGCAGCGCACAAAGGAAATAGGGATAAGGAAAGTACTGGGCGCGAATGTAATATCCATCATAATGCTCATCTCCAAAGATTTTCTGCTGATGGTATTTATTGCCATGGTTATCGCTTCGCCCGTAGCGTGGTTCATGGCCAATAAATGGTTGCAGGATTTTGCTTACCGCATTGATATACACTGGTGGGTGTTTGTTGCTGTTGGCGTGGGGGCATTGATTGTAGCAGCCGTAACGGTAAGCATACAGGCTACCAAAGCGGCATTGGCAAATCCGGTGGATAGTTTGAAGAGTGAGTGAGGGGTGGTTTATATATAGACGCTTCCAAAAAATTCCACTCTTTTGAGAAGAGGCGAGTAACATTCAGCGCGGCTAAGGGATGATAAGATAATTATTCATTATCTTTTTTCATTATTATGTACACGCGATTAAATATCATTATCATAGTAAGCATAAATAGTATTAAAAAAGAATATATAATTAAGAGAAATAGATAGTCAGTTAATGTAAAACAAGAACCATTATTAGGTTGATATGAATAAATGATTAATAATAAAATCAAGATTAGTGACAACAGGATATTGAATGAGATATTTATATGGATTTCTTTAACAAAAAGCTTTTTAATATTGCTTTTTTCGGAATCAGCTTTTAATTTGTCCATTAACCCATAAATTACGGCTAGAAAATTAAATAAAAATCCTCCAAGGATTGAAACAGCTGTAATTAAATCAGTTACATGGCTATGTAATTCTAATTTTTTGTAAATTAAATATCCGCTTAAGCACAGCGGGAATATTAAAAACAGCAAGATATCGGGTATAGACATCATTTTAGAACTTGAGTTTATATCTCTCAATGTTCTGAAATGATCTCTAATTATGTAAAAAATATTAATTCGACTGAACATTCGGCTTTAAACTGAGTACATCCCTCACCAGCTCCTTAGAAACTTCAACTAATGAGTCAGTAGTAGGTTCATTTGAATTACCCTCAAATACTACATCTGATGTAACGTCTATATCAGGCTGCGTTCGATTTTTGTTTTGAATATGAAAGGTTTTAATTTTTCCATTATACTCTAACACGAAATCTATTTCATCATAGCTATCTGTGCCATTTAACTCAATTTTAGAATTACTCCCTGCAGCAAGATACAAACTATTAACTAAATTTTTCCAGTAATTTGTTAGTGAAACTCGCGCTTGAATTGTTGTTACTAAAGTGCCTTTAGAAGAAAATTCATCATTGGGGTTTTTATAATATTCTTCCATTGAACCCGGTATTGTTCTTTTTATAAAATCTATTTTCCTCAAATTTCCATATTCTATCATCTTATTGTATACACGTTTATCTAGAGTATTAAACAATACAGCTCTAAAGCCTAAGTAACTTTTTTCATGTAAATATTTAGTTAGATTTCTTTCAAGAATTTTCTTACCACCCAAATTTTTTGTTCTTTGCATAATAAAATAAGCGTAATCTTTTTGCGGTGGAGTTTCTATATAAAAAAATAAATCTCTAAAAGTTATATGTTTGTCGGGGTCGGCCTCAAATGCGGGTTCCACTTCATCTTCTGCAATTACGGTGTATTTATCACCTCCAATTCCGCTTGACAAATAACCATATATAGATCTATTTGCGCTATCAGCAATTGCTTTATCTTTTAATTTAAGATGTAGAGTGCTTTTGTCGCTGTCGAGTGCATCTTTCTTAATCGTCTTGTACACTTCAAGAAAAAAATCATCCAAAAATTTATGAAAGTTTTTCTCATTATTGAAGTTGTCCAAATTTACTGGAGTACTTGTATTATCAAAAATTCGCAAACTATAAGTAGAGAGTAATATTCTTTTAACAGCCATAGTTGATAAGGTTTAAGTCAAATATAAACATTATTATATAATGTATTGATTTATAGGCACAAATGTAGCCGATTAAATAAACATTCCCAAAAGGAGCACTAATGAATATAGTAAAAACTACTAACTTTAATAGTTTGACATTACGTATCTTTTAATTAAGTAAGTGTTAGAATTTTATAAATCAAGATTCAGGCAATAACCACTAGTAGCAGCTAACAAGAATTTGGACACTCCTCACATCCCTTCCTCATCAATATTTTTGTGGATCTGTTTTACGTTGGTGACTTCTTTCATTTCTTCGAGTTGGGTGTCACCGCGGGTGTCGATGCCGAGTTTTTGTTCGATGGCGTGGAGCATGTTTAGCATTTTAGTTATTTCGGCCTCGGCGCGTACGTTTACCTCAAACTCTACCTGCTGGCGAATTTTGTCCATACGGCCCTGGCGGTTTTGGTTGATGAGCACGGATACAGACAGCACAATGGCGAAAATGGAAACGCTCATTTCGAGTATTGGGAAAGGGAAAGGATCGAACGCTTTAAAGCCAAAGAAGCCAAGATTCCAGCATATCCATACGGCAAACAGCAGCAGGGTAAACAGCAGAAAGGTAACGCTGCCAAATGCGCCGATGATGAACACCGCGATCTTGTCGACCGGTGTTTTTGTAAACTCGAGCGCAGAATGTAGTTCGGTATCAGTGTGTTTGCGGGCCATATATCAACCAGGGCAAAATAGAATGCCTTGCGATATTCATAACGAAAAATTACGCCAATAGTTTTTGAGGCAATATTCGACCCTATTCTAATAGATTAATTTTTAAATAGTTATGGCGGCTTTTACCAGGTAAGGCAATATTTCCTTTTGGAAGGAAACGAAATTTTTGCGGATGTCGGAATCGCTTACCGAAGTAAAGGCGAAGCTGAACACGATACTTTTACTGCATTTTACCAAAAAACGCAGCCGTTGCAGGTAACCATCGTGCTTGCGCATGGTATTGAGCTGAGAGAAGGCGTGTACAAGCAGTTCTTCGAGTTCGTTCGACAAATTCTTTAAAAACTCCTGCGAATTGGTGCTTTCGCGGATGAAATCCCAGCCTATAAATTCGTTACAAATGGTATACGACAGGCGGCAGGTTTTCATAATGAGGTTGTTAAGCTGCGCTTCCTCATCGGTCTCAGGGGTATTGACATGGATAAGTTCGTCAACGCTTACGCGTATGTAGTCCATCAGCAGGGCGTGCAAAACGTCTTCCTTGCTATCAAAATACTTATAAATTGTGGCTTTGGCTATTTTGGCTTTTTTGGCTATTTCGTTAACGCTGGTTTTATGGTACCCGAATTTGCGAAAAAGTTCCTGCGCCGCCCGCTTTATGCTTTCTTTTATTTTATCAGCTTCCATGCATCAATTTGATACAAATATCTCATAATTACTGACAGTTACATAATACGATTTAAGCGACTGGGTAGCAGGGGCCTTTACGGGAGTACCATCGAACAAAGAAAATTTGGAGCCGCTGCACGGATCGGTTACGGTAAGGTGGCCGGCATCGAGCGTTACGGCACATTTGTTCTCGGGTTTATAGCTGCTGCAGCGGTCGTAAGCAACATAGCTGCCATCGGGTTCATGATATAATATAAGCCCCGCCACACCATAACCGCTGATGAGCACCACGCCACCGGCAATGTTTAAACCAGCCAGGCGCGGATCAGACAGGGATGCTTCAAAATTTACAGATACGTTGGGTATAGGGTCGCTGTTTTTTCCGCATGAGAGGAAGAAAACTGCCACAACCGCTAATACCCACGCAAACCTCATATGATCTCTGTTTTAAACTGATCTAAGAAACGAACATCGTTCTCGGAGAATAAACGCAGATCGCGTATAACATATTTTAAGTTGGCAATTCTTTCTATACCCATGCCGAATGCAAAGCCGGTATATTTTTTACTGTCGATACCGCAATTCTCCAAAACATTAGGGTCGACCATGCCGCAGCCCAATATCTCCACCCAACCCGTATACTTGCACATATTACAGCCTGAACCTTTACAAATAGTACATGATACATCCATCTCGGCTGATGGCTCGGTGAACGGGAAGTATGAAGGGCGGAAACGCACTTTGGTTCCTTCGCCATAAAGTTCCTGTACAAAGTGGTAAAGTGTTTGTTTCAGGTCGGCAAAGGATACGTTCTCATCAACATACAAACCTTCCACCTGGTGAAAAAAGCAATGTGCACGGGCCGAAATGGCCTCGTTACGGTAAACACGACCAGGCATAATTGCGCGGAACGGCGGTTTGCCATTCTCCATCATACGCACCTGTACCGATGAGGTGTGGGTACGCAGGGCGATATCATCAGTTCCGCTATTTTTTTTGATGAAGAAGGTATCCTGCATATCGCGGGCGGGATGCTCCTCGGGGAAATTCAAGGCAGAGAAATTATGCCAGTCGTCCTCGATCTCAGGGCCTTCGGCAACAACGAACCCTAAGCGTTTATAAATATCGATGATCTCGTTGCGTACCAATGACAAGGGGTGGCGTGTACCTGTGTTAAAGCCATCGCCTGGAAGGGTGAGGTCGAGTTCTAAGTCTTGAGTCTGCAGTCCTGAGTCTGTAGCTTCCTTTAATTCGGCGTATTTCGCTTCGGCCAGTTGTTTAAACTGGTTCAGTACTTTGCCGAAGGTGCGTTTTTCTTCAGGACCAACAGTTTTAAACTGGTCGAACAAGTCCTTAATAAGACCCTTGGTACCTAAAAATTTTATGCGAAACGTTTCCAGTTCATCGGCATTGGCCGGTGAAAAGGCGTTTATTTCGGCGGTGTATTGGTCTATTTGTTGTTGCATTATGATACTTTCCTTAACTTTTCTTTTTCTCGTAGCTCATCTACCATCTTTTCAAACAATTCTTCAGCAAATTGAATAACAGTCATATTTCTTTCTTTAGCTTCAATTTCAAGCCAACGCATATGCTTCTCACTGACTGTAATCGTTATTTTTCCTTTCATGACAAGTACAAAAATATAAGATAATATTTATTTAAGCACCCCTAATTCCTTACCCACCTTACTAAAGGCTGCGATCGCTTTATCTAAATGCGCAGTTTCGTGAGCGGCTGATATTTGTACGCGGATACGGGCCTTTCCCTGCGGCACTACGGGGTAGTAGAAACCTATTACATAAATGCCTTCATCAAGCATTTTAGCGGCAAATTCCTGGGCTAGTTTCGCATCATACAGCATCACGGGTACTATAGGGTGTACTCCGGGCTTTATGTCGAAACCTGCATCGGTCATTTTTTGGCGGAAGTACTTGGTGTTCTTTTCCAGCTTGTCGCGCAGGTCGGTGGTTTCGCTCAGCATATCCAACACCGCTATCGATGCGCCGGTTATGGCCGGGGCCAATGTGTTCGAGAACAGGTACGGGCGCGAACGCTGGCGCAGCATGTCAATAATTTCCTTGCGGCCCGAAGTGAAACCACCCGATGCGCCACCCAAGGCCTTGCCTAATGTGCCGGTGATGATATCTATCTTACCCATTACATTATGATACTCATGTGTACCGCGACCGGTTTTGCCCATAAAGCCGGAGCAATGGCTCTCATCGATCATTACCAGGGCGTTGTATTTTTCGGCCAGTTCGCAAATTTTATCCAACTGGGCTATGGTGCCATCCATGCTAAATGCGCCATCGGTAACTATAATGCGGTGGCGGCAGCTTTCGGTGGCTTTTAGTTTTTCTTCAAGGTCGGCCATGTCGTCGTGCTTGTAACGCTGGCGCTGGGCCTTGCACAGGCGCACGCCGTCGATTATTGACGCATGGTTCAGTTCGTCGGATATAATGGCGTCCTGCTCATTAAAAAGGGGTTCAAACACACCGCCGTTCGCATCAAATGCAGCAGCGTATAGAATGGTGTCTTCTGTACCCAAAAATTCGGCTATTTTTTGTTCCAGTTGTTTATGTATATCCTGCGTACCGCAAATAAAACGCACCGACGATAACCCGTAGCCATGGGTATCCATAACTGCTTTCGCGGCAGCTATCACTTTAGGGTTTGATGAAAGGCCCAGGTAATTATTGGCGCAAAAGTTTATCACTTCCTTACCGCCCTGCACCGTGATATCGGCGCCCTGGGGCGAGGTTATAATTCTTTCGCGTTTATACAATCCGGCTTTTTCGATTTCGGCCAGCTCCTGCTGTAGTACGGGCTTTAAGGTATTATACATATCAATTGTTGAGTTAGTGATCGAGTGAATTAGTGATTTAAGCCAATTCATTCAACGAGTTCAGTTAAGTGAGCAAAATTAAACATTAAGGCGGAAATGGTTGGGGTAAATTCATCATAAAATATATATTATGCGCCAAACCAAACATTTTAGCTTTAAAACGCATTTAATAAGTGTTTAACATGCTAAAAAATCTACTGTTCATTTTTATTACGCTTATTGCTTTTAAAGCCTCGGGCCAGCAATATATGTTATCGGGCCGCATTACTGATGGGCAGAACCACGCTATTCCGTTTACTTCTGTATACATACGCAACTCAACCTACGGCACCACCGCTAACGAAAGCGGCAACTACCAGTTTAAGTTAGATCCCGGCACTTATTACCTCATCTACCGTTTTGTGGGCTATAAGGAACGTATTGAAACCATTACCATTACCAGCCATGATGTATTACACAATGTAACAATGGATGCTGAGCTTTTCGAACTTAAAACTGTTGTAGTTGAAGGCAAACGGATAAAAAACGATACCGCGGCTGATGGCATTATGCAACGTGTTATTGCTAAACGCGAATATTACCTTAACGAGGTAAAAGCTTACTCATGTGCCGTGTATATTAAGGGCGTACAGCGCTTGCTGGGCGCGCCAAAAATGTTTATGGGCAAACAGGTAAGGAATACGCTCGACCTTGACTCATTGGGGCGGGGCATTTTATATCAATCTGAGTCTATATCGACCTTTAATTTTGAGCAGCCTAACCATATAAAGGAGGTTACCATAGCCTCAAAAACAGTTGGGCTGAACCCCGCTTTTAGTTACAATAAGGCATCGGATCTGCAGGTTAATTTTTACAAAAACCTATTCGCAGTACCCGGTTTAAGTAATCATAGTTTTATGTCGCCGGTTTCATCAAGTGCTTTTAGCCATTACAAGTATAAACTGGTGGGTACCACCACCGAGAACGGGCACGTGATAGATAAGATACAGGTGACGCCGCGGATAGAGCATTCGGCTACATTTAAGGGGAATATTTATATACTGGAGGGCGACTGGCGTATTTACAGTGTCGACCTGTTTTTAACCAATAAAGATAACGGCCTTAATTTTATCGACACGCTTGAGGTTAGTCAGCAATACATCCCCATAAAAGGCAATGTCTGGCAGCCGGCATCGGTACAATACCATTTTATAGGCACTGTTTTAGGGTTTAAGTTTGGGGGATATTATGACGCCATTTATAATCATTATAACCTCGACCCGCAATTCCCTGATAAATTTTTTACAGGCGAGATATTAAAATATGATACCGCTGCCACTGCAAAAGACCCTGCCTATTGGATGGCAAACCGACCGGTACCTTTAACCACGCGCGAGGCCCTTGATTATCGTGAAAAGGACAGCATTGCCAGCGCAAAACACACCTCGGCCTATTTGGATTCGGCACAGCATAGCAATAACCGTTTGCTGGTGCTTCCGTACCTCATATTCGGGCATAGTTCAACTTACCGCAGGAATACAGATTCGGTTTATTACTACCCTTTCATCCAAACCTTTTTTTATAACACGGTTGAAGGTTACGGACTGAACCTGGAAGCAAAATACACACATAAGGTCAGTGATTTGAAATCGTACGATGTTACGCCCGACATACGCTATGGCTTTTCGAACAAAATATTTACTGCTAATATAAACGGCGAGTATAATTACGACCCTTTTCATAACGGCCGGTTCTTTGGGGGTTTTGGCAGCGATATACTCGACCTGAATAACGTGGGTACACGTTCATTGTACTTTAACACGTTAAGTACCCTGATAAGCGAGCGCAATTATGTAAAATATTATGAGTCGCAATATATTGATGGCGGTTTCCAGCGCGAGATAGCCAACGGTGTTTTGTGGACGGCGAGCCTTAGCTATGCTAACCGCACACAATTGTACAATACATCGTTCAATCATCTCGAAACATTCAGCAACAAACAATATACCTCCAATAACCCGCTGATGCCGAACGCCCCGGCCGACGACCATTCCATATTATTCCCGCAGAACCAGGCGCTAACATTTTCCACATCGTTCAGGCTAACGTTCGATCAGCAATATGTGACCCGGCCTACAAGCAAGATCGACCTGCCATCAAAATACCCGGTGGTAACGGTTAACTACCGGCAAGGTATAAGCGGTGTGCTCAGCTCGGATGTCGACTATAAATTCGCCTCATTAAATATAGCGCAGGCTAATATCCCCATTGGTATCATCGGTTATTCATCATTCCAGGTAACAATGGGCAATTTTTTCGATGCTGACAAGATCTACTTTATGGATTACAACCACTTTTTAGGCAACCAGGGTACCACCTTCGATCCTACCTATGTGGGCAGCTTCCACTTTTTACCGTTCTATACTTTTAGTACCGATACCCGTTTTTTGGAGGCGCATTATCAGCATAATTTTGCAGGCACATTGCTAAAAAACATCCCCTTTATTCGCGATCTAAAGCTCGAAGAGATCATAGGCGCCAATTACCTTACCGAAAAGGCTAACCCTAACTATTCAGAGTATTATATCGGTTTCCAGCGGTTGATATTCAGGGTTGATTACGGCGTATCGTACGAAGGCAACAAACGCTATTTGCAGGGGATAAGGATATTTTACGGGATAAGATAAAAGGATTTCGAATTTCGGATTTATTTTTTTCCTGTACATTGGCTGCTTTGCCCAAATTCGAAATCGAAAATTCGAAATTCGAAATCAAAAACTTATCTTTGCACCTCATTTAACACTGTTTGCAGCAGTATCAATGATGTTATGGAAAGATATAATACACTACTCTATTATTGTTATTCAACAATAGCGGATGCGGAGCAATTTGCTGCCGATCATTTAAAATTTTGCAGATCTCTTGGGCTTACGGGGCGCATTATTGTGGCCGAAGAAGGGCTTAATGGCACTGTTTCGGGTACTGCTGATGCTTGTAAAATCTATACGGACACTGTGCATGCCGATCCGCGTTTTGCAGGCATCGACTTTAAGGTTGACGAGGTGGATACGCCTTCGTTTGTGAAGATGCACGTACGCTATAAATCCGAAATTGTGCATTCGGGCCTGCGTAACCCTGAAATTATCGACCCAAAGAAACAAACCGGCAAGCATTTGGAGCCAAAGGATTTTATGGCGATGAAGGACCGCGATGATGTGGTAGTACTGGATGTACGGTCGAACTATGAACATAACCTGGGCAAGTTTAAAAACGCCATAACGCTTGATATTGAGAATTTCCGCGATTTCCCGGCCATGATAAACGAGCTGGCCCAATACAAAGATAAAAAGATACTTACCTATTGCACCGGCGGCATTAAATGCGAAAAGGCATCGGCGCTGTTATTACACGAGGGCTTTACCGATGTGTACCAGTTGCACGGTGGTATTATAAAATACGGCAAAGAAGCCGGCGGTAAGGATTTTGAAGGCAAATGCTACGTGTTCGATAACCGCCTTTCCGTTGATGTGAACAGTGTGAACCCTGTTGTAATTTCAAAATGCTTTAACTGCGGCACGGTTACCGACAAAATGATAAACTGCGCCAACCCCGAATGCAACGAGCATTTTACCCAATGCGACACCTGCGGCGAAAAAATGGAAGGCTGCTGTAGCGATGCTTGTCAGTCACATCCGCGTAAACGTGTTTATGATGGTACGGGATACTATGTAAAAGTGCCACAGCCGGTTAATGATAAAAAGGGGTTAAAGTTGCAGTATTAGGCAATTTTTCGCGCGGGTGGTCATGCTGAGCCTGTCGAAGTATGTGGGCAAAGGCCTCTGCGCTCACCCTTCGACAGGCTCAGGATGACACCCTCCGGTTTTCTTATCTTTTCATATTGATATACTCCTGTAAGGTTTAATACCTTTCCCCGACCAATACAATAAAAAGGTTATGAAAAAACTATTACTTATTGTACTCGCGTTGGTTTTCTACCTGCATTCATCGGCACAAACAGGTTTAAAACAGGGCGACAAGGCACCTGCGTTTGCCGGGGTTGATAATTCCGGGCAAAAACTCGATCTAAAGGGCCTGTTAAAGGATCACAAAGCGGTGGTGCTGTTCTTTTACCGTGGGCAGTGGTGCCCTTATTGCAACAAGCAAATAAGCCGGTTACAGGATTCGTTGCAGTTGTTAACTGCTAAAGGCGCCTATGTAGTTGGCGTTACACCCGAAACCGGCGAAAACATTAACAAAACCATCGACAAAACCCACGCCTCGTTCGGCATTATACAGGATAAGGGCTACGCCATAATGAAAGCTTATGGAGTTAATTACGTGGTTGACCCCGAAATGTATGCTAAACTAAAAGGCTACGGTATCGACCTGGAGAAAAACAACGGCAATACTGACCATGTGCTGCCCGTTCCGGCGACTTATGTAATTGATCGTTCCGGCAAAATTGTGTATGTGCATTTTGATAAGGATTATACCAAAAGAGCTTCGGTTAGCGCCATATTGGACGCGCTGAAATAATTTGATAAATAAATTTACATTTATTGTAAGGTTATTGCCTGGTTTACGACTAAGGCGCGAACGATAATGTAAGTTTATATTCAATGAACCCCGAAAACCAGCTATTAGATCCGCATCAATGGGTTAAGGCGCATGCCGATTATTTATATGCCTATACCATAAAACGTATTGACGATACAGAACTGGCGCGCGACCTGGTACAGGAAACTTTTTTGGCCGCGCTTGAAAAGGTAAAAAACTTTGAAGGCCGAAGCAGCGAACGTACCTGGCTGACCGCCATACTTAAAAATAAAATAATTGATGTTTACCGTAAGAAGTCCGCCAGGTTGGCGAAAGAAGTTCAGCAGGCGGAACACGAACAACAGGACTTTTTTGAAGATGATGGCCACTGGTCGCCGGGGCATAGGCCGTTAAGTTTTGGCATTGAGCAGGTTGATCCTTTAGTAAATAAAGAGTTTAACACCATCCTTCAAAAGTGCATGCAAAAGTTGCCCGCATTATGGATGGCGGTTTTTACCATGAAACACATTGACGATGAAGAAACAACTGTTATTTGCAGCGAATTAAAAGTATCACCGGCAAATTTTTGGGTGATCATTCATCGTACTAAATTAAACCTGAGGGCGTGCCTGCAAAGAAACTGGGGGGAAAACTTATGAGCTACTTAAAGAAAGTACAATACAATTGTAAGAAGGCCACTTTTTTGATCGAAAAGAAAATGGCCGACCGTATCACCTTCCGCGAACATATAGAATTGCGAATACACCTTATGGGTTGCTCGGTGTGCAAATTGTATGGCAAACAAAGCCGCATAATAAACGATATGGTACAACAATTATGGCAAAGCTCCATGCCCGACCAGGTAAGGCTTGATGACGACTTTAAAAAAGAACTACAGGAGCGCATTGAAGAAGAATTGAATAAAAAATAAATAGTTTGTAAGGTTTATCGATCGCCGCCGACCAAATGTGTAATTAAAAAAACTAAAAAATTACACATGAAAACCAACGTAAAAAAATCAATTATTTCAGCCGCTTTTATGCTGGCTATTTGTTCAGTTTGCTTAACCGCAAAAGCTGCCCCGGTTATAAACGGCCATATGGAAGCTGTAAGCGATACCGGTAAAATGGATAAAATGAGCAAGATGGATAAGATGAGCAAAACCGACAAAATGAAAAAGAAGAAAATGGACAAGATGTCGAAAGACAAAATGTCGTCGGGAAAAATGAGCAAAGACTCTTCAAAGATGTGAGATGGTTGTTTGATAAAGAGCGGGGATCTTTCCCCCTCTTTATTTTATATTTGCAATAGCTCCAATTGCATCTTATCAAATGAAAAAACTTATCTTTTTATTCCTCCTTTACAGCGGTACCGCACTGGCGCAAAGCTATGGCCCGCAAACCCATCAGTTCAGCATTACCGGTAAGGTTAAAAAAGAATCGGTTATTACTATGGACTCGCTGAACAGTTACCCGCTTAAAACCATTGGAGATATAAAAGTTACCGACCATACCGGCACCTTCAAGCACGAGGACGATCAGCTGAAAGGCATCTTATTAAAAGATATTTTGAATCATTCGCAATGGGCAGTTGCCAACCCGAAATTATTCAGCACGATATATTTTACCTGTATAGGCTCTGATGGCTACAAAGTGGTTTATTCGTGGAATGAGCTGTTCAACACCCCGGTGGGTGATAATGTGTACATCATTATGGAAAAGAACGGCGTAAAAGCCGATCAACTGCCCGCCAGTTTGCAAATGGCGTCGATGCTCGATTTTAAAACCGGCCGCAGGTATTTGCATAATTTGGATAAGATAATTGTGGGTGTGGTGGAATAATTTAACAAGAGCGTAATTAAACGGTTTACATAATTTAACCCGTTTTCTTACTAACGCATTGATAATCAATATATTAATGAAAAATAATTTGAAATTGTGTTAACTTATGTTAACCCTCCGTACCAATAACCATCTCTCCATCACACAAACCCTCCAGCTCCATTGGATTATGGCTCACTATTAACACCGTAAGTTTTAATTCGGCAAATAACAATTTCAATTCTTCAATTAATGCTGTTTTCATTTTTGGGTCGAGTGCCGAGAAGGGTTCATCCATTAATAATATTTTCGGTTTAATGGCCAGCGCGCGTAGTATGGCCAGCCGTTGCTGTTGGCCGCCCGAGAGATGATCGGGTTTGTGGGTGCTTAGCGTTTCGAGTTTGCCGATGGTTAGCAGCCTGTTTATCCATTGTGTGTCATTGGTTGCATATTCCAGGTGCTGGCGTACTGTCATGTTGGGGAACAGCGCATAGTTTTGGAACACAAAACCCGTCATTCTTTTTTGGGGTGATAATGATATGTTTGAAGCGGTATCGAGCCAGAGAATATCATCAACATTTATGGTGCCTTTTTCGGGCTGTACCAGTCCGGCTATTATTTTTAACAAAGTGGTTTTGCCCGCACCCGACGGGCCGTAAATTTGGGTAATGCTGCCCGTGGCAAATTCACGGTTTATTTTTAACCATTGCTGCCCGCTGTAGGCTTTCAGCTTTTTTTCAATGTCGATGCTTATCATTCCAGCGGACTTTTGGCGTGTGCCTTGTTAAAAATAAATACACCCATCACCATTACAAATGTTATGCAAAATAAGATGAGCGAATAGGTATTGGCGGTGGCGTAATCCATATTCTCCACCGAATCATAAACGGCTATGGAGGCTACGCGGGTAACATTGGGGATGTTACCTCCGATCATGAGTACTACGCCAAATTCGCCCAAAGTGTGGGCAAAGGTGAGTACGATAGCGGTAAATAACGATGGCCTTATGTTGGGCAGCAATACACGGATAAAGGTTTGCCTTTCGGTTTTACCCAGCGTGTATGATGCCTGCGCCAATGATGCCGGTAACTGCTGTAATGCCGATTTTATAGGGCCGATCATGAACGGCAGGCTGTAAATAACCGATGCCAAAACCAGGCCGGGAAATGAAAAAACAAATTGAATATCGAACGTATCGTGAAGCCATTTACCTATGCCATGCTGCGGGCTAAAAGCCAGTAGCAAATAAAACCCAAGTACCGATGGTGGCAAAACCAGCGGCATAGTAATCATAGCTTCGAGGATGATCTTAAATATGGATCGCCCTTTTGATAACCACCAGGCCAGCGGCAAGCAGATGGCCAGCAATATCAGGGTGGTAATGCTGGCTAATTTTAAGGTGAGCCATATTGGCGATAGTTCCATTAAGCGAAGATAGGTGCAATGTGGTTATTCCACAATATAGCCATATTCTTTGAATATTTTTTTGGCTTCGGCGCTTAAAATGTACTGGTAAAATTTTTCGGCGGCGGCATTGCCTTCGGCATGTTTTAATATTACCATGCCCTGTTGTATGGGCGAATATATTTTAGGGTCGATGGCTTTCCAGTAAATGGTTTGTTTGCCTTCCACATCTTTAACAAATGCCTGGGTGGTAAAGCCCACATCAACCACGCTGGTACTGATGTAAGTATTTACTTGCGCTATGCTTTCGCCCTGCACTATTTTGCTTTGTATCTCACTAAAAACGCCTTTCAATTTAAGTGCCTCAACTGCTGCTTTACCGTAAGGAGCAATGGCGGGATTGGCAAACGCTACCTTTTTTATGGCGGGGGTAAGCAACAGCCTTTCCCAGTTATCAAATTCCACATTCCGGGTACTGCAAATTATTAAACTGCCCGATGCATATACCACTGGTTTTTTTAACGCAAAACCGGCAGTAAATAATTTTTCAGGGAAACCCATATCGGCCGACAGGAAAACATCAAACGGCGCGCCGTTACTGATCTGCGTGGTAAGGTTACCCGATGAACCCACGATAGGTTCGATGGTTATGCCCGTTTTTTTGTTAAAATCGGCACCTAATACTTTTATTACCGATTGCAGGTTAGCAGCAGTGGCTACCTTTAAGCTTTGAGCAAGTGCCGATGCCGAAATAAACAGGCAACTTAACAGTACTATGGCCCGTAATTGTATTTGTTTGATGGATGGTTTCATAAGGTTTAAATACACTTGTTAAATATACACACATTATCACTAATAATTAATCCCTGCGCGGGTTGTATTTGTGTTTAATATCAAACACCGGTAAAACAAAATAGTTCTAATATTGTAAATAATCAAACCCTCGAAATGTTATGAAAAAGTTAATCCTTTTCACCTTAATTATTGGCATCAATGTCATGGCCTTTGGCCAAAGTAAAATGGCTTGCTGCAAGCAGTCGGCCACGCAGCAGTTTGCCATGCTGGCATCGGATAAAAAGTTCGTCATGTCGCACCCGAAACCACTGCCATTTCATTTCCAAAGCAGCATAGGCAAAGACATTACCTATCCTACGCCCGATGGCCATACTGCCGACGCTTACGAGTTAAAAGCCAAAACACCAACCAACAACTACATTTTAGTGGTGCATGAATATTTTGGGTTGAATGATTATGTAAAGAAGGAATCGGAAGATATTTATAATGACCTGGGGAATGTGAACATCATCGACCTTGACCTGTACGACGGCAAATCATCAGCCGACCGTGCCGAGGCCGCCAAATTAATGCAGGCCCTAAAAGACGACCGTGCCGAAGCCATTATAAAAGGCGCTATAGCTTATGTAGGCCCTAAAGCGCACATCGCTACTTTGGGCTGGTGCTTTGGTGGTGGATGGAGCCTGCAGGCAACCTTGCTGGCCGGTAAACAGGCAGTAGCCTGCGTAATGTTTTACGGCATGCCCGAGAAGGATGTGAACAAACTAAAAACCCTGCACACCGACGTACTGGGTAACTTTGGCAACCAGGACCAATGGATAAACACCAAAGTAGTGGCCCAATTTGCCGATGACATGAAGGCCGCGGGCAAAAAATTATACCTGCACCAATACGATGCCGGTCATGGTTTCGCAAACCCAAGTAGCCAAAGCAGCAACCCAACCGCCGCTGCCGATGCGTATAAAAATACTATAGCGTTTTATAAGGAAAGGCTGAAGTAGTCGATAGTCCATGGTCCATAGCAGAACAAAAAAGCTATGGACCATGGACTATCGACTATGGACTTTTTCGTAACATTGCACAAATTATATATTGTTGACCAAAGACGCCGCCAAAAAGATATTTTCCTACCTTATCAAGATCAGTATCCTGGTTTTGGCTTTTTTGTTTATATATCACCAATACCTTCAAAAAGGCGATAACTTAAAACATTTCCAGCAGCTTATAGCACATATCAGCAGGCGGCAGGTAGTTATTACTATGTCGGCCATTTTGTTGCTGATGCTGGTTAACTGGCTGCTCGAATCATTCAAGTGGCGCTACCTTACCCGTAAGCTGGAGAAAATATCGGCATGGGGTGCTATTGAGGGGGTTTTTTGCGGGTTGACATGGGCCATTTTTACCCCCAACCGTTTGGGCGAATATGCGGGCCGTGTACTGTTTTTGCCAAACCGTAAACGCATACACGGGGTATTTGCAATGGCGGTGGGCTCCTTCGGGCAAAATGTTATTACCAACGTGGTTGGCCTGAGCGCCGGGCTATGGTTTTTGGCGAGTTTTTTTCATTTAAACCCCTGGATCTATTTAGCCTTAGCTGTAGGCACCATAGGTTTTATGATCTTTCTGCTGATATTCTTTTTCCATATACAATGGCTGGTTAATTTGCTCGACCGTATCCCCTATATCAAAAAATTCCACCGCTTTTTTGATATTATGGGGCGTTATACCAAGCCCGAACTCATCACCATTATGGGTTTTTCACTTGCCCGGTTTGCAGTATTCTCGTTCCAGTATTACCTGGTTATCCATTTGTTGATACCGGGCATACCTGTTTTCCCGATGATGATGATGGTATTCGTGCTGTTCTTTGTGCAGAGCGCGCTGCCATCGCTTGATATTGTGGATGTGGCTGTACGAAATGGCACTGCGGCCTATCTTTTTGGCTATATTGTGCAGCAGCCGGTGGCGGTAATGGCGGCGGTTTCGTCAATATGGTTCATAAATTTAATTATTCCCGCTATTTTAGGCGCTGTTTTTGTATTTAAACTACACTTTTTTGATAGAAATTTATAGCATTATCGCCTTATCGCTCACAGGTTTATATCTGTTGATATTGGTTTACCTTATTGTAGGGTGGTTCAGTTTAAAACGCCCGCGTCTTGCTCCCGTCAACTTTAAAACCAAAGTTACGGTAATGGTTGCCGCCCGTAACGAGGAAGAAAAAATAGCCCTTACCCTTGAAGATATTTTAGCACAGGATTACCCCAAACACCTTACCGAAATAATTTTTGTGGATGACCATTCCACCGATCGCACTGCTGAGATCATTGGCAGTTATGCCACGCAAGGGGTTAAGCTGCTGCAATTGAACGAGGATAAACCTTTAAATTCCTACAAAAAGAAAGCAATCGCCGAAGCCATCAGGTTATCTGACGGTGAATTGATGGTGGCTACCGATGCCGATTGTAGGATGGGGCCGAAATGGTTATCATCCATCGTAAATTATTACGAAACGCGGCAGCCGGTAATGATCTCATCGCCGGTGACTTATTTTGAGGAAAAAAGTTTGTTTGAGAATTTGCAGACTTTGGAGTTCGGCTATTTGGTGGCGATGGGGGCATCGTTCATCGGCAACAAGCGGGCATCCACCTGCAACGGGGCGAATTTTGCTTACCGTAAGGATGTGTTTTACGAAGTTGGCGGCTTTAAGGGCATTGACGACCTGGCATCGGGCGATGATGAATTGTTGCTGCAAAAGGTGGCCGAAAAATATCCCGGCAAGATCGCTTTTTTAAAACTGCGCGAAGCCATTGTTTACACTCACGCCAAAGCAAACCTGAAAGAGTTTTTGAACCAGCGCCGCCGTTGGGCATCTAAATCAACCAAATACAAGGATAAAAAAATAGTGGCGCTGGCCGTGGGCATATGGCTTTTCAATGTGCTGATGCTGGTAAATGCCTGCCTTAGTTTTTATGATAGCTGGTTCTTTAAGCTGTTCCTCATCCAGTTCTGTTCGAAATTTTTTTTTGAGGCGATGTTCCTGATGCCGGTAACACGATTCCTTAAACGCCCGAATTTGATAGGCCTGCTTATCCTGTTATCGCCCATACATATTGTTTATTTTGTGTATGTAGGGTTGATCGGGAATACTCGGAAATATGTTTGGAAGGGTAGAACAGTGAGATGATTTTATTCGCTTAAACTAATTCCCATTAGCACCCTTTTTCTCTATCTCCTCATACCATGTATGCATAACATACCATGCCCGTTTTTTATAGCCTTTATCAGAAAGTAAGCCTTTTCGGTTCCAGCCATCTTGCAGTCCCGGTAAATTACGGACGGGTGATCTGAAATCTGTCAATATCCAGGGGCTTACACCTCGCAAAAAGGGAATGTTTTTTAACATGGTTATCTGGTCTTTATAAACTTGTTCCTGGTATTCTTCGCTCCACGAACTGGCTGTATCCTTTGAGCCATGATTGCCATAAAGTGCTTCCGCACCAAATTCAGACATGATGAGTGGTTTATTGTACGGGTTCTCCCAAACAATTTTGTCGGGCGGGGTACCCCACTGCCCATACCATCCCAAATATTCATTCACACCAACAACATCTAATACTTTTACGAGTGTGTCGGCAATAATTATTTTGTTCTGATCATATTTTACATGATTTAAAGCCGAACTTATTAGCCGGGTTGAATCGAGTGAGCGTGTATAACCTGCAAGGCTTACCAGGAACTTATCCCTTTCTGCTGATGGCGTTGTTTCGTTCGACAAACTCCAAATGATGACACTGCACCGGTTCCTGTCGCGCGATACCATTTCTTTCATAAATGTTTCAGCTTTGGTTTTCACATCCGGGTTATTGAACTGGATATTCTGCCATATCGGTATCTCTTCCCAAAGCATTATCCCCATTTTATCAGCCAGGTGCAGTACATATTCATTCTGCGGATAATGCGGGAGCCGTACAAAATTGCAGCCCAGTTCCTTTGCCCGGTTAAGCATCTCCAGGGCGTCTTCCTGCGTGTAGGCCCTCGCTGCCCTCAACGGTGCTTCCTCATGCGAATTAACGCCACGCAGGAATACGGATCTCCCATTCAGCAATATCTCATCCCCCTTTACGGTAATATTTCTAAACCCGATCTCATCGCTCACGGTATCCGCCCCGCTATTAAATCTAACATCGTATAGCTTTGGATGTTCCGGGCTCCACAATTCAGGGTGTGCTTTTGCATTGAACCGGGCCACGCCATCACTATTCACCGGAACAGAAAGATGAAACTTTATGGCAGGTATGGACACCTGCACCGTTTTACCATTTTCACCATTCAGTTTTACCCAGCCTTCGATACGATCATTTGCTCCTTTGGCAAGGTGAATAAAGTAATCTTCAACAAAAGTTGCCGGGGTTTCTACAATATTAACATCACGGGTAATGCCTCCATAATTCCACCAGTCATAATCAAGCGAGGGCAAGCCATCAACCTTGCGTTGGTTATTTACCCTTAATATCAATGTATTTTGCCCTTCTTTAAGTTTGCCTGTCACCTCAAATTGAAACGGAGTGAACCCACCTTCATGACTGCCTAATTTTTCTCCATTCAAATAAACATCGGCTATATAATTAACTGCTCCAAAATGCAGAAAAACCCGATTGTTTGATTTTGAATAGTTAAAGGAACGCTTATACCAAACCGTGCTTTCGTAATATTTTAGTTCGGGGAGTTGTGAGTTAAAATCTCCGGGGACATTAAGTGTAATGCCGCCTTTAAAATCATATTCATAAAAATCCGACTTTCCCTTAGCATGTGCATCTTTCCAGTAACCCCTGTTCTTGCCGACATCATAAGAATCAATAATTGCTTCCCACTTACCATTAAGGCTTGTTTTCTTTCGCCCGTCAACATTGGTCATGGCCCATGGATGCGCATCAGCCTGGTTTGCCGGGGTTTGGCCGAAAGTTTTCCCGCTTGCAAACAATAACGGCAATAACAGAATATTTACATAAACTATGACAAAGCGGCAACCGGTTATCCTCATGATCTTTGGTTAAATATTATAATGGGAACCCAATTTATCAATTATAGTACTACAAACTGTCATTGTTACAGAAAAAATACAAACA
>Ga0207019_1010_pt1 | contig 55159 bp, 44 predicted proteins | sample Alteio_BWMinCont_50_FD_153483 | JGI IMG/M metagenome (GOLD analysis project Ga0207019, IMG submission 153483) | Enriched cells from forest soil in Barre Woods Harvard Forest LTER site, Petersham, Massachusetts, United States -... | ecosystem: Environmental > Terrestrial > Soil > Temperate forest >...
AAATTTCGGGCAGGAAAACAACACGCCTGCCGGTAATGATAAAAACAACCCCACCCAAATGGCGGGCCATACCAATGCGTATTTTAACCGTAATGAGCCATCGGATGAACACCCCGAAGACAGCAACTTCATCCCCAGGTACCAGGAAGGCGAACCAGACTACGGCAAGGCACAACCTTATAATACAGTTATGGAAAACACAAACCCCAAACCCGAAAAAGTAGAACGGGGAAACGGCGAGAACGACAGGCCGCACCCGCAACTACCTTACACTGAAGGAACTGTTGATAATGACGGGGAAAGCAAACCCGACATCCCCGCCCCTAATAACCTACCTGATCAGCAAAAATTTGGAGAGGATGATGAGAAGGAACATATTGAGACATGAAACATTCAAAATGTCATCCCGAACTAGTTTCGGCATCTCACAGGACGAATCGCCGACAAAGTTTAAACTTAGTTTAATCAGCGGACAGCATGACAAAATTATTGATTGCTACTTAAAATAAACATAAGTTATCCCATCTCCGCCCCTGTCCAAATGCTCATCTTCCATGCGATCGACCTGTTCGTATTTCTTTAGGTATTGACGTATCATTTTGCGCAATATCCCATCGCCTTTACCGTGGATTATCTTTAAATTACCATAACCCATCATCAGCGCACGGTCGAACAGGCGTTCTATCGCACCTAAAGCATCCTCTGTACGCATGCCACGTACGTCAATTTCGGGGCTAAAACTGGCAATATCATTCGTACTGTTACTATAATTGCGGCGTACCTCTTTCGGCACTTCTCTTTTCGATACCTTCTGCACCCTGTTTTTCTTAGCCACCGTACGCAATTCGCCAATGGCTATGATCACATTATCGCGTGCAATTTCTATCACCTGCCCGGTGGTATCTGAATCGTTTAGCTTCACCCAATCACCGATCTTTAACTCGTCAGCTTCAACAGCCGGTTTTTTAACTTCGGCCTTAACCGTATTTTTTTGCACCTCGCGGGTCAGGTTCTCGCGCAGCTGGCGGGTTTTTTCCTTATCAGCATTGCTGCTCTTAATTTCAGATATGGTATTTTCTACCAGTCGGTTGGCATTTAATATAATATCCTTCGCCTCTTGCTTGGCATCCCGTATCAGTGTCTTTTTATTTTCTTCCAGGTAGCTTTTAAGCTTTTCATTTTCGGCCAAAAGCAAGTTCACGTGTTTTTGCTGCCGCTCCAGCTTTACTTTGGTGTCGAATATTTCCTTCTTCTCGCGCTCCAGGTCAACCAATAAGGTATCCACCTTTTTTTGCCCGGCGCTTATTTTACTTTTTGCGAGATTTAAAACATTTTGCGGCAAACCGATTTTTTTGGCGATCTCGAACGCGTATGAACTGCCCGGCTTCCCCACTTCCAAAATGTAAAGTGGTTTCATCTCCACGTTATTAAATAACATCGATGCATTCTCTAAACCTTCGGTATGGCTGGCAAATATCTTCAGGTTCGAATAGTGCGTGGTCACCATCCCCCTCACCTTTTTGTTATTGAGCGATTCCAGCACCGCCTCAGCTATCGGCCCGCCAAATTGGGGGTCGGTACCGGTACCAAATTCATCTATTAATATCAGCGATTTCGCGTTAGAATTTTCCACAAAATTCTTCATTTTGCTTAAATGCGCGCTGTAAGTACTCAAATCGCTTTCAATGCTCTGGTCATCGCCAATATCCACAAAAAACTCACGGAACACACCCATCTCACTGGCTTCATCTGCCGGTATCAGTAAACCTGCCTGCACCATCATTTGCAGCAAGCCAACTGTTTTCATACAAACCGACTTACCACCCGCGTTCGGGCCCGATACCACTACTATGCGTGTAACATTGTCTATCCGTACATTTAGCGGCACCACTGTCTTTTGCTCCTTTTTAAAATTCAGGAATAATAAGGGGTGCCTTGCATTTATTAGCTTCAAGCCCGGTTCATTTATAACAATGGGCATTTCGGCCTCAATTTCAATGGCAAATAGCGCTTTTGCCCGCACAAAGTCAAGCTTGGTAAGCAAACCATGGTAGCTTAACAAAAGTGGCGCATAGGGCCTTAATTCATCTGTTAAAGCGGTTAGTATTTTAACGATCTCACGCCTGCGCTCAAACTCCAGGTCGCGGATGCGGTTATTTAGCGTAAAAACTTCTTCCGGTTCTATATAAACCGTTTGGCCCGATGCCGATTCATCATGGATAAAACCCTTTAGCTTGCGTTTGTTTTCAGCTAATAAAGGGATACACAAACGCCCGTCGCGCACGGTTAACGAGCCATCCGCCGTCCAGCCGTTGGCTGATGCTGCCTTAAATACCTGATCGATCTTTTTCCTGGCTTCCTGCTCCGCTTTGGCAATGCCCGCTGTTATATCCTGCAATTCGCGCGATGCATTGGCCCTTATTTTTCCCTTTTGGTCGATAACCTGGTCGATCTTTTTCAGAATCGACTTTTCTATCGGCAAATGCTCAAATAAAGCCTCAAGGTTTGGATATTGTCCTTCACGCTCATTAAAATATGCAATGACCGCGAATACGGTGGTTAATGATGTTTGTACCTGGAAAAATTCCTCTTCGCTTAAAAACACGCCCTCGATACGCGCCTTATTAGCCAGCGATTTTATATCAAAAAAATGCTGTATGGGTAGCGCGGCATCGTTCACCAAAATATTTTTAAACTCCGCGGCCTGGCTCAAAAACTTATGTATCAGGTCGTAGTTATTCATTACCTGTATCTTATCAACCATCTGCTGGCCCATAATGCTCAGGCAATGCTTTTTTATCAACTCTTTTATCTCGGTAAACCCAAGTTTATCAATACTACTTAGCGGGTAAAGCATGCCTTTTTAGTAAATGTGCTCTTGTAATTGAATCGCGAATGGCTTTTAATCGCCCATAAGTCATTGGTTGCGCAGATGCAACGTGTTGCGGTGGTGCATGGCTGGGTAAAGGCACCTGCGGCGCAAGCCCAACACCATATCTGCTATTTGGATTATTCACCACAGGTTTTGCCTGTTGTTGCTGCTGTAGTTTGGCGCGTGCCAGGCTTTCTTTATTAAGCGCCTTATTGAGCGAATCAGTTTTAGCCTGCAGTATCTTTAAAACTTTGTCATACATATCGGCAAATTTTTCAGGCTCTGTACTGTAATACTGGTAACTCCGACTGAATTGGGCCGAATCGGTATGAAATTGTTTGAATACCGCGAGGTACCTCGACGTGCCATATTTATACAGCGTATCGGGTGCCTGCGACATATTAATAAGCCGGCCATCAGCCAAATGCACCGCGGTTAAAACGGCAACCATTTGGTCTTCGGGTATAACATCTCCCGATGAACCGCCGCTGTTACAGGCAAACAAAAAGGGGAATACTGAAAAAAACAAGATTATATATTTACGCATTCTGTAATTTAGCGGTTTAATTCAGCAAAAATACGGATAAATGAGCATTGCCGGGAACATCACTAACTTAAAAAACGAAACGGAGCGCGAGGGGGTAATATTATTAGCGGTATCAAAAACAAAACCGCCCGAAGATATATTGGAAGCCTATACGGCCGGTCAGCGTATTTTTGGCGAGAACCAGGTACAGGAACTGGTTGATAAATACGAAAAGCTACCCAAAGATATTGAGTGGCAACTGATAGGCCATTTGCAAAGCAACAAGGTAAAATACATCGCCCCCTTCATCAGCATGATCCAATCGGTCGATAGCCTTAAGCTGTTGCAGGAAATAAATAAACAGGCATTAAAACACAACCGCGTTATCGATTGCCTTTTGCAGATATATATTGCCGACGAGGAAACCAAATTTGGCCTGGGTTTTGATGAAGCGATCGAGCTGCTGCGTTCGGATGAGTTTGCCCAATTAAAAAACATCCGCATACGTGGGTTAATGGGAATAGCCACCAATACCGATAACGAAAAACAAATAGGCGAAGAATATTATGAGTTGGACACTTTCTTCAAGGGCGTAAAGCAAAGCTTTTATCGTAAGGATAAGGCATTTGATACCTTGTCGATGGGTATGTCGTCCGACTATAAGATAGCCATTGAAAAAGGCAGTACCATGGTACGCCTCGGCAGCACCATATTTGGCAACAGGGTGGTGAAGCACTGGAAATTAAATTAGATCATAGTTGATGGTTCATAGTTCATGGTAAAAATAAGACCATAAATCATGCAGCCATCGACTATGAACCATGAACTATTAACTATGAACCAAATAACACTACGTATCGCAAAAAAAGAAGACTGCCCACGCCTGTTGGAGCTTATAAATGAATTGGCCCTGTTTGAAAAAGCGCCGCAGGAAGTAACTGTAACCCTGCAGGAATTTGAAGGCGCCGGATTTGGAAACAACCCTGTTTGGAAAGCGTTTGTAGCAGAAGATAATGGCATTATTGTAGGCTTTGCTTTATACTATGTGCGCTATTCCACCTGGAAAGGTTACCGTTTATATCTGGAGGATCTGCTGGTAACCGAAAGCTATCGTGGCAATGGCGTTGGCAAGCTGTTATTCGACCGGGTAATAAAAGAGACACAGGAATTGGGCTTTAGCGGCATGGTTTGGCAGGTACTTGACTGGAACGAACCCGCCATTAAATTTTATAACAAATACAGCCCGGTTATTGAAGGGGGCTGGTTAAACGCTGCTTTATCAAAAGAACAGTTATTAAATTTTAAACTATGAAATTGCAGTATCTGCCTTTCTTATTAATTGTTTTGTTGATGAATGCCTGCATGTGGGGCACGCCTAAAAAGCAGGCTTCGGGGATTACTACCGACACATTAGCTTACACCTACAAAACCATAAAACAAAGGGCAAGCGACTGTGGCAATAAGCCCGACAGCGGCTGTACCGTTGCTGATGTAATTTATCCTGAATTTAAAAACAGTAAAGTACTTAATGACAGTGTTAAAAACAGGCTTTTCAATTTATTTTGGGCCGATACCACCCCCGAAGCCGATACCGACCTGCAAAAATATGTGAGCGGCTTCATCAATATTTATGAGCAAAATAAAAACTCTGCGGATGTTAAAGGGCGCATATTCACCCTTACAAGCGGCGCGAAGGTAATACGCCAGGATTCCAGCCTGGTAACCCTTGAAATTGGCGGTTATATGTTCCAGGGGGGTGCCCATGGCGCTACTATAACTTGTTTATTTAACTGGAACACAAAAGCTAACAAGGTTATTGGTTTAAACGACGTTTTCGCCAAGGATTACGAGGCTAAACTAAATGAAATAGCCGACACTATTTTCAGGAAACAGGAAAACCTGAGCGATACATCATCGCTGGCGCGCGACTATTTTTTCAAAAACAACCAGTTCGCACTGAATGATAATTTCCTGATCACGCCGGTGGGTATACGGTTCCTGTATAATCAATACGAAATAAAACCTTATGCAGCCGGGCAAACCAACCTGCTTATCCCCTACACAAAAATTAAATCACTATTAAAACCCAATACGGTTATAAGTCAGTATGTAAAGCCGTAATATTATATTTGGCGTTAAATTCTAATATGAAAAAACTAAGTATAGTTTTTACTTTATTTTTTGCTTTAGTTTCTTTTGCTAATGCTCAGCATAAAGCCCAAAAATCTCAAAAGCTTAAGAACAATAATAAGACCAACCATAAAACTGACACTCTTGCCTACACGTTGGAAATATTAAATCAGGAAAGTAAGGGCTGTAACGATAACTGTTCGTTTGTACAAATAAGTTATCCGTTATTTAAAAACAGACCTAAGCTTAATAAAATAATGGTCAATGAGACCCTAAATTATTTAGGTAATGACTACGTAGATTACTACAAATTGAATAATATTGATACTGCTTTTAAACACTTAGCTGACGATTATTTGCAAGGGACTGAACCGGATATTATAAACGGTGACTCTACAGAAGTTGATAGCGCTGAACTATCACAGAATATAACCTATTTAGATATAATTGCAAGGCCATATAATGAAGATTCGCATGTTATAGTTATTGAGTTTGACGAAGATATGTCTGGTGGCGCTCATCCAAATTCTGAGTACACATATATCAATTGGGATAAGAAAACTGATAGATTAATAAAATTGGAAGACATTATTAGGGATTGGGACAAGTTCGCCGTAATTGCCGAAAAAATATTTTGGAAAGATGCGAAATCAAATGGCAACAGTGCTGAAGGTTATAATTTCCCCGATGGTAAGTTTGAGTTAAATGGCAACTTTCAGATTATGCCCGAAGGTATTGTCTTTTATTATAATGCGTATGAAATTGCGCCTTATGCATATGGCCCTACGCGATTATTAATCCCCTACACAAAAATTAAATCACTATTATTGCCGCATACGGTAATAGCTCAATACATTAAATAATGCTTGTTTTTAAATTCGGAGGCGCATCGGTTAAGGATGCCGCGGGTATAATAAATTTGGGTAAGGTAGTTAGTTTATATACTGGTAAACAATTGTTGATAGTTGTTTCGGCAATGGGTAAAACCACCAACGCGCTCGAAAAGCTAACTAAAGCCTATGTAACAGGTGCCGATGACCTGCACGATATTTACGAAGAGATAAAACAATATCACTACAATATTATAAGCGAGCTATTCGATGCCAACGACCCCGTTTTTAACGACGTTGCCAATACTTTTGTAGAGATAGACTGGATGATAGAAGATGAGCCGCACGATGACCACGATTTTATTTACGACCAAATAGTATCAGTAGGCGAACTGATTTCAACCCGCATTGTGAATGCCTACCTGAATAAAATCGGTTTAAAAAGCCAATGGCTTGATGTACGCGGATATATCCATACCGATAATAATTACCGCGAAGGTACGGTGCAATGGGATAAAACCAGGGAAAGCATTAAAAAAGACATCCCGGCTTTATTGGATAAGGGCATTGTGGTAACACAAGGATTTTTAGGCGGCACATCCGAGAATTTTACCACCACTTTAGGTCGCGAAGGTTCGGATTATACAGCATCGATCTTAGCCTCATCATTAAGGGCCGAATCAGTTACTACCTGGAAAGATGTACCTGGTATATTAAACGCCGACCCAAAATTATTCAAGGACACCGTAAAATTCGACGAGCTTTCCTACACCGAAGCCATCGAAATGACCTATTACGGCGCTACGGTTATCCATCCAAAAACCATAAAACCACTACAAAACGCCAAGATACCTTTATTGGTTAAAGCATTTACCAATCCCGATGCGCCGGGTACAGTAATTAAAGAAGACGGCCGCAACCATTTTGAAAAACCGGTTATCATACTTAAGCAAAACCAGGTGTTGCTATCGCTTTCGGCCAAAGACTATTCATTTATATCCGAGGATCATTTAAGCGAGATATTCCGCCTATTTGCCCAAAGTCACGTTAAAATAAACATGATGCAAACGTCGGCACTAAGTTTTACCGTTTGCTTTGACTTTGACGAAGAACGCTTTAACAAATTATTACAATTGGTAAGCGAAGACTTTAAAGCCAAGTACAATCATAATCTTACGCTGATCACCACCCGCCATTACACGCCGGAATCTTTAAAAAAGCTAACCGAAGGCAAGGTGATATTATTGGAGCAGGTGAGCAGGAATACGGCACAGGTTATAATTAAATAAAAAGCGCGTCATTGCGAGGTACGAAGCAATCTCTGTCGACAAACCGACGGGCATGGCTTACAGAGATTGCTTCGTCGTACCTCGCAATGACGTATTTAAGGAGAAATTATATGAAGATCCACCAGCAACAGCTCCACCTCACACAACGCAAACGCGGTTTCCATATCATTACAGCCGATGTAGTTAATGCGCTACCCCAAATAAGCGAATTCAAAACAGGTATTTTACAGGTTTTCATCCAGCATACATCGGCCTCGTTAACCATAAATGAAAATGCCGACCCAACCGTACGTAAGGACTTCGAGATGTACTTTAACAAAGCTGTACCCGAAAATGACCCCGATTACCTGCACGATGATGAAGGCCCCGACGATATGCCCGCGCATCTTAAAGCAGCTATGCTAGGGAGTTCGGTAACTATCCCGATCCGCAACGGCAGGTTGGCGCTGGGTACCTGGCAAGGCATTTATTTATGCGAACATCGCAATTATGGCGGCAACCGTAGTCTTATAATTACTGCCTGGGGAGAAGTGTAATACGAATATAAATTTTACATTTGCAGGTAAATTAAAATATACCAATTGGTATATTTTATGATTAACTTTAATCAATTTTTCAAAAAATAAATATGCTTAACAGAGTAGTTGTAACGGGATTAGGCGCGGTAACACCGCTTGGTAACGATATAAACACATTTTGGGCCAATGCCCTTGCAGGTGTAAGCGGCGCGGCGCGTATTACCCGCTTCGACCCTTCACAGTTCCGTACACAGTTTGCCTGCGAGGTAAAAGGCTTCGACCCAACTGCGTTTTTAGATCGTAACGATTTAAAACGCACCGACCTTTTTACACAATATGCCATTGCCACTTCTGACGAAGCCATTAAAGATTCAGGTTTCGATTTTTCAAAAATGGATCCGTTTGATGTGGGCGTAATATGGGGAACAGGACAGGGTGGCATGATCACTTTCGAGCAGCAGGTTACCGAATATGCACAGGGTAATGGTTCGCCGCGTTACAGCCCTTTCTTTGTGCCTAAGTTTTTAACCAATATGGCTTCGGGCATGATCTCTATCCGCCATGGTTATATGGGCATCAATTACACAGCCGTATCAGCATGTGCTACATCAAATACAGCCATAATGGATGCGTTTAACTATATCCGTTTAGGTAAAGCTAAAATTATAATCAGCGGTGGTTCTGAGGCCCCTATTGTGGAAGCTTCTATCGGTGGTTTCAGTGCCATGAAAGCTATGTCGGCCCGCAATGACGACCCACAGGCAGCCTCAAGGCCATTTGATGTAGAACGCGATGGTTTTGTGATGGGTGAAGGTGCTGGTGCTTTGGTTTTGGAAGAATACGAGCATGCAGTAAAACGCGGAGCGAAAATATATGGCGAAATAACGGGCGCTGCAATGACGGCTGATGCGTACCATATGACCTCAACCCACCCAGAAGGATTAGGTGCGGCCCAGGCCATGCGGTTGGTGTTAAAGGAAGCCGGCATCCAAATGCATGATGTGGATTACTTGAATATGCATGCCACTTCAACTCCAATAGGTGATCTTTCCGAAATAAAAGCGGTGGTTGCCCTAACCGGCGACGAAAAAACCAATATGCAAATTGGCGCAACCAAATCAATGACAGGCCACCTTTTAGGCGCTGCCGGCGCCATTGAAGCCATCATCTGTCTGCTCGCCATCCGCGACCAGGTATTGCCGCCAACCATCAACACCGAAACCCTCGACCCGGCCCTACCACCTAACTTAAACATCGTAGGCAAACATGCCATCGACCATAAAGTAAATGTAGCTATGAGCAACACTTTTGGTTTCGGCGGCCATAATGGGATCGTGATGTTTAAGAAAATAAACTAGGATTAAACGGATTTCTTTGGATTTTCAGGATGTTAATTTATATATGAACAAACTTGAAAATTAAAAAGGCGAGGATAATTTCCCCGCCTTTTTTGCATCCTGTGAATCTGAATAAATCCGTTTAATCCTGGTTCTTATCTCCTCGCATTCAGCGCCTTAAACGCCTCATCAGGATTTTTCAAATAAGCATCCCAAAACTGCGCGGTAAATCCTACACGCACATCAAAAGTATCAGACTCAAAAGCCTGTAGCAATTCATCAGCCACCTGTTGCGGCGGGATGCCATTAGCGCCTCCTATCTCTGCTGAAAATTCGGTGTTAACCAATGGCGGGTACAATTCAAAAACCTTTATCCCGGTATTTGCAAGGCTGTAACGCAAGGCTTGTGTATATGAGTGCAAGGCTGCTTTACTGGCCGAATAGGTTGGCAGATCATGCGATGGCGCGATAGCCAAAACCGAAGTAACGTTAACAATAGCAGCCTCAACCTTTTCTTTTAATACTGGTAGCAATTTATCTATCAAACGGATAACCGATAAGTAATTAGTTTGTATCTCGGCGCTTGCATTTTCATAAGCAGGCGTTTCGCTAAGTTTATATACAAAAGCCTGACCTGCGTTATTTATCAATACATCAAGTGCAGGGTGTTGTTCATTTAAGTAGCTTACCAGTTTGTTAACGTCATCTTCCTTAGTAACATCTGCCACAAAGTAGTTTACGTTATTTAATTTAACTACAGCTTCTTTAAGGCGGGCTTCGCTCCTGCCGGTAATAATTACTTTGTTATTTTTTTCGCTTAATGTTTTAGCGATCGAAAAGCCGATCCCCGATCCTCCGCCGGTTATCAGCACTGTTTTGTTTGTAATATTCATGGTGTTGTTTTTTTATTTATTTGTTTCTTTCTTAATATTTATTTTAATGGTCTGATACAATTACTGCTGGTTTGTTCGAACGTTTCATAACAAACAGCAGCAAGGGCAATGCAAGCGCGAACAGGCAGCCGATAAGCAGGAAAGCGTCGAGGTAACTCAGCATTGATGTTTGCTTTACAACAGTAACATCAAGCAACTGCATGGCCTTGATCTTTGCATCTACCAGGCTTATGCCTTTGGTTTGGAAATACCTGGTGTAGCCGTTTATGCGATCGGTAACATAAGGGTTCCCGGCGGTAATATTGCTCACCAGGTCGGTGCGGTGCACTGCGGTACGGCGGGCATAATAAGTGTTGATAATAGATATACCAAATGAGCCGCCCAACTGCCGCATCATATTGTTCAAAGCTGCTCCCTGTGGGATATCATTTGCGTTTAATGATGATACGGCCAATGACATTAGCGGAACCGTTAAAAATGCCATCCCCAACGCCCTGAATATCAGCAAACAGGTAATAGCTGTGGCTGATGTATCGAAATCTATCTGCGACATCCTCCAGTTGAAATAGATAAAACATATAAAACCTGCGGCCACTATAATTACAGCAGGCACGCCTTTTTGCAATAGTTTGCCCGATAGCATAAGTGCGCATAATGCGCACAAAGCGCCCGGCAATAATAACAAGCCTGTTTGTGATGGACTAAAGTTTAACAACCGCTGCGCTATTACAGGCGTTAAGAATACGGACGTGAACATCCCAATGCCTGTAATAAATGTAAGTATGGCAGCAATGCTTAAGGTTTTGCTTTTAAGTACCCGCAGGTCGACAACGGGATTATCAATACTTAGTTCCCATATTACAAATCCGATTAGTGAAAGTATGGCGATGATGGTGAAAACGAGTATATAAGTTGCAGAGAACCAATCGTCGGTTTGCCCTCTTTCCAATACGGTTTGCAGGGTGCCTATACCTATTACAAGAAGGAATATCCCCGTCCAGTCTATTTTTTTTATAGCGACTACAAGAGGCGATTCCGTTAAAAGGAAATAACATGATATTGCTGCGGTAACGCCTATGGGTATGTTTACATAAAATATCCAGGGCCATGAATAGTCTTCGGTAATAAAGCCGCCAAGTGTTGGGCCGATGGTCGGACCTATAAAAACGCCGATACCGAACAAGGCGCTGGCAATGCCTTGTTTTTCTTTCGGGAATTGCTCAAAAACAACAGCCTGAGAAACAGAAAGCAATGCCCCGCCGCCTAATCCCTGGAAGAAACGGAAAAATACCAGCATCCATATCCCGCTCGACTGCCCACACAAAAACGAACATACGGTAAACAAAATGATGGAGCCGATATAATAATTACGCCGCCCTAAACGTGCGGTTAAAAAGCTGGTTATGGGGATAATAATAACGTTGGCAATAGCATACGAAGTGATGACCCATGATGTATCCTCCAGCGTTGAACCTAAATTACCGCTCATGTGCGATAGCGCCACATTTACAATAGTGGTATCTATCAGTTCCATTACGGCAGCTAATAATACGGTGATGATAAGCAGTTTCCTTTTTAGCGGGCTCATATATTTTATACCAATCGGTATATTTTAGTTTATTAATTATGAAACATTTTATTCCTAAATGCAATGCAATATTAGCACATAAAATATACCGAACGGTATACTTTATGTCAAAAAAATATTAAACTTTCATGTCATTTATAAGTAGCTCCACAGTGTTCATGATCTTATCAAGGCAAGCCTGGCTGTTGGTAACTTTGCTTATCATTATCCCACCTTCTATCATGGCTATGATGGAAAGGGCCAACCGCTGAATATCTAACCCTTGCTTAAATTCACCGGCATCGATGCCGCCCTGAATCAGATCCTGTACATTTTTTTTCCAGCGCTGTACGGCTTTGGCAGCACGGTCTTTTAATAAACTGTTAGTGTCATCGGCCTCAATAGCAGTATTCAATATAGGGCAGCCCCCCTGCGGGAAATATGCACTGCGAGTAAACTGGTCATATACCTGGGCGTAAACCATTAATTTATCGTGATAGTTTTTGGCCGCCTGTATGCGTTGTTGTATAACACCGCTAACTTTGGCATAGTTATGATCAAACACGGCCAATGCCACCTCTTCCTTATTCCCAAAATTGCCGTATATACTGCCCTTGGTAAGCCCGGTGGCCTCGGTAATATCCGACATGGAAGTGCCCGCGTATCCTTTAGTATTAAAAATACCTGCTGTAGTTTCAATAATGTACTGGCGCGTGCGGTCGGCTTTTGACAATTTGTTTTCCATAGTGCAAATATACCAATTGGTATTTTATTTTGCAAATTAAAAGCGCTGTATAGCAATCCACAGCGCTTTTACGGCTAATGTTTTTTGTGCTCGGGTTTATGGGCTGTCTTTTTAGTTGATGTTACAAATGATGGCTGCCCACCCGAATTACTGATGCCCTTTTCCCTCAATATTTCATTCTGATTGGTAAAGGCCCGGTCAGCGGTTGGTCGCCCCTGCCCGTTGTTGTTGTTCTTAAAATTTTGCGCTTTCATAATACATCTATTTTAATATAATATTTATTGCAAGAGGCAAAAAGACGCCTTCATTTTCATGAGGGCGTCTTTCAATAAGATCCAATTATTTTTATTTGGTCGGAGGAGTTGCATCTGTTGGTGCCGGTGCCTTTCCTATCAGCGCCATAAACTGGTCAAGTTTTGGTGTGATGATGATCTGCGTACGCCTGTTTTGCGATTTACCCTGAGGTGTGCTATTATCAGCTATAGGGTTATATTCCCCTCGCCCGCCTGCGGTTAAACGTTTAGGATCAACATTATAAGTATTTTGTAATGCCTGCACTACTGATGAAGCCCTCAAACCACTTAGATCCCAGTTATTACGGATATTTGTTTGCTTGATAGGCACATTATCCGTATTACCCTCAATAAGCACATCATAAGTCGAATAATCATTAATGATCTTGGCTATTTTAGCTAATGTAGCTCCCGCCTTATCCGATATCTCATAACTACCCGATTTATACAGCATATTATCAGCAAGTGATATGTAAACTACGCCTTTCAACACCTTCACATCAACCCCTTGTGCTTCATCAGCGCTTAATGAACGTGTGAGGTTAGTGGTTAATACCATATTAAGCGAATCGCTGGTATTTTTCACATTCACCAGGTGCTGTATGTATTTGTTCGATGAATTTATTTCATCAACCAGTTTTGCAATATTAGCACCACCCTGGTTATTGCCCGCTAAACATTGGTTCAACGCATTTTGCAATACAACAGCATTAGCTTTTGCCGCGTCAATTTGTTCCTGCAGGCTTTGTACACGGGCTTTGGAACCTTCCAGTTCACGCTGTGTTACCTGGTAGCTCTGTAAAAGGTTACGGTTGGTATCCTGCAACCGGTTGTAGTTGGTTTGTAGTTCAGCATATTTTTTGTTGCTTACACAACCCTGGCTTAGTGCGGCAATCACCACTATGATCAGCGGCAACCATATTTTATTTTTCATAGTTTGTTATTTATAATGTAATGATCATAAACCATTTTATGACCAACTTCATCACAACAATAAAATCGACTTTTAGTTTACATTATCCTTTTAATGAAGTATAAATACAGGTTTGTTAACAGGCTTTTTGAACTTAAATAGGCTTAATATTATGTATGATAGATAATGATAAAATATTTTATGACAATTAAATGAATACGCTTTTCAATTTATCACTGTACATTTGCTTAACACTGTTAAATAATTTAATAGGATAAATTAAAATGGCAAGCAAAGACAGAATATTGCGATTGAAGGAAGAAACCAGGATGAGCATCCTGAAGGCGGCGTTGCATATTGCCAAAGAAGAAGGTTGGGAAGCGCTAAGTATGCGCAAGATCGCTGATGCGATCGAATACACCGCCCCCATCATCTATGAGTATTTTGAAAATAAAGATGCACTTATGTATGAATTAACCCGCACGGGTTACCTGATACTTAATACCAAACTGGAAGAAGCGCGCGACCAGTACGATACACCAGAAAAACAATTGGAGGCCATGTGGCTGGCTTATTGGAACTTCGCATTCCTTAAAAAAGAGCTTTACCAGTTAATGTATGGCATATCAACAAATTGCAATTGTGTGTTAATGAATAAAATGCCCGAGGCTGAAAGGCAATGGGACATCATAGCGGAAGTAATAGGTAAATTAATGCACACAGATGATCTGGAATCAGACATTATATGTTTGCGTTACTATACTTTTTGGTCGGTTGTACACGGTCTGATCTCTATCAATTTACTTAGCAGGGGTTCATCCGACGAAATGAACCTGCAGGTACTTATGAACGCCATAACCGGCATCATCAGATCTATCAAAGATCAGGTTCCGGCTACTAATTAGTTCATATTTTTTTAACATAAAAGTAACACTGTTAGTCAATTTAACGGTGTTAAACAAAAGTAGTCAGAATACGCCTTTTAACAAAGTATTACTAAAGGGTATCGAAAAAAATAAAATAATATAATAATGAAAATAAATATGGATAATTTTTATCAAATCCTTAACACTGTTAGAAAATCTAATGGTATTAAGACATATCTGCTATATGTTATTACCAGCCTTAGTTATTTTATAACAAAGCTTATGCGCATACTCAATTATTAATATTCATAACTCCATCATATATAATTAAACCACATCATTAACTACAAAAATCAACAAGAAAATGAAACGAATCATCTTAGGGCTTATAGCCATCACACTATTATATAGTTGTTCATCAAAACCGCAAACAGCGGGTGCGCCACCAGCGCCGTCATTACCGGTAGCTACTGTAGTTACAGGTACCGATACCACTTACCAGGAATACCCTGCCTCAATTGAAGGCGCGGTAAACGTGGAGATACGCCCGCAGGTAAGCGGCGCGCTTGACAAGGTATTTGTTGACGAAGGCGCTTTTGTAAAAGCAGGTGAACCTATATTCAAAATTAACGATCTACCCTATCGCGCGGCTTTAAACAATGCCGTTGCCAACTTGCACGCTATGGAAGCTGCCGTTGTAAACGCGCAACTGGAGATAGATAAACTAACTCCGCTGGTACAAAACAAGGTAGTTTCTGACTATCAGCTTAAAACTGCTAAAGCGGCTTATGATGTTGCCAAAGCAAATGTTGAACAAGCCAAGGCAAACGTATCAACAGCGCAGATAAATTTGGGTTATACACTTATAAAGGCACCTGTTAGCGGCTACATTGGTCGCCTGCTTAAAAAACAGGGAAGCTTAGTGGCCCCAACTGATGTTGACGCGCTTACTTTACTATCAGACGTACACAATGTACACGTGTACTTTTCATTGGGCGAAAAGGATTTTGTAAACTTTAAAGAACAATATCCCGGCACTACTTTAAACGACAAGCTTAAAAAATTGCCACCCGTAACTTTATTATTGGCTGATGAAACTGCATTTGGCAACCTTGGCAGCATCGATATGATCGACGGTCAGTTTGATAAAACTACCGGCGCCATTACGCTTAGGGCAAGTTTTCCTAACGCTCAGGGTCTTTTACGCTCAGGTAACACCGGCAAAGTAAGATTGAGTCTTGTGCATAAAGATGCCTTAATTATTCCCGAGTCAGCAACTGTTGATATGCAGGATAAGGTGTTTGTTTTTGCTTTGGCTGATAGTAATAAAGTTAAAAAACAGGCTATTACCATTGTTGGTAAAACCGGCGATAACTACCTGGTTAAAGATGGTGTTAAACCCGGCGACCAGATCGTATTAAGCGGTGTTGATAAATTACAGGAGGGGATGGTGATCCAACCTCAAAAGGCGACAGATAAAACTGCCGCAGTAATACAAAAATAATACAGACACTTAAACTTTAAAGTCATGTTTCAGAAATTTATAGAAAGACCAGTATTAGCCACCGTTATCTCCATATTATTGGTGATAGTTGGTATACTTGGTTTAACAAAATTGCCCTTAGAGCGGTTTCCGAATATCGCCCCCCCTTCGGTATTGGTATCTGCTGTATACCCGGGCGCTAATGCCGAGACTATTTTACGTTCAGTGACCCCGTCGTTGGAAGAAGCGATTAATGGTGTGGAAGATATGACTTACATGACTTCCACCGCCAGTAACGACGGTACCCTGGGCATCACGGTTTACTTTAAACAAGGCACCAACCCCGATCAGGCGGCTGTAAATGTTCAAAACCGTGTTTCACAAGCAACAAGTCAATTACCGGCCGAGGTTGTACAGTATGGTATAACCACTACCAAGCAGCAAAACAGTTTTATTGGCGCTATGGGTATTTACTCAGAAGACCCCAAAAAATACGATGCGACCTTTGTAAATAACTATGCACAGATCAATATCATTCCCGAACTTAAACGTATCCCGGGTGTAGGTTCTGCTCAAGTATTTGGTGGTATCAAGGATTACTCCATGCGTGTTTGGTTAAATCCTACTCAATTGGCAGCTTACAAAATTACGCCGGCCGAAGTGATGGCAGCTATACAGGATAAAAACCTGGAAGCAGCGCCAGGTAGATTTGGTGAGCAAAGCAATGAAGCATTTGAATATGTAATTAAATACAAAGGTAAGCTTACCACACCAGAGGAATATCAAAATATTGCTATCCGTGCAAATGCTGACGGGTCTGTATTACATTTAAAAGATGTAGCCCGTGTTGAGCTTGGGGCTTATAGCTACAGTAGTATAAACCGTTTAAATGGGCACGAAGGTATTACTATTGGTATTATACAACTGGCAGGTTCAAACGCCAACGAGATCCAGATCGCCATTGATAAGCTGATGGTGAAATTATCAAAGGATTTCCCGGCAGGTATCAAAGCCAACCAGTTTTATCGTACCAAAACCGACCTGGATGAATCTATTGACCAGGTTGAACATACATTGGTAGAAGCTTTTGTGCTGGTATTTATAGTGGTATTTATATTCCTGCAAGACTTCAGGTCTACATTGATACCGGCTATAGCAGTTCCGGTGGCCATTATTGGTACTTTCTTTTTCATGAACCTCTTTGGTTTCTCCGTTAATCTTTTAACCTTGTTCGCCCTCGTATTGGCCATAGGTATTGTGGTGGATGATGCTATAGTGGTGGTGGAGGCGGTGCATGCCAAAATGGAGCACGACCCTACCCTTACCCCAAAAGCGGCAACCACCGGGGCTATGAGTGAAATTAGCGGTGCAATTATATCTATTACACTGGTTATGGCGGCGGTATTTTTACCTGTTAGCTTTATGACCGGTTCAACAGGTATATTTTACAGGCAGTTTGCATTAACAATGTCAATAGCCATCACTATATCAGCTGTTAACGCTTTAACTTTAAGTCCTGCCCTGGCAGCATTATTTTTAAAGAACAAACATGCTGCAGATGGCCATGAAGCACCTAAAAAAGGTTTTGTTGAGAAATTTTACGCAGGCTTTAACGGCAGCTTTAATTATATGACCAACAGGTATGTTGGGGCTTTAAAAGTTCTTATCCGTAATAAATGGATCAGTATGGCTGGGCTTGCGTTGGTAATTGTTGTTACAGTTTTCCTGGTGAACAGGACAAAAACGGGCTTTATTCCTACAGAGGACCAGGGCTTTGTGGCTATCGCTGTCTCAACTCCATCCGGAACTTCATTAGCAAATACTAATAAAACATTAAAACTGGCCGAAGCACAGCTGAATACTATGCCATCATCAAGATTTGTGATGTCACTGGCCGGCTTCAACTTCTTAACACTATCCAACAGTCCATCAGCAGGCCAAATTTTCCTATTGTTAAAACCTAATAAAGACAGGGGCGCCGTTAAGAATATTGATGATATACAAAATATAGTAAGGGCTAAAATGGCCGGTATACCTGGCGGTACGTTCTTCGTATTCAGCTTTCCTACCGTCCCTGGATTTAGTAACGTGGAAGCCATGGACGTAATGTTACAGGATAAAACCAATGGCAGGCTTGATAAATTTAGCGGTGTAGCCAATAACTTTATTGGGAAACTGATGGCGAAACCGGCGATCGCCTATGCCTTTACCTCGTATAAAGCAGACTATCCGCAGTTACAATTAGAAGTTGATGACGAAAAGGCCGCCCAGCTGGGTGTAAATGTTAAAGACATCCTGTCTACCATGCAGGCTTACTTTGGTACCGCACAGGCGTCAGACTTTAACCGCTTTGGTAAATACTACCGTGTGATAGTTCAGGCTGATATTGCCGACAGGACCGACCCAACAGCTATTGACCGGGTATTTGTTAAAAATAATGCAGGGGAAAGTGTGCCTATCAACACACTTGTAAAACTAACCCGTGTATATGGCTCAGAAACGGCTTCACGTTATAACCTGTTTAACTCTATCGAGGTAAATGCAATTCCTAAACCGGGATACAGCTCAGGTGATGCGATAAAAGCTATAGAGGAAACAGCTAAAGAGGAATTGCCAACTGGTTATGCTTATGAGTTCTCTGGCCAAACACGTGAGGAGATCTCATCAGGCGGACAATCAGGTATTATATTTATGCTTTGTTTGGTATTTGTATACTTCTTGTTAGCAGCACAGTACGAAAGTTATATACTGCCTTTGGCAGTAATACTGTCCATACCTACAGGTATATTAGGGGTATTTGTCACATTAGGTTTAACCGGTATTGAGAATAACATCTATGTACAGGTAGCCTTGATCATGCTTATTGGTTTGTTAGCCAAAAATGCTATCCTTATTGTGGAATATGCGGTTCAGCGCCGCAGGGCTGGTCACGGGTTGGTACAATCAGCCCTTGAAGCCGCCAGGCTAAGGGTACGCCCGATCATCATGACCTCACTGGCATTCGTTTTCGGTTTGTTCCCAATGAGTATAGCCACCGGGCCATCGGCACAGGGTAACCACTCCATTAGTGTAGGCGCAGCAGGCGGCATGGTTTCAGGGGTATTGCTGGGTTTGTTCATCATACCGGTATTATTCGTCATATTCCAGGCTTTACAGGAACGTGTTACCGGCGTACCGGTAGCTGCATTAATGAATGGCGATGAACCCCATAATGGTAGTACAGTTGCTGAATTAGAACAGGAATATACAGCTTAATTTAAATAGATAATCAAAATGAAAACATATATAAACGGGTTCTTATTGCTATTGCTTTTAAGTGCCTGTAACGTTTCGAAAAATATCGAAACCCCCAAACCCGCGTTACCTGATACTTTCAGGAACGCGGCAGTAACAACCGATACCAGCAGTATAGCCGATATTCAGTGGAAAACATTTTTCACCGACCCTACCCTGCAAACGCTGATAGACAGCGCTATCGAAAAAAATTACGATATGCAGATAGCCGTGAAAAACATCCAGGCTTCGCAGCTGCTGTTTAAGCAAGTAAAATGGGAAAATGTACCTGCCGTTGCTTTAAATGTAACCGCTAATACACAGCGCCCGTCAGATAACAGCATTACCGGGCTTAGCCTGAGCCAGGAGAAGATCACTACAAAGCATATTGAAGACTATTCGGCAAATTTATCCCTTTCATGGGAAGCCGATATATGGGGCAAAATACGCAACAAAAGCAAACAGGCATTGGCCGCTTACCTGCAAACAGTAGAAGCTAAAAAAGCTATACAAACTACCATTGTGGCAAGTGTGTCGCAAGGCTATTACAATTTGCTGATGCTGGATCTGCAGTTAAATATTGCTAAACAAAACGTAAAACTGAACGACAGTACATTGCGCATCATCCGTTTGCAATATGATGCTGGGCAGGTTACCTCTCTGGCTGTACAGCAGGCACAGGCACAGCAGCTTACTGCCGCGCAGTTGATCCCGCAGTTTGAACAAAATATAGCCATACAAGAAAATGCCCTGCGTATTTTAACAGGCGAATTACCCGGCAATATTGAGCGCACAGCAAGTTTGGATGATATAAAATTCCCCGAAACTTTATCAACAGGTGTGCCTTCGGTTTTAGTTAGCCACAGGCCCGACGTTAAAAGCGCCGAATTGGATCTGGTAGCAGCTAACGCGAAGGTGGGCATAACCAAAGCCAGCATGTATCCTTCTTTAACTATAACCGCGAGCGGCGGCGTTAATTCATTCATGGCGAATAACTGGTTCAATATCCCAGCATCGTTATTTGGTATAGTTAGCGGCAGCATATTGCAGCCCGTTTTTCAGCATAAAGAATTAAAAACCCAGTACCAGGTAGCACAGGTTGACCGGGAACAAAGTGTGTTAAAATTCCGCCAGTCTGTATTAAACGCGGTAGGCGAAGTAAGCGACGCATTGGTAAAAGTTGAAAAACTGAAGGTACAGCAAGCCATTGTGGCAAACCAGGTAAATACACTGAACCAGGCAACCGCAAATGCCAACCTGCTGTTTAAAAACGGCATGGCCAATTACCTTGAAGTAATTACAGCACAAAGCAACGTATTGCAAAGCCAGCTGCAATTGGCAACCATAAAACGTGATGAATTAAATGCCGTGTATGATCTATACAGATCGTTAGGCGGTGGCTGGAGGTAATATATCAATAACATTAAGGGCTTTAGCACGGTGCTAAAGCCCTTAAATTCAAATACTATCGCCTTCTTAACCGATATACTGTTAACATTAACTTAATACACAATAAACACTCGCTTAATAGTGCGTTGGTAACTTTGATGTATTATAAATTCAAAAATTTATCATCATGGAAAATATCACTGCAGAAAAAAAAGAAAAAGATTTGAAACAGATCCGTGATATTTACGAAGATGAGCACTGGACAAAAAAATACAGTGTTACAGCTGAAGAATTAAAAGAAACAAGCAACCTACTTGAAATTTCAGCCAAGATCATCCAGGCCAGCGTAAAAAATAAAACTTTCAGTTTCTAAGACTGGTCTGGGAGTTAGCCGTTAGCCATTAAATTATCGTCACCAGCTAGCCCTGACGGGTTCTCGGCCGCTCTTGCTATGGTAAGTGCCACCAGGTCGAGCAGATCTTCCGGGTTGAACGACATCTTCTTTAAAAAGGCATCGGCTTTACACATCCCAGCAAAACCTTCAAGCCCCTCATACGCTGAAGCCAGGATCACAGGTATATATTTGGTTAGCTCGCGCGACTTTAGCATAATACAAATAATATGCCCGTTAACGTTGGGGAGCTGCTCATCAATTATAAAACAGTCGGCTTTTAACGAGGTCAACTCCTCAACATTTGTAAGTTCGGTAAAGCCTGTTACCTTATAACCGGCCTCCTCAAGCAGGTAAGTGATCACTTTTAAGAAATAAGTGTCGTCTTCAATAATTACAATGTGTTCCATCTCGGTGTATTTTACGTGTGATGGCGGCAATTAGTTCGAAAAAAAATCAACTTTTAGTTATTTATTTCCGGCTATAATATCCAGCCCCTTAGCCCCGCCTGTCGACATTACCCGGTAAAACCTGATATCGCTAACCCCATCGGGCAAAGCATTAAGGCTAATTGACTGAACTTTTAGCATATCCGTCAGCATATCGGCTGCAAATTTTTGATCAAATGCGCCTACATTAGGCACCTTATTACTTCCGGTCCTGTTAAGCATGGTAGGATGATTGCGCGTTCTGCTTAACAGCACATAAATGGTTGCCTTTGGCGATGTGGTATCGGCTACAAAAGGATAATCCTCCGTCATCAATCCAATTGCCAGTATTTTAGCCCGCGATCCATTCCCGCTTACCGCAAGCCGGTCGTTAAAATTATTAGCCACAAAAACTGCTTTACCCGAAAAGTTTTTCATCACTATTGAAGGCACATCCGTTTGCTGTGGCGTAGAAATACGGTCACCATCGGCAATAAAAAAGCCATTGCCCGAAAGATCAGCAAAAGTACTTTTATTACCACCCTCATACCAGGTATCCTGTACCATCAAATTGCCCCCGTTGCTTACTTCATGCGATATGCGGTTACTTGATTCGGCGCCGCTATAAATAATTGTCCGTCCTTCAGCTGGCCTTCCCTCGGCGGCAAGCCGACCGCCTATAACGCTCACTGCTTTTTGCAGACCGGAAAATTCAACGTTATAGCCCAGTATAGTGGTGTGATCAAGCTGATCGGCTATCAAGCCCTGGTTGCCATCTGTTTGTATAAATTCCTGTAAGTAGATCCGTGAACCCATTTGATCTGCATTGGTGATTAGAATATTGGTGCCATTTGCATTCCCCTTAAAGCTGATGTCCCGCAGTGTCACCTTGCTTGGCCCGGCTATAACCAATATAGGCCCGGCACCTACCCCGCTCCAGTTAAGGCAGGTGGCTTTCCCATAACCATCGCCTGTCAGTTGCATATCAGTATTTTTGGAGATATACAGTGTAGCAGCTATATTATAATTCCCGTAAGGAAAGTGAACTACCGGGCGGTTGCCTGAAGCTAAAGCAGCTTTATTAATAACAGCTTGTATAACATCGGCATTGGCCCCTGCCGGTACTTCGAATATTTGCCGGTGAAAGTGAGGTTCCGTGCCCGGCAATATAGGCCTTGGCAGGCCGCCAAGACTCCCTGTGGCTACAACCCTGTTATTATACTCAATATGATCGCTATCTGTAGTAACCGGGTTCGGAAGCGTGAACACATTACCTGCAATAAAACTGGAAGACTGCCCCCAACACGTAAATTGCGCGACAGTACCGCCGGTGGCCTGTGGTCGCGAGCGTATAATATTGTTCATAAACACGGTCGGCCCCTGGTTGCCTACACTAACGGCTTGTGTATTTACAGGGTCAATTATAGTATTGCCTTGTATAATAGTTATTGCCGGATTATAACTACCGCCTGCGTTAAAAAACTGCTTTGAGCCTATCGATGTATTATCGCGCACAGAAAACCCGCCGGTATTACGAATTGAAATATCGCTGATGGTTGAATTAAGGAACAGGTTATGATATAAACGGAAATTCCCCGCGCCATAAGTATTTGTTACCCCCACTGCACAATCCTGGAACCAGGAGTCCCTTATCCATATATCAAGGGCATTAAAGTTCCCGAGGCTTACCCCCGCCGCCGTATTGCGGGTAAACTTATCGCGAAGGATAGTAGTTTCGGCAAAACCATATTTTAAATTTCCGCCGTTGATACCAAATACCAGATCGGTAAAAACATCATCGGCATATTCGTTCCCGGTATCAAAATTCGGCTTTTTAAAATCCCAGGATTGTTCAACACCTACGTTAGCAACACGATCGCCGTTAAAGGTGATACGGTCAAATTTTGAATAAGCAGTACCATTAACCTGCATCATAGTTCCATGCGCGGCCCCACCCCACTTAACAATAGTATTAGCCGGATCGGCACCTATTATGGAAACATTAATATGGTAATTCATCAGCAAGGTGTGCGTAATAAGGTATATACCCGGTGGCAGATAGAGCGTAGCACCGCGGTCGCCTTTGGCAACAGCATCAAAGGCAGCCTGCAAGGCATTTGTATCATCCGATACCCCGTTACCTTTCGCGCCAAAGCCGTCTTTGACGTTCAGCCAGCTTTTAAACGGCCCCACAAATTCATCACCATTTTTTGGTATCGAAGTGTTTTGCGCATAGCTGTTTAGTGTGAAAAACAGCAGACAATAGATGATCGTATTTTTCAGGCCCATTGGATCATGATTAACCGTTGATCATTTGCCGCATCCAAATGGGGATCAATTTCTTCCGCTCCTGCATCAGCGCAACAAATTCATTGGAAGTAAAATAACCCGATTCCAGCATCCTTGGGCGGGTTAAGAACGGAAAAAAGATCATGGCCGAAACGTTCCAAAACAGGTTAACCGGGTGATAACTGATCTTGCCCTCCGTATGCAGATCTTTCAACTGTTGGGCAAAATGCGATCTCTCCAATGATCTCATCCTGTTCACCATGGTTAGGTTAGTCAGGCTGCCGCTCATCACTTCACTCACCGTAAAAAAAACGAAGTCGGGATTTTCTAATACATTGTCAATGTAATAGCCCACACAAAGCTCGATCTTTTCATTAACCGCCATATTTTCATCATTTAAAACCGGCTCGATCTTGTTGAAAAGCCTACCGATCGTTTCGTCCATTATAAATTCAAAAAGCTTTTCCTTGCTCCTGAAATAATAATTTACAGATGCGATGTTGATATCGGCCTCAGTAGCAATATCACGTATGGTAGTCGCCAAAAACCCCTTTTTGGTAAATATCTTCCTCGCCGCGCCTTTTATCTTTTCTTCTGTCGAGATCTCGGTAACTAAAGTCATGCTCTATTTTAATTTATTTGTAAAGCTAACTAATGCTATACAAATAAATTTAATAAAACAGCTTAATGCGAATCAGAAACCGCTTTTTGCCCTTTAACAAATGGCGCCAGGAAAACCAACGGAATAGCGCACAGCATGGCAATGCCCACCACCCAGTAGGTATCAATGTAACTCAGCAGGATGCTTTGCTTTTGTACCGTTCCCTCTATAGCAGCATAGGCCATATGGGTAGCGTCGAGCATTGATCTGCCTTTTGCCATAAAAGCCTGGGTTAATGTATTGAATCTTTCAGTAAAGTAAGAATTGTAAGGATTGATATTCTCCAGCAGGTTATTCCGGTGAACGGCTTGCCTGATGTGGATCAACGTATTTAACCCGGCTATACCAAACGAGCCGCCCAATTGCCGCATCATGTTATTCAAGCCCGCTCCTTGCCCGATCTCCTGCCCTCTTAACCCACCGATAGCTAAAGTAGTAAGCGGAACAAAAAGCAACGCCAATCCTACACCTCTTATCGCCAGCGGCCAAAAGAAATCACCTGTGCCCGATGACAAGGTAGAATTACCCAGCATAGATGAGAATACGAAAAATAGGATCATACCGGCTACAGCCATAAATTGTGCAGGCACTCCCTTATTCAACATAATTCCTACAAAAGGCATAGTCAGCAGGGTAAATATCCCGCCCGGGAATAGGATCCAACCGCTCTGCTGTGCCGAAAAGCCCAAAAGGTTTTGCGTAAATAGCGGAAAAACATAATTGGAACCATACAAACCCAAACCCAGGATGAATGACGTTAACATACCTGTAGAAAAACTACGGTGCCGCATGATCTTAAAATTCACAATGGGATGATCGGTACTCAGCTCGCGCCATATAAAGAATAGGATACCAAGTATTGCGGTTACCGTTAACACCGTAATATAGGTAGTAGAGAACCAATCTTCATCCTCACCCTTTTCCAATATAGTTTGCAAACTACCCACTGCTACGGCCAGCAGCACAATACCCCACCAGTCTATCGGCTTACTCTTGCCGGTGCTTGGCGTTGTTCGTACAAACAGTAAGGTACAGGCTGCAGCGAGGCAACCTATTGGTATGTTCACATAAAATATCCATTGCCATGAAGCATGGTCGTTTATATAGCCGCCCAGGGTAGGGCCAACAGTAGGGCCAAATACGGCACCAAAGCCAAATATAGCCGTTGCTGTACCCACCTGCTCAGGCGGCCATGATTCCAAAAGTATCGCCTGGGCGGTTGATAATAAACCCCCGCCAGCCAAACCCTGCAATATGCGGAAACAAACCAGCTCGGTAAGGCTATGGGAGTTACCGCATAAAAAAGAGGCTATGGTGAAAATTATTATAGATGTCATAAAATAGTTCTTACGGCCAAAAAAACTACTTAACCAGCCCGACATGGGCAATATGATCACATTGGCTACGCTATAACCGGTAACCACCCAGGCCGTATCGGTTATAGTCGACCCCAGGTTTCCCTGTATCTGCGGGATCGAAACGTTAACAATTGTTGTATCTATCAGTTCCAGCAATGATGCGGTTACTACTGTGATGGTGATGATCCATTTTCTAAATCCGGTTTCTACCATTTTGATTGATTTTTAAAGTTGATCTTTAATTCGCTTCAAAATTAATCAATCGATTGATTTAAACAATTGTTTTAATTAACTGATTGGATTTTTTACATTTTATTGACGCCTTGAAGACCCAGATGGATTGAACTATAAATCCGAAGAAGCATGAGGCTGAATACCTGAACGCCGGTGCGTTAATGGTGAAAAGAATGGTAAATTCCAGGTATGGTCAATAATTGTTACCTTAAATATAAAATGGTATTTTAGTATCTGCAATTCAACTTGTCTATTTCCTATCTTTAAGTTAAAACACATATCATGAAAAAGTTTACGCTGATCGGCCTGCTTTGCGCGGCCTTCCTGTTTGGCTATGGTTTCAGCCGTTTAACAAACCCGGTCAATAGCGGTCCGCGCGTGACGGGCATAGGCGGTATCTTTTTCAAGGCCAAAGACCCCGCAGCGCTGAAAGCCTGGTACAGCAAGAACCTGGGTATCCGTATGGGAGGATACGGTTCAACTTTTGAATGGCACCAGGGCATGGACAGCACAAAAAAAGGGTTTACCGCATGGGCGCCGTTTAAGGAAACCACCAAATACTTTCAGCCCTCTGAAAAGCAATTCATGATCAATTACCGTGTGGAAGGGTTGGATCAGCTTTTAGCCCAACTGAAAGCCGCAGGTATCCTGCCGACCGACAGCGTGCAAAAGACGAGCTATGGTAATTTTGTACACTTAATGGACCCCGAGGGCAACAAGATAGAATTATGGGAACCCAATGATGTGGAATATGCCAAAATGGGCACCATTACCACCAAATAAATAGCAGCTATATTTTATTTCATCCCGTGCCCCGGTATTATCACCGCGCCATAACCATAAAGAACAAAAAACGCCCCTCAATTTCCTGAGAGGCGAAAACGTATTTGTAACAGAAATAATTTCGAATTATAATAAAAATAGAGATCAAAAGTCCTTCAACTTTCAAACTAATATCTACTAAAAACGCCGCCCACACCAAGCGGCGCTCAAACTAAATTAACTATTAACTGACCCTATAAAGAACAATTTGTGCGACAGGGCCAAATATTATGTTGCTTACTGTTTAGCTTATTTTGATCATTGAGCTGTCTTTGATACTGTACTTTCAGGCATCAGCACCAGCCTGATATAATTATCACCGCCCAGGTATTTACCGGCCATGATTTTAACATCGCCGGGCTTTACGGTATCCAGCAAGCTGTTGTACTGGTTAACCTGGTTCAGGTCAAGGCCATTTTGCAATTGCCCGTTCAGGTAGCTGAGCCAGAAGCTGTTGGTTTTCAGTTGCGGCTCAAAGCTGGTTTTGTCCTCAGCGCGCCATTTGTCGATGTTTTCCTGCAGAGGGCCGTCGGTTTTTAGCTTACTGATCTCATCCAGTGTGGAGGCGATCAGCTTTTCTACATTCTGCGGCGCGCAGCCAAAGTGGATCAGGAAGCTGTAACGCTGCTGCGGCTGCAGCGAGGTGTTCTCCTGTACGCCCGGGCTATATACCCCGCTTTCATCCTCGCGTAACCGTTGTAACAGGCGTATCTCCAACGCTTCTTTCATCGCGTCCATCTTTACATTATTCTCGGGACTGTAATCGTATTTGCCGGTATATACCAAATAAACGGTGGCTTTGGGCTCGCTGCCCTTGTAAACTGTTTTTTCTATTATGCCTGCCGGCGGATGGATGCCAAGGTCCTTTGCCTGCTCATGCTGGCCTGTTGCCGGCAATGCCCCCAGGTATTTCTCCAATAATGGTTTAATTGTATTCGTATCTATACTGCCCACAAAGGTGAACGTGAAGTTACCCGCATCTGCAAAACGTTCCTTATAAACCTGGTAGGCTTTGTCCAGGTCGATCTGCTCCAGTTTCTGCATACTCGGGCCTGTCCTTCTTATATTATGGTTGCCCAGCACCGCACTTACCGTATCGCCGAATACACTATTAGGGTCACTGGCCCGGTTGGCAAGGCCGGCCATGGAGCGTGCTATAATGCCTTTGAATATCGCCGTATCCTTCCGCGGTTCGGTGAAATAGGCATAGACCATTTGCAGGGCTGTTTCCAGGTCTTTGGGTGTTGACCCGCCGCTGATGCCTTCAAAGCGCTCATTGATAAACGGGCTTACACTTAGTTCTTTTCCCTCCAGGTACTTGCTTAGCTCGCCGGTGTTGTAATTGCCTACGCCATTTGCAGCAATAATACCTGCCGCGTTGGCTGCCGACTGGTAATCGGCATCGCTATATAACGAGGTACCCCCCGGGGCAAAACCACTGAAGATGACCTGGTCGTTTTTGAAATCGGTTGGCTTTAACAATACTTTTACACCATTGCTTAATGTAATGGTGGTGATATTAAGTTCCTTGTTCTGCTCTTCGCTTTTGATCTTACCCGGTGTTGGCATTGTACTTAACAGCGCCTGGCTGCTTACCTCATCTTTATAAGGGCTAAGGGTTTCCGTTTCTACTGCTTTAAGCCAACTGTTTACTTTAGCCTCATCGGGCAAACTGCTTTTATCCTTTTCCGGTGCCAGGATCAATATATCGCGGTTGGTATTTGTGATATAGATTTTAGCGAGGCTGTTAACATCTGTTAAGGTGATGCCCGGCATATCGCCTTTGGTGAGCTGGTACTCTTTGTCAATCCCGGGGGAAGCCTCGCCTTTCAAAAAATAAGCCTGGTATTCTTTCACGTAGCTGCCTGAATTGGTTTTATTTTTTTCTTTAAACTCGCTTTCAATTCCATTCATATAAGCTGTTTTGGCGCGTTCCAGTTCGGTAGCGGTAAAGCCATAGCGTTTCAGCCTTTCTGTTTCGCGCCATACGGCTTTCAGTCCTTTCTCCAGTTCGCCGGGTTTGGCGCTTACTGTAGCGTCATAAGCATCCAGGCCGCCCATAAAACCGGAGATGCCTGCACCACCGTTGATAAATGGCGGGTCGGCTTTTCTTTGTAGTTCGGCATAGCGTTCGCTCAGCATCTGGTCAAACAGGCCTTGCACCAGTGCGATACGATAATCTGCCGCTGTTTTTAATTCAGGTGCCTTATGCTTGATCATGATCTCGGCTTCCGTACTGGTCATCTCCTTATCGGTTACCGCTATAAATTGGTTTTTGCCGGTTAGCGGTACGGTGTATTTGGTGCGTACTCTTTCGTGTGCCGGGTTTTTCAGATCAGCAAACTGCTGTTTTATGGCTGTTTCTATCTGATCGACATTAATATCGCCTACTACAATTATAGCTTGCAGGTCCGGACGATACCAGTCATTGTAAAAACGGGCGATGGTCGGTCTTTTAAAGTTATCCAGTACAGTATCCAGCCCGATAGGGATCCTTACTGTGTAGCGCGAGTTATTCAGGATCACCGGCCAGTATTGCCTTTGCATCCTTTCGCCTGCCCCTTTGCCCAGTCGCTTTTCTTCCAGTACTACGCCGCGTTCCTTATCTATCTCTCCGGGATCGAGCAATGCTTCATGTGCCCAGTCGCGCATGATCTCCAGGCCGCCTTTTAACAGCTCCGGCTTGTCTGACGGGATCGGCAGTTCATACACCGTTTCGTCAAAACTGGTATAGGCGTTGATATCCGCGCCGAAGCGTACCCCTGCCTTTTGCAGGTAATCAACCAGCTCATTATGCGGGAAATGCTTGGTGCCGTTAAAGCTCATGTGCTCCATAAAGTGCGCCAAACCGCGCTGGTCTTCATCTTCCAATACTGACCCTGCTTTATTCACCAGGTACATGATCACCCTGTTCTTTGGCTCTTCGTTGTGCCTGATGTAATAGGTGAAGCCGTTAGCCAGCTTGCCTGTGCGGACCGCCGGATCTAATGGTAATACAGTTTGAGCCTGGCTGGTACTAACAGCACCAGCAACAAGGCTATAAATAAAAAGAAGTTTAATTTTCATGTTGTGTGTTTGTTAATTGAATAAGGTAGCTAACTTTTTATTTAATTCATCGCCACGCAGGTTTTTGCCTATAATTTTTCCGCTTGGGTCAAGCAGGTAATTTTGGGGGATAGATTTGATGCCATATAATTTAGCAACATCGTTATCCCAGAATTTAAGATCTGATATTTGTGTCCAAGCCAAACCATCAGCTTTGATAGCGGCCACCCAGTCGTCTTTTTTACCCGGGCGGTCTAAGGAGACGCCCAATACAGTAAAGTTTTTATCTTTATACTGATCATAGGCTTTTACCACATTTGGGTTTTCGCCGCGGCAAGGGCCGCACCATGACGCCCAAAAATCAACCAAAACGTATTTACCGTGAAAGTCCGTAAGGTTTACCGGCTTATCGTTCACATCATTTTGTGTAAATACAGGGGCCATGGCGCCGATCGACGTAGTATTAGCTATCTCTAATATCTTTTTAAATTCCAGTCCCGATGGGGTATTTTGCACGTCCGTAGCTAAGCTATTATACAGCGGCGTTATGGTGGGGGCATCAACAATATTACCTGCAAGATCCATTAACTGTTCTAAACCTATAAACGAGTGTGGGTTTGTTTCAATAAATTGCTTTAGTAGCATCCGTTTTTCTTCGTTGGCTTTATCGAACCTGGCTTGCAGGCTGTCAATGAAGTACTGCTCCTTCTTTTTATCTTCCGGTGCCGCATAATATTCTTTATTCACTGCCATCATGGCTTTATTAGGGCCCGCTACCAGGTCATCATATTTTTTCTGGTCGTCATTAACTTTTGAACCGGTTATTATTGCTGTTTTAATCGAATCATTTCCGGCAATGTTAATGTCGCCTTTATCAATATACAATCTTAAAACATCCAGGCTACGCATTTTGGTTAAGCCAACCCCTTTGTGATCCAGTATCACTTCCGCCCCTACAGGCTCGGCTACGGTTCCTTTAAATTGAAAAACGCCTTTGTTAACTGAAGCGGAATCAATAATTCTTTTGTCCGAAAGGTTATAGACAAGGTATGCTTTGGCCGGCGAACTTTCTGTGCCAACTTTAGCGTTTAGGGTAAAATTGCTGCTTTGTGCCCATACCGCTGCCGGTATTAAACCCAAAGCCATTAAGATCATTCTTTTCATAAATTTTTTACTTGGTTAATTATATTTATGTGATACGATAGTTATTCTATTCTAATAGTTATATAGCTGCTGATTCCAGCAATTCCAGTATCCCTTCATTTTCAATGATCATCATCCCATGCCGGTCGCTGGAAATACCGGCCTGCAACTGGTAGGGATATGTAGGGATATTGCCGTTCATAATGGTAGGCAAATACAACATTTGTATATTGCTTTGTTGCTTTAACACTTCGCCTGCTTCTATAATGTGGGTGGAAATAATGAACAAGCAGTTACTATATTCGCTGAAGGCGGCCGTTACCGCCAATGTCGCGTCATAGGCATCTTTTACATTAGTGCCTTTAAACAATTCATCAAATATGATCACTAGGCTTTTACCAATGCTTACCTGTTCTGCAACGTCTTTCACCCTTAACACTTCCGCGTAAAAATGGCTGTAGCCCATATTCAGGTTATCAGGCACATTGATAGAAGTATAGATACCATTCTTTACTGAAAACATCATTTCTTTTGCGGCGACAGGGAAACCCATATGCGCCAGGTAAACATTGATACCGAAAGCCTTCATGAATGTTGACTTACCCGCCATATTGGCCCCGGTTAAAAAGATCATGTTACTGTTTTGGTGAAAAGACACCGGGTTAGCCACCGCTTTTTCAATGCCCGGATGGCTTAATGCTGCAGCAGTAAACAGGTTGTCTTCCCTGGGTAAGGCTTTGGCGTAGCTGAAGTTTTTTGTCTGTGCAAGGTTGGCTACGGCGATATATACATCCAGCTGGTAAAAGGTTTTGATAACCGTTGCTAATGCTTTTTCCATTTTGTACCTCAGCAAGTGATCATACCGGGCCATTTTTGTTAGCGATAACTGGCTGGCTTGTTCTGTTGCCAGCCATTCCAGTTTTGGATCGTCCAGTATATTTTTTACAGCAAGTACTTCATTGTAAAATGGCTGATCCTTATCATTTGAAAACTGGCTGATGAATGTTTTACAGGTGTTTAATAAAACGATGGTTTGCTGTAAGCCATTTTGAATATTTTTATATTCCTCGCCACGTAATACCGTCCCCATCAGTTTCTTCCTTGCCAGTGCGAGCAATGCTGCAAGGTAGTGACTGCCACTGCCGCCGCTCAGGTAGTTATCAACCATGCCGAACTCGTTATTGCTAAACGGGAAAGTCAATTGCTTGCTTTGAAAGTATTTAAAGATAGCGCTGCGCTTGTTGATGGCTCCGGGATCAGTAAGCGGAGTTTGAAACATTTCGCCGAGCAGTTTTTCGCCGCCGGTTGTACTTACCTTGTTGAACAGGCTGAAAATGGAGTACTGTTTGAATTTACCCAGTAAATTCAGATCTTCCAGTGTTTGTTTATCGGCTATAAAACTCATTTTACGGTTTCCTTTCCTTTTTTTAACAGTTCCAGGATGCCTTCGTTATTAATAATGATCATCCCGTGCCGGTCGTCCGTAATGCCGGTCTCCAGCGTATAGGTGTATATAGGGTTAGTGCCTTTCATTCGGGTAGGCAGGTATTTAAAGCTGATGTTGTCACAGCGCTCTTTCAACACTTCCCCGGCTTCAATAATATGTGTGGAGATGATAAACATGCTGCTGCGCTTTTTGGCAAATCCTGAGGTAACGGCTATCGTAGCTTCATAGGCATCCTTTACATTGGTGCCCCGGAACAGCTCATCAAATATTACCAATATGTTTTTTCCTGCACTTAGTTCTTTAGCCATTTTTTTTATTCGCAATACTTCTGCATAAAAGTGACTGGCGCCTATGCCCAGGTTATCCGGCAGGTTGATGGTAGTATATATACCATCAAGCACGGAAAACTCCATTTTTTTTGCCGCTACCGGGAAGCCCATGTGCGCCAGGTACATCGCGAGCCCCAGCGATTTCATAAATGTTGATTTACCCGCCATATTCGCACCCGTTAAAAAAACAACATTGCTATCGGGTGTCACATCTAATGTGTTTGGTACCGCATGCTTTAACTGGGGATGATAGAAACCCCCGATCTTTATTACATGTTCTCCTTTGGGCAAAGCTTTGGGAAATATGAAATCGCGTTCTGTGGCAACTTTGGCCACCGTAATATATACATCCAACTGGTAGATGTACCGCAGTACCCGCTGGATCGTTTCCCGGTGGCGAAAACGCAGCAGCATATCGTATGTTGCCAGTTTTTCGCGTGAGAACTTGCCCCTGAAGTCTTCCTGCAATAACAGGCTGATGGGTTCTGTGGTTAACAATGTACCTATGTTTATTGTTTCCGGGTCGCTTTTAAAGGGACTGCCTGCCTGAAGCAAGTTGTTCTTCAATAAGTTGTTTAACACTTTTACAATTTCCATCAGTGCACTTATCCCGTTAACAATCTGCTTATGATCTGCATCATCGGCTACCAGGCTGGTCAGCTGTTTTTCAAGCGAAGGCCTTTCCGCTGAAAGTTTGGACCTTTCATCGGTATTAGCCAGGTATTGCTCTGCCTGGTCAAATAATTCGGAACTGAACGGGAAAACGGCTTGTACTACTTTCAGGTAGCCGATCTCTCCGCTGCGCTTATTGATGGCCTCCGTATCCGAAAGCGGATAATTGAACATTTCTTCCAATATCCTGGCTCCATTAAGTGTAGAGGTACGGTTGAACAGGGAAAGGATCGAATCCGTTCCCTGTTTACCATAAATATTCAGATCTTCCTGCGTTTGCTTATCTGTCGTAAATAACATACTACTTTCTTTTACGACGGATCAGGAAGATCGCGGCGAAGATCAATATTAACCCTGGTAATATATATATGTACACGATCTTTAAAAAAGCTACGTGGTCTGTACTTACTGTTACCCGATTGTCCTTAGCATCCGGGCGCGATGCGTCAATAGGAAATTGGCCATAATCTAACCAACTAAATAAAGCAGTGCTGAAGTAAAAATTGGCTACCTGAGGGCTATATCTTCCAAGTTCTGAATTACTAAACAGGTCGGCATCGCCGCTGACAACGATGCGTTGCTCCTTGCCATTGATCTGCCGGGTTAAGGCTACCGCAGTAGTGAACACCTCATTCGAAGCAGAGGTTAAGGTAGCGCGTTTAGCTAAACCTTTTGCGCCAATTTTCATCATACCACCTACGCTTACAGGGGTAGCTGTGGCAAAACCACCACCGCCACTCATGGTAACCATTCGTAGCCCTCCCCCTGAGGTTGCGTTAGCATCATCTTTGGCATTTACTAAGTCCAGGTCAGGATTGCGCCTCATGGTGTTAGTAACAAGCCCGGCTTTTGTTAATAACAATGGCTTTATGGTAAACCCGCTGGTATCGTGATAGGATAATCCTGTTACGCCATTCATGGAAACAGGCAAAGTATCCACCGAAGGCTCATCCAATATTTTCGCAAAACCAATGGCGGTTTTTGTTAAATGTGGCAGCACCAATGTGGGCGCAAAATCTTCACTTTGTTGTACCAGCATGCCATTCGTTAGCTGCACACCTAACGTTTTCAGCAAAGGGTTTAGCATTTGCTGCCTGCCCGGTTCACCGGCTATCAGCAAATTGCCTCCTTTAGCAATATAGGCCTTTATCTTTTGGATGGCCGCTGCACTTAGTTCGCTCTGCGGATCGGCAATTACTAAAGCCTTAATATTATCCGGGATATCCTGGGTATTTAACGAAAGCGAATCCACATCAAAACCCTGATTAATGAGCGCATAACGAAAGGTTTTGTCAGTGGTTACTGTTTTATACTCCCTGTCGCCTTTTTTACCTACTTTGCGTTCCCCGTCACCGCTTACAAAACCAATTACAGGCATGTTAGCATGCAACAATCTTTTAAAGGCGGCCGAAACTTCAGCTTCCATTGGCCATTGGATCTGGTCATTGAAAACCCGCAGGAAAGTAGACCTGCCTTTGTAGGTTAGCTTCATTACAAACCTGTTCAATTCCGGCTTCAGATCGATCTCTTTTTTAATTTGTTCCGGTGTTTCAAACATCGACATAGGCAAGTCAGATCCCTTGGCCCTTTGCTCAGCTATCTGTTTTATTGTTTTGCCTTTGTAACCCTCAAAAAGGTTATAACCTAAGGCTAAGGGCATATCATAATAATTTACATAATGGAACTCAATATCCGGCTTGAACCGTAAATAAGGTTCCCACCTTCCTAAATAATCGTTACGTTGTTCCGGCATTCCAAACCAATAATAATTATCCAAAAAATTATCGTAGGTAGTAATCTCTAACTTATCATCGCCCAGTTCCTTAATGATCTGCTGTGCATTAGCGGTAAGTGTATTGTCCTGGTTTGCCGTAGTGTCCCAATAACCGATTAAGCTTGGGCGCGAAGTGATATAGCCAATAATTAAAGCCGAAATAACAATGGCGGCATAGCGACCGGCCGAAACAAACCATGGTTTTGTTTCGCGGCCGGATTGTAATTTGTAGATGGTTAATCCAAGGAAGATGTATACGATAACTAAAAAGTAGATCACATCTTTAGTAGTGATCAACCCGCCCAGCATATGGCTGGTGCGGCCTGAAAGGGACAGAAAATAGGTAAGGTCGCGCACGAAATCTACACTCTGCCATAAGGTGCCTATATAACTAAGGATACCTATCATTACAAAAGTGCTAACCGCCGCAACTATCTGGTAGCTGGTGAGGCTGGACATAAAAAGCCCTATGGCCGAATAAGCACACAACAACAAGTAAAAACCAAGAGCCGCTGCCAAAAGCATTCCATAATCTGCCGACTTGATATCAAAAACACCGGCTACCATAAAAATGCCTATCACAAATAATAGTATAAAACTATATACCAGCATAGCCAGGTATTTACCGAAAACAATTTCCCGTATTTTTACGGGGGAAGAGTACAGCAGGCTGATGGTACCGCCATTAATTTCACGGCTGATAAGGCCCATAGTTAGCAATGGAATATACAAATACAGGTTTTGCATAACGCTGGTGAACAAGCCCTGATATGGGTTTGTGAATACACCTTGCGTTAAATGCCTCATCCATTGTAATCCCATGCCGCCCATTTCCTGTTGACCGGCGTATTGGTTTATTACTTTGGTATAGGTAATTGCGCATTCTACCAAAAAGGCAATGGTTAAAAACCAGGCTATTGGCGAGTAAAACAGGTTGCGCAGTTCTGCTTTTGCTATTTTAAAAGTTAATTTCATTATAGGATAAATTAAGATTGCATAGTTTTGGTAGACAATTGTTTGAAGATCTCATCAAGGGCTGTTTTATCAAGGCTGATCTCACTCAAGCGCCAGCCGTTGTGTACGCTTGTGCCTATAAGTCTTTCCGTGATTTCCCGGTCTCCGGTAAAATAAACGCGGACTTGCCGTTCCGTTACAAACTCTACCCTATCTACGCCGGCTATCTTCAATAATTCCGCTGCTACCGGCGGGTTTTCCATTTGCATCAACACGCTATGCGGTTCTACGTAATTATTGAAAGCGTCCATCGTATCGGAAAAAACAATACGGCCATCAGCTATCATTTTGATCTCTTTACATAGCATTTGCACTTCTGATAAAACATGGGATGAAAAAATAACGGCATGTTCTACAGCAATTTCTTTGATCAGTGACCGTACCTCGGTGATCTGGTTTGGGTCTAAACCATTGGTTGGCTCATCCATTACCACCAGCTTCGGTTTATGAATAATAGACTGCGCGATACCTACCCGCTGACGGTAACCGCCCGACAGGTTCTTGATCAGGCGATTGCTGAAGTGGGTTATACCGCAACGATCTTTCGCTTCTTCAAGGGCCGGCTTAATAGCCATTTTCTCCATTTTCCGTAGCTCAGCCGTATAAATGAGGTATTCATCTACTGTCAGGTCCAGGTATAAAGGTGGATTCTGGGGCAGGAAGCCGATCTGTCTTTTAGCCAACTCGGGGTTTTCACGAATATATATCCCATTGATCAGTACTGTGCCTTCCGTCTGGTTCAAAACCCCACACATGATGTTCATAGTGGTTGATTTACCTGCTCCATTGGAACCCAGCAAGCCTAATATCCCGGTCCGGTTTATTTCCAGGTCAATGTCGCGGATGGCCCAGGAAGTACTGTAGCGGTGTGATAGATTCTTAATACTCAAAATTGAATTTTCCATATTTAATTTTTATTGAAATAAAGGTCCTTTCCCGGGTATAGATCTTACCCCGGGATAGTGATTTGAAGTGTTTACTATCAGAAATTTATAGCTTAATGATAACCCGGGTTTTGTGTAAGATGGCTGTTTAATTGTCTCTGCGTTTGCGGTACCGGGTATATGGCAAAATTAGATTGCCAACCAGCTAATACAGCAGGCGCTTGTCCGCTCGATGGGTATTTAGTATCAGTGCTCGTTCTGCTTAGATCAAAAAACCTGTTGCCAAATTCAAAGCAAAACTCTATTCGCCTTTCCTGCCTGATAGCAGCTAATATGGCCATTTGTGATGATGCTGCAGTAACGGTAGTGGGTGCTAAGCCTGCCCTTTGGCGTATGGTATTTATATCCGCCACAGCTACATTCAAATTAGTATTAAGTTCTGCAGCAGCTTCGGCGCGGATCAGGTACATTTCGGCAAGCCTCAGCATCATAAAATCTGTTGCGGGGCTTGTTGGTGACTTGTCCTTATATTTGAAAGGATAATATAAAGTATCGCTACCCACTACAGATGCACCCAGCCAAGCTGCCTTGCGCAGGTCCCCGTTTTCAAAGCTATTTAACAAAGAGTCTGTTACAATATAGGGTGGTGTCCCGCTATAAGGTATAAAATCTTGTGCGTCTCCTGATCCCCCGTAAGCATTTTCAATTGGCACCTGCCAAATTGCTTCAGCACTTCCATCCAAAAATACAGTGCTGGGGTCTGTTAACAGGCTGAAGCCACCTAAACGAATAACCGAATCGGCTTCGGTATATGCAGCTTGCCAATTACCCTGATACAGATGAACTTTTGCTTGTAATGCTATTGCAGTATAAAGGTTAGCACGCACGTGTCCGTTCGAAGGATATGTTGCCGGTAATTTTTTAACGGCATCGTTAAGATCCGTTAAGACCTGGGTATATACAGCAGCAGCCGTAGCTTTGGGCAGTTGAGCATTGGTAGCATAATCGGTTGTAGTAACTAAGGGCACACCACCAAATAAATTAACCATGTTAAAATAATAAAAAGCCCGTATAACCTTCATTTCGCCTGTAATTTGTTTCACGAATGAAGCTGATAAACTACTGTTATTAGTTATACCAGCCAGCACATCATTCACCTGGTATATTGCCGCATAAGGTGTTGTCCATAATTGGTTTAACTCGGCATTTTGCGGAGTAAGGGTGTAACTGTAAAATTGTTCATAATCACCATAACTTCCGGTAAAAGATACTTCATGCCCCGAAAGCGCCGTAGTTAGGGTAAAATACCCGTCTTCGTAAGGAATGCCCTGTTGGTTTTGACTAGGAGTGTAGGAATATACGCCGGCAACGGCCGAAATAGCTGTCGCACTATCTGCAAATGCCTGTTGCCTGGTAATTTCTGTTGGCGGGTTGGCAGGTATTTGAATTAATTTTTTGCAGGAAACAAGAGTACTGAAGGCAATTAAAAAACCACCTGCCAGTATTTTATTTTTATTAGAAAATATTTTTTTCATGATGATAATTGTCTAAAATTTGAGATTTAAACCAAACGCTACAATACGCTGCAAAGGGAAAGAGATGAAACTACCGGGTTGTTCCGGGTCACCGAACTTATAATTGGTGATGGTAAACAGGTTTTGCGCATTTATAAAAAGACTGGCATTCTTAATATTAACTTTTTTAACCCAGGCATCAGGCAAGGCATAAGATAAGGCTGCTGTTTTAACCCTCAGGTAAGTGTCATTGGTATAGGCTCCTGTTGATTGCGAGAAATCGTATGCAGGGCTAGCATACGGTGAACTGTAGCCGCTTGACAATCTTTGAAGCGTAGCATTCTGGCCAGGGGTTGTCCAATATTTACCCAGTACATATGTAGGTAAATTGCTTTCTCCGCCTGGAAGAGTGCCACTATAAAGTGCGGAAATAGCATTAGGTTGAGTGCCGCTTGAAAACTGGCAGAAAACATAAAGGCTGAACTGTTTATAAGTGAAAGTATTGCCAAAGCCACCCATGTAGTTAGTTTCCCTGTTACCAATTATCACTTGGTCGCCACCGGTTGCGGCTGTTCCGTACTTGGGATTGGAAGTAACTGTTCCATTAGCTGCGTAATACTCAAACTCGCCGGTGGTAGGGTTTACATCCTTATACCTGTAACCAAATACTACAGAAGTAGGCTGGCCTATAACATACTGCTGGGCATAAGAAGACGCTTCCAGGTTAGGGAACGCAAGCAGTTTATTTCGGTTGAATGATATATTAAAACTAGTCGTCCAGGTGAAATTATTGCTTTTTATATTGGTTGATGTTAATGTAAATTCCCAACCTTTGTTTTGAATATCGGCTGGTTGATTTTCAAACACAGTACTAAAACCGGCTTGTCCGGCTAATGGATATTCAACCAGCTGATCGCCTTCACGATCCCTGTAATAGGTAGCATTTAACAACAAGCGATTATTGAAAAAACCAAAGTCCGCTGACACATTTATTGATCTTTTTGTTGCCCATTTAAAATCGGGATTGTATAGGTTAAGCGGGACATTTTGCTTAATGCCCTGGAAAGTTGTGGTGTTACCATATTGGTAAGGGCCATACAATGCCTGGAATTGATAATCCATAGAAGCATCACTTCCTGTTGTTCCGTAACTTCCGGAAAGCTTACCATAACTAATGAAAGGAAGGGCATCTTTGAATGCTTTTTCCTCAGAGAATATCCAGCCAGCTCCTACAGAACCAAAAGTACCGAACTGGTTGCCCGGACCAAAATTACTGGAACCATCCCTTCTGCCACTAAATTCTAAAATATATTTTTGGTCATAAACATATTTCAAACGGCCAAACAAGGCTACGTATTTACTAAGGCCTGCCAAATCGTAAGGAGATTGTGTGCTGGCTCCATTAATTGAATTGAGGAAATTATCATTTGAATAACCAGATGCCTCGTTTTGATAGGCATCAGTCGTGATCTTTTGATAGGTACCACCTATTAATGCGGTTAATATTCCTTTGCCAATAGTTTTGTTATAATTTATTTGCGGCTCAATATTAATGGCCTGGTTGGAAGTATTACCAAAAGCTGCACTTATAATATCATACGGTGATGGGTCTTGCGCGGCTAACGGATTTATAGAATGCTCTGTACCTGTATTACGGCTATAACCCATGGTGCCACCAATTTTTAATCCCTTTATTATTTCATAGTTAAGACTTAAGGAACTATTGAAATTAAAAGTTGACAGATCGGAAGTTTGCTTTAAACCAGCGTAAAAATTACTATACACAGGTACTCCTTTGTAATTCCAGATCAAATTACCGTTCCCGTCTATCTGATCGGGCGCATTAGGGGGTAACGTTACATCCGAACTGCCTCCAAAACCTGCAGAATTATTTTGATCATATGCATAGTCGGTTATCAGTTGAAGGGTGAATTTTTTATTTGCCGAGGTACTGGTTAACGCGCTATGTAAGGTATATCTCTGGTCGGCAAAACTACCTGGATAATTATAGTCGGAGCGGGTATAGCCACCGGAAACAAGGAAAGTATTATTAGCACCCCCACCGGATATACTGGCATGGATATCTGTGTTATTGGTCGAATTTCCTTGAATAACCTTTTGCCAATTTGTGTATTTGTTTTGATCATAGATCAACAGATCAGGTGCATAAGCCGAATAATTATTGGGGTCGGCCGACGGTGTAAGACCGTCTTGAGCAAAAGCATCCTTTCTTAATTGAAGATATTGTTGCGTGTTCAATAATTGTATCGGCCTGGCTACCTCGTTAAACTGTGAGTTTATATTTAAGTCGAAAGCTGTTTTACCGGCTTTCCCTTTTTTTGTGGTTATCAAAACAACGCCATTAGCACCCTTTGTACCATAGATAGAGGTTGCATCTGCGTCTTTAAGGATAGTGATACTTTCTATATCATTGGGGTTAATATCATTAAAAGCGCCTATACCTGTTGACTGGCTTAGCCCCCCGCTAAAAGATTGTGCAAGGGCAAGATTGGCTAATTGACTAACGTTAGCATTTTGCGAAGCAAAAGGTACGCCATCTACAATAAAGTAAGGCTGGTCATAAGGTTTAAAGTTAAGGTTAGTGGTAGCCAATGTGTTTTGGCCCCGTATCTGTACCAATGTTGTTGAGCCGGGCACACCATTCATGGCGATAATATTCAGCCCTGGAACTTGCCCCTCCAATGCCAGTAAAGGATTGGTTACCGGTTGCTTTCCTATTACGTCGGCACCAACACTATATGCAGATCCAACACTAAAACGCCTGGATTCTGTACCGTAACCAATTACCTGTATTTGGTCAAGTGCCGAAGATGAATTATGCATTACCAAACTGAGCAAGATCTCTCTGTTATTGACTTGTATGACCCTTTCGATCATGCTGTAGCCAATATAAGTTACGACTAACGTATAACGATTTTGCGGTATGTTGGGGAAATCAAATTCGCCCCTATTATCAGTCGTGGCAACATAAGAATAAGAAACTCCTTTTAGATTTAAGGTTACGACTGCACCGGTCAGAGGTTGGCCTAAGCTATCAATAACTCTACCGTGGATATGTGTAGGCAAGGCAAGTAATTTGGCAGTTTTGTCTTTCAGGCTTTCCAGTAAGGATGGTTGTTTTAGCGAGACCTCTACCGATCTGTTGTCAATTTCGTAATCCAGGGGTTGATCGTTAAAAACTATTTTTAACACCTGGTTCAATTCCATGTTTTTCACATCGATGGTCACCGGTTTAGCAGCCTGAATAGTTGTTGTGGTGTAAGCAAAATCGTAACCGGTCTGATCGCGGATCTGCTCAAAAACGGTGCTTAATGATGCATTGCGTTCGGATAAAGTAACCTTTTGCGCAAGGGTGCTGGCGCTCACCTGCATAAAAGCTAAGAATAGCATCAGGGTGGTTAATTTCATGAACAAAAAGAGTTTTTTTGTAAAGCCAGGAGGCAGTACAAAGTGTTCTGAGTAAATTTTGTACATTTGCTAAGTTAGGGTTGTGCGTTTCGCCTTTGGGTTTCGAAGACATAGAGGCTGGCGCGGTTCTTAAATAGTTTAATTAATTGTTTGAGTGATCCCTTTCGAAGTCATCCGGTTACAGCCAGGTGACTTTTTTTTTGGATCGCGGTCTGGTAATGATTACTCTATAACGGTTATCCTCCTTCCTTCTATCTTAAAGCGTACACCTTTAGTATTTTCGAATATTTGCAAGATAGCGCTGATGTTTTTGCTACGGCTGATCTGTGCATCGAAACCTTCGGTTGTCATATCGCCTTCGTAATTGACCTTGACATTATACCAACGCGAAAGTTCGCGCATAACGGTTTGAATATTATCGTCCTCAAAATAAAAATCGCCGTTTTTCCAGGCCGTATATCTTCTGGTATTGACGGTTTTAATATGGCTACCATCGCTCTGTTGACCCGGATCCAAGAGCATGCCGTTCACTTTTACTTTCCCTTCAATGAGCGTGGTTTTAGTTATTGATTCATCAGCATAGGCGTTCACGTTGAAAGTGGTACCGATATCTTCGATAGTTTGCTTTTCGGTTTGTACCTTAAAAGGATGTTTAGCATTATGCGCTACTTCAAATAAAGCCTCTCCAGTAATTTTCACAATTCTTTCTTTACCGTTAAACGCGGTAGGAAAAGTTATTGAGGATTGGGCATTTAACCAAACTTTTGAACCATCCGGCAAGATCAACGGATAGGGTGATTGCTCCCCGATGGCTGTAGATAAGGTATTATAGGTGGTCTCTACTTTTTCTTTAGCAGTTACATCTGTTGTATAAGTAATTCCATTATTAATTTGTACTGCGGTGGCTCCCTGCGCCAATTGCCTATACAATCCTTTAGTTAATAAGATCTTCTGCCCATTTGCTAAAGTTAAAGTTGCCTGGTCGCGGCCGGGGGCAACGTCATTTTTATACGTAGTTTGCTGTTTGTGCAGGAAATAATAGCCGCCGAAAGAAATACATAATACAATTGAAGCGGCAGCAGCAAATCTTGTCCATAAGGGCCTGACCATTTTATAAGGAGCTCGCATATTAATTTTTTCATTGATCTGGCGTTCCATTAAACTTCTAAGCTCTCCGGAGTTTCCTAATTCCGCATCATTCCATTCGTTTAACGATTGAAATTTATTGAACCAGGCATTATAAAGACGAATATCCTGATCACTGGCGATGCCACCCCTTACTCGTTCAATAAGTCTTAAGAAATTTTCTTTTGTCATTTTTGTTTGACGGATCTTTAACCCGCTTTTGATAGTAAGGCGGAAAAAGAGTGGCTACCCCCCAAAGAGATCAGAAATAAATTTGAGAAAAATTTAATTTGATCGATATAAATGCCTTTAAAGGAAAAAAAGCCATACCGAAAAGCTTCCCATCGCCATTCGGAGCTTTTTTAGCGCAATAGTGATCTGATTTTCTACCGTTTTTTCGGAAATGCCTAATTTTTGGGCAATTTCCCGGTTAGATAATTGTTCATTGCGACTTAGTTGAAAAATGAGCCTTGCCCGTGCCGGAAGTTTTGCACTCATTTGCCCTATCACTGCTTTCAATTCTTTAAGTTCTAATGGATCGTCATCAAAGATCAGATCTGCAGAATCCAGTTCATCTAAATTAACAAAACACGCTTCCCTTGCCTTATTACTGCGTAATATGTCGGTAACTTTATATTTAACGGCAGCCTTTAGATATGAAGGCAGCGAATTTATCTGCAAGCCTGACCTGTGATCCCATAACCACACAAACACTTCCTGGGTGACCTCCATGCAGGATTCCTGATCGCGAAGTACATTCCATGCTGTTTGATACAATGATCGCCAGTAACGGTGATATAATTCGCTAAATGCAGACCTGTCCCCCTCTCCAATAAGGGCGAGAATTTCTTGATCAGAAAGCGCGGGGAGTACTGACATGATGGCCCTAATTTACACAAAATTGATATTAAATTAAAACAACATAGTAAAATACACCTCTAATATTTATTTAAATGAGTTTTATTTAATGTAAAAAGAATGGTAAAAAGCAGAGAAGATCATTGAACTGTTAAAGATGGCGAATGGCAGGCCATAACAGAAAATCGAACCAACAAATGTAGCTTAAATACTATTTAAGGCTGCTTTTATCTATAAAAATAAAAAGATCAATAAATTATGTAAAACCCCGAACCGTTTTATTTAGTTATTCCCCCCCGGTTGCCCAAATTTCACGGATCGTATCCTCATCACCCTGCCCATCCGGCACCGCCGTACCTGGGTTATTGGCATAATACCACTTTTTATGATCCAGCGGTAATGTTGTTTGACGGCCTCCCGGCATTTCCAGGTGCCCGTTAGGGTCTGTTTTCTTAACCCAATTGTATGCATAAATGAGCCATTGGGTACGATATTGTTTATTTTGATGTGCAAACCAACTTATCTCGTCATAACCCCAAACCCAAAATGGAATGTCACCGGCTTTTTCCTTTCCGGGATATTTACTAACCCCATAATTATCAAACTCTACCAGGTATGGAAGGTGTTCACATGACCATCCACTTGGCGTAATACCACCTTTACTCCTTCCATAAAGCGCATCTGTGTGCCCAACTTTTAGTGTTGCTTCTTCCGGTTGGCCCGGTGTTTCCATTATTCTTAACGGAAAGGCATGGAAATCCATTAACAATTTCCCATTGTGTACAAAGCCACCGCTTGGGACATGCGAATCGCACAATATGATATGCCTGCGGGCGTGCTTAGCCGCATAGTTGCGTATTAAGGTTAACACCTGGTTATAATTATCAAGATTTGGGTCGTTTTTGTTCATGAGCTCCACTTGCCCAAAGTGAATGCCTTCAATACCTATGTTAATATAGGATACCGCGAGGTAATAGAAATAAAGTTTAGTTTCTAACTGACTTACATCAGGTACCGATCCTTTTCCCCATTGATCTTTAAATTTCCCGTCGGGATATAACATGGCCGCATAGCTAAAATTCCTCTTTTCTACTGGTACCCCCAAGGCAGTAAATGCCCATTCGGGGATAGCAAGCTGATCGACCTGGTTTGTTACTATTTCAAAAATGCAGGCTTGCAAAATTATATCAGGATCGCTTTCATGTACTTTTTCGGCGAGCTCCTTTTCCTGCTGCAGGTTTTTCGGAATATCAGCTTCTTCACCCCACTGGCATATGCTTCTTCCAATAAATTTAGCTCCAATATTTTTGACCATCCGAAGGTTGTCGTTAAAATCACCTTTACCAACAAGCAAACTTTGCATTGTAATTGACCGGTCGAGATAATTTTCCAACACGTTCCGGGAGATGGTCGCGTCGAATTTATAGTCTTTCTCCCCGGAACGCGCAACAATCGCTGCTTTTGTTTTGTGGGGTAGTGACCTTGCCCCGGCAGATCCGGCAATGCAGAGGCACGTCAAAGTGAGGGCGAAAAACTTCGCTCTTAGTATGTGGAATGACCATGCCCTATTTAAGGGGATCAGCTTAGAAATATGCATTATGGGTACTAAATTGAGTTATAAACTGGTTAATAACCAGTACTGTTTCTTTCAAAAGAACATTTAATTCTTAATCAATAATTAATAAACTATTAATAACATTTAATATCTAATAAATATTAAAAATAGATCCTGATCTGTAATTTGAGTGGGGTTATTATTTGGTCTTCATTCCCGTTTGAATAAACTTTTGAATAGTTCATTAGTATTACCAGCATGTATACCGCAGCTCCATCTGCAAGATGCTGGTAACAATAAATGGATCTTGCATGTTATGGGCAGGGCAAAAAATGGGGCAAAAGTCTGATCTTAAGACCTTGCCTCATGATGGGTAAGCAATGGTACAAATTTCGAACCCTTTTATATTTTATTTATAGGAACTACCCGTTTTAGAAATTCCCGAAACCTCACGCATCCGGAAAAGAGAGTGGTGACAGACAGATATGTATATAAATACTACTCGTTTGCTTCTGTATTAATAAATTCCCTTTCCTGTACTAACTCGAATAAATCTGCATCTATTTGTTTTGGAGATGTTTTGTCATTTTGAAATGAGCCCTGCCATAACCGTTTTATAGTTTTAACTATCTTAGGCCGAAGCGTATAATAACGTTTAAACCATTTATACCTTAACAGGGAAGTTTCATCAAAGCGCTTTACCGAAAAAGCATGTTGTAAAAAATAATCCTTTGGATAGTCATAATACAAACCCCAATTTTCGGGTTCATTACCGGGCGCAAAACCCGGGTCGTAAGCCGTGCCGAACAAATGATCCCATATAGAGAACTTGGTAGAAAAATTAGCATGAAAAACTTCGCGGTAATTAGCATGGTGCCACAAATGCAGCTCGGGCGAATTAAAGAAATATTTTAGCTTACCCAATTTTACATTGATATTGGCATGAATGAACATACCGAACATGGCATCAAGCATCGCCTTTATTGGTATTACAACCGGGTCGGCACCTAAAATGATAATGGGTGCAAATTCAATGGTTTGATTAATGATGATCTCGACGATATGCGATCGCGATCCTGATAAAAAATCAACTTGTTTACCGGAATGATGGGCCTCATGTGTTCGCCAGAAGAATTTGCTTGAATGCTGGAACCTATGGAACAGGTAAATATACAGATCGTGTGTCACCAAAAAGAACAACACCTGCACAGCAACCGGCCAGTGCGCCACAAACTGTATGTGCGACCAGTCGAAACTTTTTTGTACCGGGGCAATGATATAATCAAATATCAGGATCTTTAAAAAGTAACTCTGAATAATGGTGTACCACACCAGGTCGGTCCAAAACCCTTCCCTGAAAAATGGCAACCCTTTCCGGTAAGGCGCAATACGTTCCCAGGCAATAATAAAAACCGCCCAGCAACCCAGTATCAACGTGGTTATAGCAACTACTTTTTCCTGTGACATTTAGCTGATCAATGGCTTTTCTTTATATTCATCACTAATATTCACCCGCAGCCTTTTCATAGGGCCAAGCTCCGATTCGTAAACTTTTTTTACACCATCGCCTGCGGCAGTTTCTACATCGCGAATGTCGCGGACCAGGCGTTGCAGGCCCTGTGGTTCGACAGAAGCCGCATGGTCTGAACCCCACATAGCACGGTCGAGCGTAAAATGCCTTTCCACAAAGGTGGCGCCCATAGCTACAGCACCTACAGTAGTAGCAAGCCCCGTTTCATGACCAGAATAACCAATGGGTATACCCGGAAATTTATTTTTTAGCGTTTGGATCATCCTTAAGTTAAGCTCTTCGGGCTTGCAGGGATAAGCTGATGTTGAATGTGCTACAAATAATGGATAGTTGGGGCTAAAGGCATTAATAAATGCCAAAGCACTATCTATCTCTTTCATGGTCGACATGCCGGTTGAGAGCATCAGCGGGCGGCCGGTTTCCAGTATGCGTTCTATCAAACCAAGATCTGTTAACGACGCTGATGCCAGCTTGTACATCACTGTATCAAACTGCTCCATAAAATCTACTGAAGGCACATCCCAGGTTGATACAAACCAATCAATGCCCACTTTTTTGCAATACTGATCAATGGTCGCGTATTCGGCTATACCAAACTCCGTTTTGCGTTTATAATCAATATAGCTCATCCTACCCCATGGCGTATCGCGCATTACTTCCCACTGATCTTTCGGGACACATATTTCGGGTGTGCGTTTTTGAAATTTAACCGCATCGGCTTTTGCCGCAACTGCTTCGTCTATCAGTTTTTTGGTGATCTCCAACGAACCATTATGGTTAATGCCGATCTCAGCAATAATATAGCATGGCTGCCCCTCACCTATTTTGCGGCCATTGTTCAAGGTGATCGAATGATCTGCGGGTTCAATAATTTCTTCTTTATACGCGATGATCAGTTCGGCAAATTCACGGAAGCAACCTTCCCCGCCCCTGCTCTCACAAACATAGTCTACATGTGCTTTTATCCCGGGTAATGCGTTGGATGGGCTTGCTGTAAAACCAACCATTTTCATTATCTCCAGGTCATTATAATCATCGCCTATATAAGCTACCTGTTCTCCCGTTAACTGCAGGCGCGAGAGCATTTCCCTTAACACGGCGGGCTTATCTTTAGTTAGCAAATGCAACTCGGCAATTTGCAATTTTTCAGCACGTTTAACTAACGACGGCGATGCCTCGCCGGTTATAATAGCAGTTTCAATACCCGCAAGCTTGCACAGGCGCTCAACGCCCATGCCGTCCTGTATGTTAAATTTTTTTAACTGCTCCCCATCTTCACCGTAATAAACGCCGCCATCGGTTAATACTCCATCACAATCTGTGATCAATAATTTAATGCGCGATGCCTTTTCTTTTAAAATGTTTTTCATAGTCAGTTGATTTTAAATTGCTGTCCAGCCACCGTCTACTACAAGGTTGGCCCCGGTCATATAAGCCGAGGCTTCACTCGCCAGAAAAATAAGCGCACCCTGGTAATCGTTTGCTTTGGCCATTCGGCCGAGTAAAGTTTTTGATGAATAGTTATGTATAAAAAATTCGTTCTGTCCGTTCTCAACGCCACCGGGTGAAAGTGTGTTTACACGCACCCCCTTATCACCCCAGTAGGATGCAAGAAAACGGGTAAAATTGATAACTGCGCCCTTTGTAACCGGGTAAGCTGCCGATTTATAAAAAGTTTGTTCGCCGCATTCATTACGGTAAATACTTTGGTCGGGACCAACCATACCATAAGTTGAGGCGATATTGATAATACTACCGCTGCCTTGTTCGGCCATTGCCGAGCCAAATACCTGCGAGCATAAAAAAACACCCGTGATGTTTACATCCAATGATCGTTGAAAAACATCCAGCGGGTAATTTTCAAATGCAGAAAGGTCTTTAGCCAGTGCCGGGGTTTCGAACATGTCATTTATAGCGGCATTGTTAACCAGTATATCAACAGAGCCGTATTTATTGGTTATTTCATTTAACGCTTTGGCGACGGATGCCTTATTGGTAACATCAATGCCGATGCCCATATGCTGTTCACCCAATTGTAAAGCGAACGCCTGTGACCTCTGCTCATCCACATCAGCAACCACCACATTAGCGCCTGTCATAGCCAGCGCTTCGCAGTGCTTTTGCCCAATGAGCCCAAGCGCCCCGGTTACAATAGCTGTTTTTCCCTGTAATGAAAACAGATCCATATTAATTGGCCAAAGTATTTTTAGGTTTGATATTATAGTTGCTCACCTTGCGGAAAACAGCTTCCAGCACTTCACCCTTCAAATAGGATCTAATATCGCCGCTCTCTATTGCTTCTTTCATAATTGGCATTATATCACGATAAGCAGAAAGCGTATAATTAATATCCTCATCGGTATGGCTGTAGCACATGTTATGAAAGCCCGCCCACAATATACCGCGTTTTATCATTTCCTGCTGCATTAAGGTTTTAACTTCGAGTCCGTTACCTGCCTCGGGTGTAAAAGTGACCATGGTACGGCAGTTGAAGCCAATGCAAGCGGTATATTTATCCATACCGAATTCAATAGCCAGCTGGTTATAACCATCTTTTAACAGCGCACCCTTTTCATCAAGATATTGCGGTACATTTTTATCTATCAGCTCATTAATGGTAGCAATGCATGCCGCCAGCGATAAGGCCTCGCCACCGAAAGTGGTATAGCTAAACACCTGCGAATTGAAAAGCTCCATCACATCGGCCCTACCGGTGAGCAACGCTATGGGCATGCCATTAGCACAGGCTTTGGAATATACGGCGAGATCGGGTTTTACATTAAAATATTCCTGCGCACCGCCTATTGCAATGCGAAAGCCTGTCCACATTTCGTCGAAGATCAACAGCGTGCCATTTTCTTTACACATTGCCGCTAATTGCTGTAAAAAGCCCGGAGCGGGTGCCTGGAAAATAAATGGTTCCAATATTAAAGCCGCTACGGTTTCATCAAGCGCTGCCCTGATGGCTTCAATATCGTTATATTCAAAAGTATAGGTCATGTCCTGTATTGCCTCAGGCACCCCTGCATTACGGCTGGTTATGCCGATATACCAATCGTGCCAACCGTGGTAGCCGCAACAAAATACCTTATCGCGCCCGGTGAATGCCCTGGCAACGCGTACAGCCGCTGAACATACATCGGCACCGGTTTTCGCAATTTTAACCGCCTCGGCATTGGGAATTACTTCCTGTATCAGTTCACTTAACTCAACTTCAAGCGGATGCATCAGTGAAAAAGTGATCCCGTCTTCCAACTGTGCTTTTATCGCATTGTCAACAGCGGGATAAGCATAACCTAAAGACAGCGGACCTATAGCCGCGTTAAAATCAATATATTCATTCCCATCCACATCCCATACATGCGACCCTTTACCTTTTACCAAATATTTAGGTGCCACGCCTTTTGTAAACTGACCAGGGCCTTTAGCCAAAGTTTGAGTAACCGGTTTCTGCACTTTAAGTGCGCGGTTATATAGTTTGTCTGATTGACTAATGTTCGGATAGTTATCGTTAAAAGTTATTTTGTTTGACATGATCGTAATTTTTGCTATTCAGCGAATTGTGGTTTTAAAATTTCGGGCTGGCTATGGTTTGTTTGATAGCCCAATATTGTTTCGGCAATTTGTTTACCGCTGAAGCCTTCGTTCTCAATTACAGAAGGTAATAATGCAGGCTTGAACCATTTTTCATTTAGAGCGAATGGCACTACCTTAGCGGTTTTTTGATGCTTCAATAATACTTCGGCAACAATGGTGTATAAGCCCCCTGTTAAAAAATGATCTTCGAGCGTTACAACAAGCTCGCAATTGGTAACAACTGTTAGTATAGCCTGTTCATCAACGGGTTTCAGGCTGCGCATGTTAACTAACCCTACTGACAGCCCCTCGCTTTTTAATATTTCAACCGCGACAAGCGCTTGTTCAAACAGCAACCCATAGGTTAAGATAGTTACATCGGTCCCTTTTTCAATAACTTCGGCCTTACCGAGCTCAAAGGGCACATGCACATACGCTGTTGGCCGGGTATTGATACGGGTATAAGCCGGTTTGGCTGATGACCATATGGCGGGCATCATTTTTACCATGTCATCCTCATCCGCAGGTGCAAAAACGGTCATATTAGGTATGCCCCTCATTATCGAAATATCCTCAATAGCCTGGTGGGTAGGCCCATTGGCATCAGATAACAAACCAGGAATAAACGCACTTAATTTCACGGGCAGCGAAGGTATCCCTGCATCGGTACGTATAAACTCAAATGCCCGCATTGATAAAAAGGATGCTAAAGCATGTACAACAGGTATGCGCCCGCGCAAGGCAAGCCCTGCTGCAGCACCTATCATAGTTTGTTCAGTTATCCCTGTATCAATAAAACGCTTGCCCAACAATTTGGGCAGGTTGCGTATAAGGGCACGGTTTTCGGCAGTCATAACGACAAAGCGTTCATCAGCCAGCGACAATTCAGTAAGTAATTCTTCGTACGACATATTATCTGACCACTAAAGTTTCTGATGTTAATTGAGTTTGATGTTCGCCGTGCAGCTCCTGTAAAAGTTGCGACACTTCATCGGCCGAAAAATTACAGAACCAGCGGTCGGCACGGGCTTCAATACTGGGTAAGCCTTTGCCCCTAACCGTATCGGCTATTACCACGTTTAGCTTCCCTTTGGCAAAGGGATATTTTTTAAAAGTGTTACGTAATTGGTTAAAATCATGCCCATTAATGCGGCTTACCGCAGCACCAAAAGCGGCAAATTTATTGTGTAAAGGCTCCAGGGGGATCAGGTCTTCCGTAGCCATATTCGCCTGGAAGTTGTTCCTGTCGATAACGAATATCAGATTGTCGAGTTGATAGGCATTGGCCACCAACACTGCCTCCCAGCATGAGCCTTCGTTCAGTTCGCCATCGCCCATAATACATATCACCTTGTTTTTACCACCGCGTATTTTTATATCCATTGCGACACCTATCGCTACAGAAGGTAAATGACCAAGCGAACCCGAATGGAATTCAATTCCCGGTATATGTGTATTGGGGTGCCAGTAAACGTGATCATTTATGGATAGGTGATTAGCCAGCCTTTCTTTTGGCATCAAGCCCAGCTCGACAAAAGTACCGTATAACGCAGGCACGTCATGGCCTTTGGAAAGGAATAGGTAGTCGCGGTTGGGGTCATTTAAATTATCCCGGTGCAGTTTTAAAAACTCAGCATACAGGTAAACGATCATATCCACTGCCGATAATGAGGCCCCCGTGAAACATCCCCCACCTGTTGACATTTTTATAATATGCTCGCGAACATTCAGCGCGATAGCTTCCAATTTGTTATTATCAATTATATCGTTTTGCATTTGCTGCTTATTTATGACCGGTATTTTTAGTTTGATGTGAAGAAATGGTATTCAGCTCATCTAAATGGTGCCGGTACCAGTTTACACCTGCATATAGCTCGTTAAGTTCATATATTTCAGGCTTCTTAGTTAATAAGTTTAGAATATCATCGCATGAAAAGCCGGGATCTTCCGGGTACAGTTCTTCATAAACCCGCGCTATGAAGTCGTAATCTTCTTTATAATCTATCGTAAAACGGTGCGACATGGAATAATCCTGTCCCGAGCCCCAGCTAACATTGCCAATATTAAACTGCAAAGGGTTTTCCCATATATAGGGCGTGGTATGTTCCAGTTCCAATGGCCGCTCTGCCAGCCGCCATGTTTTTTCAAGGCAGGGTGTGGTCATTATTTCCACATCATTCCCATCGGGCCAGGTTGCCGGGTGCAGGTTGCTCACATAGTCATATTTGCCGGGGTGTTTAAGAAAGAAGTCAATAACTTCATCCACAATGCGGGGATCAATTAATGGGCAGTCGGAAGGTATTTTAAGGACCAGGTCCGCCTCATACCTTAGCGCGGCCATATAATGCCTTTCTAATAAATTATTTATGCTGCCCCTGTAGCAGGGAACATCCATAAGGGCTGCCTCCTGTTCAATTATATCGTCTTCAACATTAACTGATGTGGCAATAATTATAATGGCATCGTGCTTTACCATTTGCAGGCGTTCAACCATCCGTGCCAATAAACTTTTCCCAAGCAAAGGCAGCATCACCTTCCCCGGCAACCTACTGGATGACATACGCGCCTGAACTATGATCGCAATTTTATCCATAAGCTTTAAATTAAAGCAAATTCATTGATAGGTGCAGCCGAAAGCTCAACCAGTTGCCGGTGGTCATACCTTCCAATAAAGCTGTTTTTATCGCCCTTATAACGGGCATATTCGCGGCATACATCTGCAATAATTTTTGCTGATGTGCCGCCATTCTGAAGTGGTTGTAATTTATATAATTCGTCCACATCAAACCATGAATACACTTTTTTACCAAGCGCGATACCTGTGTACACCACCGTTGAATATTGTGTGATGAGCTCGCTGCAATTGGCTATCATTTGGTTAGTATTACCGCTGGTAAATATCAATGTACCGGCCGGGGCGTATTTGCGGATCTCATTTTCGGCCCTTTCAAAATTTTCATTGGGATGTAGTTTAAACAACAATTGCCTGCCTGAAGCTATTTTCACCGTCTCCATAATAAACGCGCGGCGATTTTCGTATCGATAGGTCTCACGCATATCGGTAGTGGCTACCATCACGTAATCTTTATGCGGGAAGTCATTGTTACTGAATTGTGCCAGGTTATCATAATTAGGCATCCCGGTTACTATGATCTTATCAGCCTGCGTTCCGTTCTTTTCAAAGTATTGTTTGTAACCTTCAGATGCAGCACAATAAATATCACATATATTTGATGAACCGTTAAGTGATGTATTGCCACACAAAAATCCGGGCAGGCTAAATGCTTTAACTATGTGGCTCACCAATGTAAATTTGTCGGTCATGCCTTCCTGCACCCAAAGCGTTTTATAATTACGCATACGGGCAGGGACTACCATGTCAGTGCAATACACAACAAGGTCGTATTCATTCAACCGGGCAGCATGATCGATCTGTAGCCCATGTGCATTTAAATAGTTTTCTGAATTGCGCCTGAATTGCCCGGTAAATGCCGTTGTATCGAGCAGCCGGGTATTATTAATAAGGAAATTTACAAAAGGCGAATCTGTAAACACCTGGCTAAACCAGCAATCAAAATCAGGCAGCTCAGCAGCTATCTGGTGCATTTGCGAAGTTTGGTTCAACGAGCCGGTAATGAATAGAATTTTCTGCATTCAGCGGTATTTATGATGTCGAGAACTTTATATTTATTAAATAATATAATGATATATTATTATTGATAAAGGCTAATCTATTTGGCTGATCTTTAGCTAATGATAAACTAATGTTATCAAATTGTAAACAAATATAAAACATTGTATATTAGCTGTCAATACTAATTGGCTTTTGCGTAGATATGACCGTTATATTGCAAAAAGTCTTTGAGCCTTTCTAATTGATCGGTGTTAATAAGGTCGACACCACAATCCAGCAACATTCGCCAAACCACATTATTTTCTGGAGATGCCCATAACCTTACTTTCTTTCCATAACGGTGGGCTTCGGCTACATAACTACTTAAACGTTGTTGCTCGATCGATGGGATAGGCCCATCGCCCCTCCAGTTAAGTATCTGTGAGTACCGGCAGCTTGCTGTTTGATAAAAGTTTTGATCAAGCGTATCTTTCTTTACCAGTAGCAGGTCCTCGTCAACAAAGGCCAGGCGGTCCTTTTCGG